>Ga0256829_1000509_pt1 | contig 38357 bp, 33 predicted proteins | sample 131447metaG_FD_185979 | JGI IMG/M metagenome (GOLD analysis project Ga0256829, IMG submission 185979) | Hydrothermal vent microbial communities from Lau Basin, Pacific Ocean - 131-447 | ecosystem: Environmental > Aquatic > Marine > Hydrothermal vents | place: Pacific Ocean: Lau Basin | collected... | reverse complement strand
TTTTCCGTTAGAGGCTATCCCAACTACCTTGCAATCTTATTAAGCTCATATATGGCCGATTATGCCACCTCATGGGGACGTTTCGTACATCTCTATTGAACTCAATTTTTTATGTCGAATATCCAGGAAAACAATTGTAAATCTGGACTTTTTCTGATCATTAACGGTAGCGTTAGCGCATGAACAAGGTCATTAAACTGGGCAATGCGCAGGAAGCACGCGTTTTTCATGGCGGTCGTTCAGGCGGTCAGCAACTGCGCATGGCAATCGAAGAATGTCTTAATGCCAATGATCATATCACACTGGACTTTTCCGGCGTTGGCATTGTCACGCAATCTTATATTGATGAGGCTATCGGAGTGCTGGTGCTCGAATATGGGCAAAATATCTTAAGTCGCCTTGCTTTCAAAAACTGCAATGATGATGTTACAGCAGTCATTCGATACGTTGCCTCAACCCGATCTGAAGACTTTCAAAACAAACAGGCTGTACTCATCCACTAATGCCCCACCCGTAGTCCCATTATCTATGGCAAGGTGTTCGACTGCGGGTCTTCCTCATCCGGCTAGTGGACATACCCATGCGGGTTGGGTTAATGATCCCGCTTGGAAGAACGGGGCAGCAGCCACTTTGAAATGGCTGCATCAATCGACAACTTACCAGGGCCGAACAGGACAATGGCCAGCAACATCATGCCCCAGACTTTATGGTCGGTAAATTCGTGGCCAATAAAGTCCGTCCACAAACCATGCGGCCACAGATCCGGATAAGAGATGACGGCTACAATATTATACACGAACAGGAAGATGGCGGATATGCGTCCGAACAGCCCGAAACCCAAAAGCCATGGTACAATCAGTTCGACGTAGGTACCAATCGTGGCGGCCAGATCGGGCGAGAGAAGCGGCACATGGTATTCATAATTGAACAGATAAGAGGTTCCCATAGGATTATCGAGCTTTACCACGCCGGCGCGCCAGAAGGCCAATGCCACCCACAGGCGAAACAGAAGCAAACTCAGCGGTTGCAAATTCGCCAACATCAATGTGAGTTTGGAATAGATGGAACAGATTGTGCAAAGCATATGTTTCATGTGGATGCCCCTATGGCGTGAATATCAATAACAAGTTGGTTGGCCACCAGAAATGGCAGCAGTTCAGACAGATCAAAATCGGCATGCCCCTGCGCCTGTACGGCGCCAAAGGCGTGATGCATCTCCATACCGTCCAGTACGGCGTGCAAGAATGCTGTGGCCGGAGCATCCATGGTCTGCATGGCAATTTGAACGCCATCGCGCCACAACAATACAGACTGCCCTGCTGCATCCAGTTGTAGCGGTTGTTCAGACGGTTGCATGCAGTAATGCCAGATATCGAATATCGGGTGCGATGAGCGCACCAGTTGCACGGATGGATGCAGCATCATTTGCATCGGGCTGTTGCCCAGATATTGCAGTCGAAATACAGTTTCCGATGCCTCCAGCGCCTCAGCGTCTGCGGCAAGAAAACTCAGTTGTCTGGCCCACTCCAGTCGGGCGGTATCGGGCAGATAAGCGAGCGAAGCAGCCTCTTCCATGTTCGCTAACAACTCAGAAAACTGCACGCCGTAATCCTGCAGATTGCCGCTTATGGGCGGATATTGGCGCATATAGCGATCAGCCGCCACATCGAAAAAATCATCGCCGACCAGCAGTCGCAAGGCCGGATAACTGGTTTGCAGGGCTTCGGTCAATGTGTTTTCCACAATATGTTGATATATTTGCATGCGTTGTGATGCAGGCAAGCCATTGGTCTCGATGTGTGACTCGATGGCGCTGTCGCCATGCAACACATTGGCCATGAAATTATTTTGTAGTTCAGCAAGTGATGGCGCAGTGTGCATGCATCACCTCCTCGGCTTTGTCGGCTTCGGCCTGTAAAACGGAAAATTCAGGGATGTGCGTATCCCATTCAATCAGCGTCGGTTTGATGCCGATGCGCTGCACAGTTTGCCGGTACAACTCCCACACCTCGGGATAGACCGGATGATCATGCGAATCAATCAATAGCGGTACCGGCAAGCCCTCTTTGCGGGAGAAGCCGGCCAGATGCATCTCCCCTACTGTTTCGGCACAAACAGCATCAATAAACAGTAAGGGATCAAAGCCATGATTGATGCTATTGACGTAAATATTATTCGCATCGAGCAGCAGACCACAGCCGGTGCGGCGCACCAGTTCGGTGACAAACTCCCATTCTGGCATGGTGGAGTGGGCGTATTCCAGATATGTCGAGGCATTTTCAACCAGAATTTGTCGTTTCAGAAACGATTGCGCTGTATCCACATGCTCAATCATCACATCCAGCGCTTCCTCAGTATAGGGCAATGGCAACAGGGCATTGAGATGAAATTGGCCTGCGCCGCCCCAACTAATGTGTTCCGAAACCAGCCCCGGCTGTACATTATCAATCAGTGTTTTTAATTGGGTCATGTGTGCACGATATTGTTGGTCTCCACTGCCCAGTGATAATCCAACGCCGTGCAGGCTGATCGGATAGTGCTCGCGCACAGCAGCAAGCTGACGAAGCATTTCACCGCCCTGGACGAAATAGTTCTCACTATGCACCTCAAACCATGTCACTGACGGCAAGTGCTCAATCACCTGCGCAATATGCGGCGCACGCAGACCAATCCCGGCATGAGCCGGGATTGGTTGTGTATCGTCAGGATATAACATCAGATGATATGATCGCAGAGACGAAGGTGGATAAAATCACCCTTCTTTGGTGCTACCGCCATCAATTTTGGCGCAGAGGCCAGCTGGCACTGCGATAAAAGCTTTAGTGTCACGGGCTATTTTATCCTGCCCGGCACAGGAGTGACCTGGTGATTTACAGTCATTTTTGAATGCTGCATTAATGCCATAGCACTTTTCCATGGCTGGAGCAGCCACGGCCTGAGTGATATAGCCCATGGACATAACGCTGACCAGCGCCGTACCGAGCATAAGTTTAGTTTGCATTTGCATAAAAGTAACCTCCAAAAATAATAGCATGACTTTGCCATGATATGCATGTGTCGCAGATGCCGGCGCCTTCTTACGGCATTGGCAACACGATTTGCAAAATAACCACAATCTGTACTGTATTGTTCCGGATTACAAACCGGACTAGAATGGTCGCCTATAGATCGGATGAGGTGATGTCATGTCTTCTTCCGGCTGGAGTGCGTATGCTCAGACTGACCAAATTGACGGATTACGGGATTTTGCTGATGACGTGCATGGCGGCATCCGGGCATGAGCGCTCTTCGGCGGCGGAGTTGTCGGAAAGCACCCATATTCCCATGCCGACTGTTAGCAAGATTCTGCAAATGCTGCTGCATGAAGGCATGCTCGACTCGGTGCGCGGCGCGCATGGCGGTTATCGCCTGATCCGGTCTGCGAATGATATCAATGTGCGCGATGTGATCAGCGTGTTTGAAGGTTCGATTGCGCTGACCGAGTGCAATCTCGAAGACGGAGGCTCCTGCGATCAGCATGAGGTCTGCTCCACCAGCAATAACTGGAAACGCATCAATCAGGCCGTGCGTCAGGCACTGGAAGATATTTCGCTGGCGGACATGACGGAACAGGACTTTGTACCGGTATTCCGCCTGCAACGCGGCGTTGCGATTGCGAAGGTGCAGTGATGAGTGACGTGAAACCGACCACCAAACAAGAGATCGTATCGGGCATCGAATCAGACATAAAACCGGAAGAGTTTGCGAATCAGGAATATGAAGCCGGATTCGTTACGGATATTGATGCGGATACCCTGCCGCCCGGCCTGAACGAAGATGTGATTCGTCATATCTCGGCCAAAAAGGATGAGCCGGAATGGTTGTTGAACTGGCGGTTGGAGGCATTTCGGCACTGGCTGACCATGACCGAGCCGCACTGGGCGCACGTGCAATACCCCCCGATAGATTTTCAATCTATCTCTTATTATTCGGCACCGAAATCAAAAGAGGACGGCCCCAAAAGTCTGGACGAAGTTGACCCGAAACTGGTGGAAACCTACGAAAAGCTGGGTATTCCGTTGCGCGAGCAGGAGATGCTGGCCGGCGTGGCTGTCGATGCCGTCTTTGATTCGGTTTCCGTTGCCACTACGTTTAAGGGAAAACTGAAAGAAGCCGGAGTGATTTTCTGCCCGATTTCCGAAGCCGTGCGTGAATATCCGGAACTGGTGCGGCAATATCTCGGCACGGTGGTGCCGACGGGCGATAATTTTTATGCAGCGCTGAATTCCGCCGTGTTTACCGATGGTTCATTTGTCTATATCCCCAAGGGCGTGCGTTGTCCGATGGAGTTATCCACCTATTTTCGCATCAATGCCATGAATACCGGCCAGTTCGAGCGTACTATGATCATTGCCGATGAAGGTGCTTATGTCTCTTATCTGGAAGGCTGTACGGCACCACAGCGCGATGAAAATCAGTTGCATGCCGCAGTGGTAGAACTGGTGGCGATGGATGATGCACAAATCAAATACTCCACCGTGCAGAACTGGTATCCGGGTGATGAGAACGGCGTCGGGGGTATTTATAATTTTGTTACCAAACGGGCCGACTGCCGGGGCGACCGCTCCAAAGTGAGCTGGACACAGGTGGAAACAGGTAGTGCAATTACCTGGAAATACCCGAGTTGCGTCTTGCGCGGGGATGATTCGGTGGGCGAATTTTATTCGGTAGCGTTGACCAAAATGCGTCAGGAGGCTGATACCGGCACCAAGATGATTCATATTGGCAAGCGCACGAAAAGCACGATTGTTTCCAAGGGCATCGCCGCCGGACATGGCAATCAGTCCTATCGCGGTCTGGTTAATATTGGCAAGGGAGCAGATGGCGCGCGCAACTATACCCAGTGCGATTCGTTACTGATTGGCGATAGCTGCGGGGCGCATACCTTTCCCTATGTGGTTGTGAAGAATCAGACTGCCACGATGGAGCATGAGGCGACGACATCAAAAATCGGTGAAGATCAATTATTCTATTGTCAGAGCCGGGGCATCTCGGAAGAAGATGCAGTAAATATGATCGTGAATGGTTTCTGCAAAGATGTGTTCAACGAACTCCCCATGGAATTCGCCGTAGAAGCCAACAGATTAATGGAAGTCTCCCTCGAAGGGGCAGTAGGATAAAGAATGAACCGCAAAGTACGCAAAGGTACGCAAAGGATTTTTATTGTTTTTCTTTGCGTACCTTTGCGTTCTTTGCGGTAAAAGGGTTTTGACTATGTTGAAGATTGAAAATTTACATGCTTCGGTAGCAGGCAAAGAAATTTTGAAAGGCATCAATCTGACGATTGGGGCTGGCGAGGTGCATGCCATTATGGGGCCGAATGGTTCGGGCAAATCAACCCTCGCTAACGTGATTGCCGGACGCGATGGTTATGAGGTCACGGCGGGTTCCGTGACTTATCATGGCAAGGATTTGCTGGCCATGAAACCGGAAGAACGAGCATGGGAAGGTGTGTTTCTGGCCTTTCAGTACCCGGTCGAAATCCCCGGCGTGAATAACACGTATATGCTCAAGGCTGGCGTCAATGCCAAGCGCAAGCATCAGGGTGAGCAGGAACTTGATGCGATGGAATTCATGCAGATGATCAGGGAAAAAGCCAAACTGGTGGAGCTGGATCAGTCATTTCTGTCGCGCGGCGTCAATGAAGGGTTTTCCGGTGGCGAGAAAAAACGCAACGAGATTTTTCAGATGGCCGTGCTGGAGCCATCGCTGGCGCTGCTCGATGAAACCGATTCGGGGCTGGATATTGATGCTTTAAGAGTCGTGGCTCAGGGCGTCAATGCGCTGCGTAATGCCGAGCGATCGATTGTCATGGTCACCCATTATCAGCGTTTGCTGGACTACATCGAACCGGACTTCGTGCATGTGCTGGCGGATGGTAAAATCCTCAAGTCCGGCGATAAACATCTGGCGATGGAGCTGGAAGAGCGCGGTTATGATTGGGTGAAAGATGAAGCAGCCGCAGCTGTATGAGTGATTTGACACTGGATTTTTCAACGCTGCCCGGCGATGCCGGTGTACAGGCCTTGCGTCAACAGGCCGTTGATACATTTACACGCACTGGTTTGCCTGGACGGCGGGATGAAGATTGGAAATATACTGATATTTCTCGCATCACCGGCACATTGGGTGAAACATGGTGGTTGCCGATGCCAACTGAAATCTCTGTAACAGAGATTTCAGATATTGAAGGACTGGATGCGTACCGTATTGTCTTTGTCGCTGGCGTTTTTCAACCGGAATCATCGAATCTGCCGGATACCATCCAACTCAAGCCGCTCTCGGCATTGCTGACTGAAGGTGCGGATGAACCCTCGCATTGCCTGTTTAAACTGGATGAATCCGCTCCGTTATTTAATGGTTTTCTGGCCACCAATAGCGCGCTGGCCAGCGATGGCCTGTGCGCCTGCATTGGTAAAAATATAAAACTCGATAGGCCGTTGTATGTGGTGCATGTTGGCAATAATACTGCACATGTATTAAACGGCCTGATGCTGGGACAAGGCGCAGAAGTCACATTGATTGAGCACTTTGTGGGTGGCGACAGCGCTGGCGCCGGACTGAGCAATATTGCCACGTATCTCCGTTTGCAAGATAACGCCTCACTGACTCATTATCGTTTACAGATGGAAAGCGCCAAACAGTTTCATATTGGCCGCGTTGAAGTCAAACAGGCGCGCGATTCCCGTTATACCCTGCATGCGGTGGAACTGGGCGGCAGCCTGTCGCGCACCGATATTGTCGTAAAACTGGCCGAAGCAGGCGCATCATGCGATCTGAACGGCCTGTTTGTCGCATCTGGTCGCCAGCATATCGATCACCATACCCGCATTGATCATGCCGCGCCGCACTGCACCAGTCGCGAGCAATATCGCACCGTCCTTGATGGCCGGGCGCACGGCGTATTCAATGGCAAGATTGTGGTGGCCGAAGGTGCAGTCAAAACCGACTCGGCCCAGTCCAATGGTAATCTGCTGTTATCAAAAAATGCAGAAATCGACACCAAGCCGGAACTGGAAATTTACAATGACGATGTGAAGTGCGCCCATGGCGTCACGGTCGGACAACTGGATGAAAACCAACTATTTTACCTGAAATCGCGCGGCCTGTCCGAAACCGAAGCGCGCCAGTTGCTGACATTCGCCTTCGCCGATGAAATCCTCACCGCCATGGATAACAATGCCATCCGTCGCTTCATCGAAAAAGCCGCTTTCGCCAAATTACCGAACATGACCGATCTGGATGGCTTGTTGGGATGAATACGCTTTATAATATTTCTACCGCAAAGGGCGCAAAGGTACGCAAAGGAAAGACAAAAAAACCGACCGAAAATAGATTGGTTTTCTTTGCGAAACTTTGCGTCCTTTGCGGTTCAAAAAAAGGTTTTGAATATGTTTGATATTGAGAAAATTCGGGGTGATTTCCCGATTCTGAATCAGCAAGTGTACGGTAAGCCGCTGGCTTATCTGGATAATGCGGCGACGACTCAGAAACCGCAGTGCGTGATTGATGCGGTGAATCACTACTATACTTGTGATAATGCCAATGTGCATCGTGGCGTGCATGCGCTGTCCGAACGCGCTACGGCGAATTATGAAGCGGCGCGCCAGCGCATTGCATCGTTTTTCAATGCGCGCAGTGAGCGTGAAGTCATTTTTACGCGCGGCACCACCGAGGCCATCAATCTGATCGCTTCATCATGGGGTGGCGCGCATATCGGCGCAGGCGATGAAGTCCTGATCACGCACATGGAGCACCACTCTGATATCGTACCGTGGCAGATGCTCTGCGAACGTACTGGTGCTACACTGAAAGTCGCGCCGATCAATGAACGCGGCGAGTTGATCATGGATGCATTCGAGGCGCTGCTTTCCGAGCGCACAAAAATCGTTGGCGTGGTGCATATGTCCAATGCGCTGGGCAGCATCAATCCGGTTGAGAGGATCATAGAAAAAGCCCATGCAGTGGGGGCAAAAGTGTTGGTGGATGGCGCTCAGGCGGCGGGCCATATGGCTGTAGATGTGCAGGCGATGGATTGTGATTTCTATGTTACCAGTGCGCACAAAATGTATGGGCCGACCGGCATTGGCGTATTGATAGGCCGGGAATCGATACTTGAATCCATGCCTCCTTATCAGGGCGGCGGCGACATGATTCTGACCGTCAGCTTTGAAAAAACCGAATATAACGATCTGCCTTACAAATTCGAGGCTGGTACGCCGCATATCGCCGGCGTTATCGGTTTCGGCAAGGCCATTGAATATATTCAGGGCATCGGTTTTGATGTGATTGCCAAACGCGAAAAAGAGCTGCTGGCCTATGCCACAGCCAAAGCGGAAGCATTCGATGGTCTGCGCCAGATTGGCACGGCAGCGCATAAAGCCTGCGTATTGTCATTTGTGCTGGATCAGGTGCATCCGCATGATCTGGGTACGATTGTGGATCGTGAAGGCGTCGCCATTCGTGCCGGTCACCATTGCGCCATGCCGGTGATGCAGTTTTTCAAGGTGCCGGCCACCGCGCGTGCTTCGTTTTCGGTTTACAACACTGAAGCCGAAGTCGATTCATTGTTCGTAGCATTAGAAAAAGCCAAAGCGATCTTTGCATGATTTTTTTCACCGCAGAGGACGCAAAGGCACGCAAAGGAAAATCGAATTTTTTTACGATGACTTGGCTCCAGAATAATAGTTGCCAGCTTTCAAGACTGCCCAGACCATCACAGGTTTTGACTTCTTTGCGTACCTTTGCGCACTTTGCGGTTCAAAAAGGGTTTATTTATGTTTGATTTGAGAGATTTATATTTGCAGGTGATCGTCGATCACAATAAAGCGCCGCGTAATTTCGGCAAGCTGGCGCATTTTAACCATGAGGCCGATGGCTATAATCCGCTCTGCGGCGATAGGCTGCATGTGTATCTGGATGTGAACGACGATGGCATGATTGAAGATGTATCATTCGAGGGCGAGGGCTGCGCCATTTCGGTAGCTTCGGCGTCGCTGATGACAGAAGCGGTGAAAGGCACGCCGTTATCGGAATTCGCACAGAAATTTGACATGTTCCAGCATATGGTCACATCCGATCTGGATGAAACGCCGGATGAAGAGGCGCTGGGCAAACTGGCCGTGCTGGCCGGCGTGCGCGAGTTTCCCAGTCGCATCAAATGTGCTTCGCTGTGTTGGCATACCCTGAAATCAGCCGTCACCGACTCCCATACCATAGCGAAAACGGAATAATGATGAACAGCACCGGTGATACCGTTACCACCACCCGCGATGTTGATGCAATTCTGATTCCACTTGGCACGCCGGTCACCATTCCGGCCGGTGCGATGGTGCTGATCACGCAAGAGCTCGGCGGCACCTATACAGTTAGTGTTTCCGGCAACCTGGCCCGCGTGGACGGCAAGGATGCTGATGCGCTGGGGCTTGGGGAAAGCAACAACGCAGTTGAAGCTAAAGTTGATGAAAAAACATCTGTTGCATGCGGCCCTGTCGAAGAGAAGGCCATCCGGGATGTATTGAAAACCTGTTACGATCCCGAAATCCCGGTCAATATTGTCGATCTCGGGCTGGTCTATGATGTGCATGTGGTGGACACCGATGATGGCAAAAACCATGTCGATATTATCATGACGCTGACCGCACCTGGCTGCGGCATGGGCCCGTTCATTGTCGATGATGTACGCGCCAAGGTGCTATCCGTCAAGCATGTCCATGATGTGGAAGTGCAACTGGTCTTCGATCCGGTCTGGGATCGTTCCATGATGAGCGATGAAGCGCGCTTGCAACTGGGGATGTTTTAAAGGCATAGTCAAAAACTTTCACCGCAAAGGGCGCAAAGGTTCGCAAAGAAAGTCAAAATAAGATTTTATTGGGGCTTGGAGTCTTTACCTCAAGACACCGGATATTCAACGCTTTCATCTTTGGTTTTAACTTTGCGTACCTTTGCGTACTTTGCGGTTCAATGCTTGTATGTTGTGCCTGTTCGATTACTGGAGGATATGATGGCTGAATGGATTGATGTTGCACCGGTGAGCGAGATGCCGCCGGGCAGTCGTAAAATCATTAATACACCATATTGTGAAATCGCCATATTCAATCTCGATGGAGAATACTTTGCCATCGAGGATGTCTGTACGCATGACGGCGGCGAATTGGCCAGCGGCGAATGTGAAGGCGATCAGGTTATCTGCCCGCGCCATGGTGCTCGTTTCTGTATCCGAGATGGCAAAGCGCTAACACCGCCTGCCTATGATGATATTGAGACATTTCCCGTCCGGGTTGAAAACGGTATGATTCAAGTGGATACGGATGACTGAGCAGGCGCAGGACGCCGAGAGGCCAAAGCCCGCGCCGTGTCTGAGTTGTCGGCACTATTTGATCAGCTGGCATCAACAGCAGCGCCATGGCTGCAGGGCATTTAATTTCAAATCTGCTACACTTCCTTGTTATGATGTCCGTAGCGTTTCCAGTATCGACTATCTTAAATACGAGGTTCGGCCAGCCCATCAATAGATTGGCAACAGATTTGCTGCCAGTATAGAGCTATGACAACAAAAAGGCTGATTTGGGTGAAGGAACGCCTGCAAAACAGACCGGACAGCGAGCATGAACAAACGCTGTTCCGTATCCTGATTGCCGTATTAATCAGCATCTATTTCTGTTTTACAGGCCCTGATCTGGCCTGTTACCTGAGTCTGGCCTATCTGCCTGTCGCGCTGGGCATATTGGCGTGGATTCTGATCTCACCGGAAAAGAATCGTACTCGCAGGCTGCTCGGCATAACAGCTGATATTGCAATGATTTCGCTCGGCGTGATTTTGGCGGAAGGTGAAGATGGCGTAGTATTTGTTACTATCTATCTGTGGGTGATTACCGGCAACGGTTTCAGGTTCGGTCTGAAGTACCTGATTTATACTACGTTGCTATCGTTAGCAGCATTTTTACCGATCACCCTGTTGGCACCATTCTGGCATCAGCATATAGGGCTGGTGCTGTCCATGCTGATTATTCTTGCTGTTGTGCCGATGTTTATGGCCAGCCTGATTCGAAAGCTGAACCATGCCATTGATGCAGCCAAGGCAGCCAATGAAGCCAAATCCCGCTTTATCGCCAATATGAGCCACGAACTGCGGACGCCGCTCAATGGCATTATCGGCATGAATGATCTGTCCCGGAGTTCTAATTTGACCCCCGAACAAATGCATTTTGCCAATGTCATCAGGGATTCTTCCTATCACCTGCTGGGTTTGATTGAGCGCATTTTGGATATATCCAAGATCGAAGCGGGCAAGCTGGAACTGGCGGATGAAGCGTTTGATCTGCATCAACTGATGCATGCCGTGGTCGCCATGTTTGAAGCGCAGGCCATAGACAAAGGTATTGGTGTGAATCTGTTACTTGATCCCGAAGCGCCCTATGCACTGCTGGGTGATCCGAAACGGCTGAAACAAATCCTGGTCAATATCATTGGTAATGCAGTGAAATTTACCCAGCAGGGAGGCGTGGATATCGTGGTGGAAATGATCGAAGTGGCCGAAGATTCAACACGGCTTCATTTTTGCATTCGCGATACCGGTATCGGCATGTCCGATGAGGAACAGTCTATGATCTTTGAGCGTTTTACGCAGGCCGACAGTAGCATCACACGCCGTTTTGGTGGTACCGGGCTGGGCACCACGATTGCAAAAAACCTGGCTGAACTGATGGGGGGGCGTATATCTTTGGTCAGCAAGCTGGATAAGGGCAGTACGTTTACCATAGAGCTGCCATTTGAACGGCAGGCAGAGCAAAACGGGGAGCAGGCACTCTCACGGTTGCATGCGTTATTGCTTTCAGACGTCGAAAAAACCGACGCATCGGTGGAACTATTGCTACAAGGCTGGGGCGTGCATGTGGCGTTGGTGCATGAAGAAACACAGGTATTATCCATGCTGGTGGATGCATGGTCGTCGGGGCAGGGCTTTGATGTGTTGATTCTGGATATGCATGCTTTGCATTGTAAGCCTGAGGTTATGGCCCGAGCTGTTCGCGACAAACAGGAACTGGCCGGCTTGAATATGATTCTGATTGGACTGGATCAGCAGCGCACGACAGATGCGGCCATGATTGCAGGCGGGTTTGCTGCCGTGTTACATCCTCCTGTGCAGGATAGGCTATTATTTAACGCACTGCACGCAGCAAGTGTCGTGCATCATTCCGATGATGTGATTTCCATGGTTGAAGTCTTGCAACGAAAACAGGCAGCCAATCCGCTACATATTCTGCTTGCAGAAGACAACCCGGTGAATCAGGAGGTCATCCTCGCCGTACTAAGGCAAGCCGGTCACCGGGTGTCTCTGGCCGGAGATGGCGAGCAAGCGCTCGATATGTTGGCCAACGATGCAACATTCGATCTGATTCTGTTGGATATGAATATGCCCAAAGTCAGTGGATTAGAAGTGCTCAAACAATTCCGATTTATGGATACCAGCGCCAGCACGCCGGTATTAATGCTCAGCGCCGATGCCTTGCCGAATACCATTAGGGAATGCATGCACGCCGGAGCCAATGATTATATCACCAAGCCGGTACAGATGGCCACATTATTGGAGAAGGTAGCGGAGCATGCCCATAGCGATGTCCATTCCGATATCGTGCATATAGAAGCCCAGGCAGATACCAAATCGGAGACGACGCTTCATGAAGATACGCTTGATGAGTTGTTCAGCATGATCATTTCACCGCACAAACGGCAACATCTGTTTCAGTCTTTTCTCTCCAGTGGCAGAGAGCATCTGGCGCAACTCGATGCCCTTGCCCGCTTGGGACAAACCAGTCAATTTCTTGAACGTGTGCATGGTTTTAAAGGCAGCGCTGCCACATTGGGTGTCCAGAGCGTTGTGTCACTCTGCATCGAAATTGAATCTCAACGGGATGTACTGGATGGCGATGATATGGCGCACTATACAGCACAGTTGCGACACGCATTTCAACGGGGATGTTCCGCATTGCAAGCATATGTGCAACGCATGAACGCCTAGCCCGGATTATTTATGATTAATAAGCCGGGGGTGCGTGTGCCATAGGTCCTTTCTGCAATGAGTAATGCATACTCCGGATGTCAATCCGGAGTATGCATTACTGCAGTCAGACTGATCTTGCCATTTGCCGCTTCACCAGCCGTTGCATCATTCTCAGGTCTTTGCTTTCAAGCCGGAATGCTGCATCGACCCAGATAAACGCGGCATTACGTAATTCTTCAAACGTGAGCGGATTGGTACAACGTTTGGCCTTTCGGAAAGCGCGATAACCATTGCGTAATCGGCTCTCTCTTTTGATATAATCGTAAGCCGCCTGTTTGCCCTGACCATCCTCAGCCAGAATATCCACCACGCCGAGCGCATGCATCTGTTCACCCGTGTACAACTTGCCACTGAGAATCAGTCGTTCGGCTTCGACCATGCCGATTTTTCGCGACAACAGGCTGTAAGCACCTGCGCCGGGGAATAGATTGAAGAGGATGTCGGGCAGTCCCATTTTGGCGCTACGCTCGGCAATCAAGACTTCACTGGATACTGCCGCCTCAAAGCCGCCGCCCAACGCATCGCCCTGCACTAGCGCGATCGTTGTTATTTCACCGTTAATGCCGGTGTGATTGCTGTACAGGATATCGTTGCAGGCAATGGCATAGTCCAGTAATCCTTGTCGATCCTGTTGCTCAATCAGTTTGCAGAAGAGGCTCAGGTCGCCACCCAGATTGTAGACACCCTGAGCGCCGGTGGAGACAATATAGCGGATGCCTTGATACTCGGGAGCTTTCTGCTCCCGCAACAAGCTATACCAGTGCTGAATCTCTTGGCTAAGTGCCGGTGTAAAGCAGGGCACAGGCTTTGCGTTCATGGATAACCAAGCCAACCTGAGATGATCCTCGTAGTGGACATCCATGCATGAATAGCGCTGGATGCTCTGGTTTTGCTGTGATCTGAGTTTGGTGCGTTTCTTGTGTTCCATCATCTGAAACTCCTTGCTGCTTGAATGTCGGTGAAGCGATGCCTCCTCCGCACCCCTCAGACTGAACCTCCGAATGTTGTGGCGTCAATTTTTCAACGTCCCCGGCCGCCTCGATGCCTTGAGTTTCGACTATGCGTTCAATCGCTGTATTATCTGGCTCATGAGCCGAAATAAGAGTCAATATTCCAACTCCTCCGAGTGGCGCGAAGTGGCTATGCAGCGTTCAAGCGGGATTGTTGATGATGAAATTAACCAGCGCATGGCTGTTGCGGATGCCCATAATCGGCAGCATGGCATCAGCGATGCAGACACGCTGGCCGACCAGCAGCTCTATGTTCAGGGCAAGATGGGTCTGGAAGAGTATCAGCGCTACCTGCTGTTCAAGCATTCAAACCCTACATCTGCTGAACTGGCCCCACATGCCTGAAATTGATCTGTCCCTGTTGCTGTATGGTTTGGCGGTCGGACTCGCAGCGGGTGCGGTCGCCGGCACGCTGGCCGGCCTGGCAGGGGTGGGCGGTGGCCTGATTTATATGCCGCTGTTTTACGCCTGCATGCCAAGGTCAACTGAAGGGGTTGCCGTGCAGGTGTTCGCCAGTCTGGTCGCGGTGGTGATTACCGGCTTTTTTTCAGCCCGCGCCCACTGGCGTCTCGGACATATCGATAACCATGCGGCAACACAATTGCTGCCCGGACTCATCATCGGCGCCGGACTGGGCTTATGGATCACCCTGCGACTGCCCGATGCATGGGTGTTGCTGGCGCTGGCAGCATTAGATGCATGGATTGCTTTCGATTATGGCCGGGAAGCAAAGCATGGCTCGGTCAGTCGCCTGTCTCTTTCGCTGTTTTCCGGCCCCATCGGCTTTGTTTCCGGTGCGCTGGGTATTGGCGGCGGCACCATGTTGGCGCCATTGCTGCGCCGTTTTGTGGCATTGCGCTTTGCTGTTGGCACCTCGGCCCTGTGCGGACTGATGATGGCGCTGGGCGCTATCACCATCAACATGCTGCTGGAGAATCGTTGGCGCGATGTGTTGGACGGCCAGCTGTTGTTTCTGTCTGGCGCATGGCTGGGAATTTTGCTTATTCTGCCCAAAAGCAGCAGCTGGTCGGCGCGCCTGCACAACAGCGTGCCCGAGTCGGTGCTCCGTCCGGCCCTTAAAGTTGTCTTTGCATCACTGTCTGCCGGATTATTGATAGCGGTGATAGTGATAGTGCGAACCCAGTGATGTGTAAAATGCGAAAAAAAATTTACCACAGAGAGCACAGAGAAAGTCAAAACTGTGCTCACTGTGTCCTCTGTGGTTCGAACCTGTTTGGTTCCGGCTATGCTTGGTTAGGCGGTTAGACGTGATTTTGCCCAGTTTAGCCCCCAACTGAGGATGAACAGCGTGCACAGAGACAGCACCACCGTTGCTCCGGAAGGCCATTCGTAGATATAGGAGAAGAACAGTCCGGCCATGGCACCTGTCACAGAAAAAAGCAACGAAAGCAGCCACAGGCTGAACAACGAGCGGCCCCAGAACCAGGCGCAGGCAGCCGGCAGAATCATCAGCCCGGCGGTTAAAACAATGCCGGCCAGTTTGACACACAGAATCACGGTCAGGCCAACCAGACCGTAGAGCAGCAGGCGCAGCGCGGATACGGGCAAACCGGATGCATCCGCCGTCACCGCATCGAAGGCGATACTCCACCAGGCTCGCGCCGCCAGCACAAACAATAGCGGAATCAGGCTGGACATCAGGTAGAGCCAGTGCAGATCGACCGGCGAAATTGTCAGGATATTACCAAATAGCAATCCAAACAGATCGACCCGGGCGCTATTGGTCGAAGAGATCAGCAGCACGCCCAGCGCCATACTGCCGGCAAACAACATGCCTGTTCCAGCATCTTCGGAGATACCCTTCTTCCTCGGCATCAGGGCCAACAGCAGTGCGATCAAGACCGAGAATACAGTCGCTGTCGGCAGCAGCGGCAGTGACAATGTCACAGCCAGGCCCAACCCGGCCAGTGACGCATGCGATACACCGACGGTCAGAAATGATAAGCGGTGCGCCATCACCATCACCGACATGGAGGCCGTCACAAAAGCCACCAACAGCGCCGGCAGCAACGCCTCGCGCATCACCGGGCTAGCCAGAAATTCAGAGATCATGCTTGTCATACTACTACCGCTGTATCCCAGTTATTTTATCTGTGTTCATCTGCGTCTGATGTTCTTGATTCAAATCGCCCGGGGCGCAGCCGATGCAGTGGGCGTCGTGCGCTACGATGTGGATATGATCGCCATACATGGCGCGCCAGGCATCTTCGGGGATGTCTTCGCCTTTCATGGCGTGATAATGAATCTGCCGGTTCAGGCAAGCGACGGAATCGACATGCGAACTGATGGCGGCAATATCGTGCTCAACCATAATCACGCTCATGCCGGCGTCATCACATAATCGCCGTAGCAGCTGAAACAGTTTCTCCTGTCGTACGCTGTCCAGCGCTGCCGACGGCTCATCGAGCAACAGTAATTTCGGTTGACGGACCAGCGCCCGGGCCAGGCGGACGCGTTGACGCTGGCCGCCGGAGAGCTGGCGGAAATCGGCATCGGCCAGATGATCCATATCGAGCAATTTTAACGTATCCACGATCTCCTGAAGGTGACGGTTACGCCGCCATGGCGTGGCGTAATCGGCTAAACCCATTGCCACCACATCCTGCACACGCATAGGCAGCCTTGGCGTAGCATCGTGCAACTGATGTAAAAAACCGATCTGACTGAGCAGTTTGTGGCGGCTGAAGCGCGTCAGGCAACGACCGAACAGATCAATATGACCGCTGGAAGGGGGCGTCAGCCCGGCCATCATATTGAGCAACGTGCTTTTGCCGGCGCCGTTGGGGCCGACAATGCCGAGGAAGTGGCCGGCCTCCAGTTTCAGGTTAATGCCGTCGAGAATCGGTTTGTGAAGCGGTCCGAAACTGAGATGACTGACCTGGAGAACAGGAACGCTCATGGCTGCGACCGGCCTTTGATGCGAGCGATATTCATCTGCATCAGTTCGCTCCATGAGAGACCGCAACTACCCAGAGCATCGAGAGTGACGCGGTGTGGTGCGCGGGCGGCGTGTCGGGCCAGCCAGTCGAGCGCCTGATTGCTATGGGTGGCATCGTCCAGCAGCCAGGCATCGGGATGCTGGTTGAGCGTGGACAGGGCATATTCCAGCTTGTGCGGCCCCATTTCGTGCCCGTGATGGGTGGATTCCAGTACCGCCAGAACGGCAATGCCCATATGCTGCATCAGGCGTCGCCAGGATGGATGCTGCATCAGGACGCCGTCAGTGGCGAGACCGGACAGGGCTTTGCGCCATGCCTGTTCTATATCACGCGTCTGTTGCAGGGCATGAATCAGTGCTATATCAATGGCGTCCCGTCTTTCTGGTTGCAGCCGGATCAGTGCCTTGGCGATCAATGGCAGTGCATCGCGCACGGATGACGGATTAAGCCAGCCGTGATCCGTGCGGGGCCACAGCTTCAGTGTTCGGGCATGGTCTGGGAGCAGGGGCCAGCCGGCATCATCAGCACCGGCGCGAATGAGCAATTCGCTGTGGTTCAGGGCTTCAACTTTACGTGGGGACATTTGAAAATGGTGCGGATCGGCACCGGCAGGCAGCAGGCAGGTCACCTCCGCTTTTTGATCCAGCATGGTCACCAGACCGGCCAGTGGCGGCAGCGTGACAGCAATTTCAGCCGCCCCAGCAGTCATTGGCATGAGCAATATGATTGCCGTCGCCAGCAGTTGTCGGAGTATGAAAGTTTGGTGCATAAGGCCGGCATGCTACCACTTGGCAGAGTGGCACGAAACTTGATTGTCGTTTATTTCCTGTTGCCCCTTGATAATTAGCCTGCTTATGAGGACACTGCCAATATTATGATTTCGCCCGATTATTTTTCATTCCGCTGGAGCTGGTACCGGCCCATTCTGAATCGGCAGGAGCAGCCAGCCGACCGCTGTGCTGTGGATGTTCAGCGCTTACCGATTCGCGTGCCGGGCGCACAGGCGCGTGAGTATATTCCCTATGCAGTGCAGCCGGATGTGGAGCGGACCATTGCGACTGCGTTGCGTAAATTACAGGCCTATGCAGTGCGCTATGTGGTGCAGGGGGAGAAAGTTTCGGCCCATACCTTGCCGCATATGGATGAGAAGGTGCGGCGCATGGTGGCCTATCTGCGCAAGCAGAATCCACATTTGTCACGCGATCTGCTACACCACTGGTGCGCCGACCCAAAGGGCGCGACGGCGCTGTTGAATGTTTGCGAAGTGATGTGGGAGCAGGGCTGGAAACAGGATCAGGCGGATGCTGCGCCCTGGGTGCCTGCTATCAATGTGCTGTTGTTAAAACTGATTCGCCGTGCGATTGCCGGATTGTCTGATGAACATGCCGACCAGACCAGCCATGTGATGCTGTGCGTGGTTGGCGGACTCTATGTATGGGCGTTGCAACATTTTCTCAAACGCTATCTGGAAGGCGTGGTTGAGGTAACGCGCATCGCCACCTATGAGTCGATGATGTTGCCCGCCACCCCCATGGCATTTTTACAGTATCAGCCGGATGCATCGCTGCTCGGCGATGACAGCCGCATAATCCGCGCCTACGGACTGGAGCCGGAGATTGTGCCGCGTATGCGTCAATTGCGCGCCAAAGTGGGCATGCACAATGAAGGCGGCATGTTGCAACTGCTGGCCAGAGATAAGCTGGGGGCGCATCTGCAACGGCGGACATGGGCGCGACTGTCATTGTGGAAGCTTGGCATGGACAGCAATTTCGGTGGCTGGATGCGTTATGTCCTGCATGCCAAGCGGCTTGATCAGTTGCTGGCCGGTCAGCTTCAGCCCGATGAAGCGGCCATGGAAAATCTGAATGCCAACCATGCCACGCCGGTCGCCAAATGGTTGCTGGCGAGCATGGCAGGCGGCAGGGCTGTCAAGGCGGTGGGTGAACCGTGGTTACAGGATAATATCACCCTGATGGCATTTCGGGTGTTTGATGAAGATGTCAAAGTCGAGGTGGCAAGGCGGCGTTCGGAAACATCATGGCTGGATCGCAAAGAGCAATTGGCTCACAAAAAACAGGCAAGCGGTACAGCAGGTCAGATTTCAGGACTACGCAGTAGCGGCTTACGTAGTGCTGGTGGTTTACGCAGCGGCCATGTCGCTAAAGGTGTTGGCGGTGAATCGGATGCAGTGCTGGAGAAAGCATGGAAAGACGGGGAACTGGTGCTAATTCAGTCGAATGTGACCAGAGCGCTGCATAGCGGTCAGGTGTTGTCGCAGCGTCAGGGCTGCCTGAATATCGAGTGGTCCGAATATCTGGCCAGAATGCATGCCTTGTATGGCGGTCATGCGGCTGATTTTATGGCCAAAACATTTTTACCGGGTCTGCTAACCTTGGTGGATGAACGTGAATACCTGTTTCTCGATCACTGTTCGGCCTGCGGATGCGTCTTGCGCGGCTCGGTGCTGGCACTGGCGCAAGCGGGTATTGATCTGCGCCGACGATTGCGCCAATGGCTGGTGCTGGCGCTGGAACAACATGATGCATGTATTGAAGATGTTGGCATGCCGGCGTTGTCGATGTGTATGGATATGACCGGCGAATGGTCATTTTCAGAATTGAATCACCCGCAATTGGGGCTACAGCGCATCGCCTTTTCACTGGCTATACCGCAAGTCAGCGCTGGCGTACGCCGTGACCATAATGCGAAGCAGGTGATGTCGAGCGATGGAGGCAAAGGCGTGGCTCCGTTGGGTCAGGTGCATATCAAAACTGTCAACACAGGGGCAGGCAACCGTGTGCAGATGCTATATAATAGCGGTTTCGCCCTGACTGAATCCGCCCTCACCGAATTGACTGCAGTGTTGGGCAATAAAGCCTCCATCCGCAGCGTGCGACCGCAGCAAGCGGAAATTGCTGGGGTGCTGGACGGTTATCAGATGCCTGCCGGCGGGCTGGAGTTGCTGGTGATCCAGCGCTTTGGCTATGACGATGAAGCGCCGTGGTTGCTGATCAAGGCGGGCAAGACAAATCTGGCCGGTGTGGATACGGATATCTTTGAATTGATGGATGCAGATGCTCCGGCGACCGCCTGCATCATTGAACGCGGCCTGATGCGCTGGGCATGATGCGTACGTTTCGACGCATTGATGCATTCGGGGATGCGTTGAATGACACGTTCAGCGATACGTGCAAGACGTGGCTGAGCGCAGCGGATATGCCAGATTTGCCGGATAGCGTCGCTGTTGGCTGGTCTGGCGGGGCAGATTCGACTGCGCTGTTGCTGGCGCTTGTATGCAGCGGGCGCAAGGTTATGGCATGGCATGTTGATCACGGCTGGCGCGACACTTCGGCGCGGGAGGCAGAGCAACTGGCCGAACAGGCAGAGGCATGGGGTATTGCTTTTGTCGCAGCCCGTTTGGCGGTCGCTTCACATGCCAGTGAGGCGGAGGCGCGGACCGGGCGGTATGCGCAATTTCAAGTATGGAGTCGGCAATATCAGTTGGCGACGCTCTGCCTGGGCCATCACCGGGACGATCAGGCCGAGACCGTCTGCATGCGCCTGTTGCAGGGGGCTGGCTCAGTGGGATGTCGGGGCATGTGGCGCGAACGTCGGATCGGACATCTGCGCATTGTGCGTCCGTTGTTGCATCTTCCTGCAAGCACCATACGGCAGACTATGGCGCAAGCAGGCATCGACTGGTTGGATGATCCGAGCAACCGTGATCTGCGTATCTGGCGCAATCGGATTCGGCATCGACTGTTCCCCGCCATATCGAAGGCGGGTGTCGCCCCGGACGAACTGTTTCTCAGGTGGCAGCGGCAGGCCGAATGCGTGGCGGCGCGTCTTGATGCGGTTGTTGATGTGTTGATGCAGCAACTAAGCCGGACCGAAACCGGGCTCTGCCTGCCGTGGGCGGTCTGGGTCGATGCTTTACCATCGGCACGGGCTCGATTATTGCAAAAATGCATGCTTCAACTACTGGGCGACGGTGTGACACCGGGTCGCCGGCATATTATCATGGTTGAGACGTGGACCAAAAAAAGTGGGCGTGGCGGACTTGATTTGTCACGCTGCCGACTCTACAGAGAGCGGGATGACTTGCATCTGCGGCCCGTCACGTCAGCTTTCGGTCGGGATAAATAGCCATTGTTCATCTAGTTTTCATACAAGCGGGGCAGCCTTACGCGCCACTGCGTGATTCTGGCATGCTGTGTAAGCAACCAGGAAGCAAGCATGACTGAATTTAAGCGAGGATAGAAATTTATGGGTAAGAACATACTGTTGTGGGTCGTCATCGGCCTGACCATGATGAGCCTGTTCAACATGTTTTCCACGCCGATGACCAAGGCGAATAGAATGGCCTACTCCACTTTTATCGAGAAAGTGGATCAGGGCATGGTGGAAACAGCGACGATCAAGGATAACGAAGTGATCGGGCAGCTGCGGAATTCGTCCGGCGAGTTAAAGAATTTTGATGTCACGGTGCCAATGAATGATCCAACCCTGACCAAGCGTTTGTTGGATCAGCACGTGGTGGTTAACGTCAAGGAGAAGGAGGAGGTACCGTTTTTTCTGTCGGTGCTGATCTCCTGGTTTCCGATGCTGTTGCTGATTGGCGTATGGGTGTTCTTTATGCGTCAGATGCAGGGCGGTGGCAAGGGCGGCGCTATGGGCTTTGGCAAGAGCAAGGCCAAACTGCTCAATCAGGATAATGCACGCGCTACCTTTGAAGATGTGGCTGGCTGTGATGAGGCCAAGCAGGAAGTGACCGAAGTGATTGAGTTTTTGCGTGAGCCATCCAAATTCACCCGGCTCGGTGGCAAAATTCCCAAGGGCGTACTACTGGTTGGCCCGCCAGGCACAGGTAAAACGCTGCTGGCGCGCGCTATTGCCGGCGAAGCGGATGTGCCGTTCTTCTCTATTTCCGGCTCCGATTTTGTGGAAATGTTTGTCGGCGTCGGCGCATCGCGTGTGCGCGATATGTTCGAGCAGGCCAAAAAGCATGCGCCATGTATCATATTCGTCGATGAAATCGATGCCATGGGGCGTCATCGCGGTGCAGGTATTGGCGGTGGTAATGATGAGCGTGAACAGACGCTGAATCAGATGCTGGTCGAGATGGATGGTTTCGAGTCCAATGAAGGTGTGATTCTGGTGGCTGCCACCAACCGCCCCGATGTGCTGGATCCGGCGCTGTTACGCCCCGGTCGTTTCGACAGGCAGGTGGTGGTGCCACGCCCTGATTTGCTGGGTCGCGAACAGATTCTGAAAGTGCATATGCGTAAAGTACCGTTGTCCAGCGATGTGAACGCCAAGGAACTGGGGTGCGGCACGCCGGGTTTTTCAGGCGCTGATCTGGCCAACCTGGTCAATGAGGCGGCGCTGAATGCGGCGCGCTATGATCGCGATAAAGTTACCCGGGCTGATTTTGAAACGGCCAAGGACAAGGTGATGATGGGAACGGAACGGCGCTCCATGATTATCTCCGACGAACAGAAGAAAACGACGGCGTATCATGAGGCTGGTCATACCCTGGTTGCCAAACATCTGAAGCATGCCGATCCGGTGCATAAGGTGAGTATTATTCCACGTGGACAGGCGCTTGGTATTACCATGCAGATGCCGGAGGAAGACCGGTTTAATCATGACAAGGAATATCTACGTGACCAGATTTCCATTATGATGGGCGGTCGACTGGGCGAGGAGCTGGTGCTGGGTCAGATGACCACCGGCGCATCCAACGATTTCGAGCGCGCCACCCAGTTAGCGCGCAATATGGTGACCCAGTGGGGTATGTCGGATGAGTTGGGGCCGATGGTGTATGGCGAACGTGAACACGAACCCTTCCTGGGTCGTGAAATTACCCGTCAGACCAATATATCGGAAGAGACGGCGCGCAAGATTGATGCTGTGGTGCGTAAACTCATCGAGGATAATTATGATCGTGCCAGGCAGATTCTGAAGAAACACATGGATCAGTTGCATCTGCTGGCCAAGGCGCTGATCAAGTATGAAACACTGGATACGACCGATATTGATCGCGTCATGGAGGGCAAGGAGCCCCTGTTGATCAAGGAATATGAAGAGCGGCCATCTTCAACCGGCACGCCGCCGGAAGAGCCATCCGAGAAGGTTGATGTCGGCAGTGAAACGAAAGCGGATAAACCATCCGGGGACGAGGCCAAGGCCAACTGATGCCATCGTGCTGGCAGCGCCCGCTGACTGAAGATGGTCAACGGGGCGATGTATGGATTATGGGGGTGCTGAATTGCACTCCCGATTCGTTTTCGGACGGCGGTGATTTTTTCAATGTCGATGCCGCCATTGCGCACGGTATTGAAATGTACGAGCAGGGAGCGAATATTATTGACGTGGGTGGTGAATCCACCCGACCCGGCGCCGTACCCGTATCGGAGAAGGAAGAGATGGAACGGGTGATGCCGGTGATTCGGGCGCTGGCAGCGCATGGTTGCACGGTATCTGTGGATACGATGAAAGCGGCAGTCATGTGTCAGGCCATTGAATTCGGCGCAAGTATCATCAATGATGTCAGCGCACTGAGATTTGACGCCGGATCATTGCAAGCCGCAGCGCAAAGCGGGGCGGATGTCTGTCTGATGCATATGCAGGGCAATCCCGAAACCATGCAGCGACAGCCTGTATACAACGATGTGGTTCAGGAGATCAGCGATTTTTTTACGCAGCGTATAGAGGCCTGCTTGCAGGCAGGCATACATGCATCCTCGATCATCCTCGATCCCGGTATCGGTTTCGGTAAACGATTAGAGGACAACCTGGCACTGATTCGTGCGACGTCGCATTTCAAAACCACTTTCGATATGCCGCTGTTACTCGGCCTGTCACGTAAATCATTTTTAGGACAACTGACCGGCGCACCGGTGGCTGACCGTGAACTGGAAACCGGCGCTGCCGGAGCCATGGGCATCGCCTGTGGCGCCGATATATTGCGCGTGCACGATGTGGCTCAACAAAAGCGGGCGATCCGGGTGGCGTCTGCTCTGAGCGCAGAGGAGCTTTACAGGGCGGAGAGTCAAAGGCATTTCACCACAGAGGACACAGAGTAAAATAAGTCCGTCCCCATATTCAATATTACTATCGCTGATATCTATAAGGCATGTCTTTATCTTTTTTTTCTTGCAAGCTGAAATAATTGAACTATCCTGACTTCGTATGTTTTTTCATTGCTTCTTTCCAATAAAAATTTCGGAAAAAACTTCCTCTGTCCGGAGAAATTACGCCAATGGCTAACTGGCAATTCGGCATCACCGATGTGGTCGATATCACGGTCGTCGCCATCGTCGTCTATTTTTTCCTGCGCCTGATTCGCGGTACGCGTGCAGTGCAGATGCTCATTGGCATTGCGATTGTGGTGGTGACCTACCAGTTGGCACGCGTGTTCGGTCTGTTCACTGTCGAGTGGATGTTCGGCCATTTCTTCTCGGCTTTCATGGTGATTCTGGTCGTACTGTTCCAGCAGGAGATTCGTCGCGCCCTGATGCGCGTGGCGATCAATCCTCTGTCCAGCGGCCCCGATCATCGGGAGGTCATGCTGGCGGAGCTGGTCGAGTCGGCCTTTTCACTGGTGCATCGCGGCTGGGGCGGGTTGTTGGTGATTGAACGAGATACCGGCCTCAGACATCTGTTTGACTCGGGCGTGGAGATGGATGCGCCCCTGCGTCCTGATCTGATACAGGCATTGTTCTGTACGGATGCGCCTATGCATGATGGGGCTGTGGTGATCGATTCCGATGAACGCGGAGGCAGAATTGTGGCCGCACGCGTGTTGCTGCCACTGGCGCAGGCCAATGCAGTAGCTGGCAGTTACGGCACGCGTCATCGGGCTGCGGTCGGATTAACTGAAGAAACGGATGCGCTGGTGATCGTTGTATCCGAGGAGAGCGGCGAAGTACACCTGGTCGAAGAGGGACAGATGGGCGCAGTCATGAGTAGTCGGGCATTGCATCAGGCGTTGGCTAAGCGTCTGAATGCTATGATACGGACACCTCAACCAGGTGATTCAATTACAGAAGGAGATGGCTGATGCAGCGCAGCATGGATCTGTTCCGGCGCTATAATCTGCAATTCTGGGCGGTTGTGATTGCCATTGCCATGTGGTTGCAGGTGCATGGTCAGGGTGAAGGTTCCGTCAGTATGGATGTTCCGATACAGGTACAGGGGTTGCCGGCAGATATGGTGATCGTCAATGATCTGCCGGATCATGTGCGCATCACTATCAACGGGCTGCAGACGCGATTGAAAGATCTGAACCAGCAGGATTTGACTGTGCCGATCAATGCTTCTGATCTGACCACGCCGGGGGTGGTTGAGCGGGCGCCGCAATTGTCGTCGGTATCGTTGCCGGTGGGGCTGCATATTGAGAAGGTTCAGCCCGATCGGCTTGAGCTGCAGGTGGACAAACTGGCTACTCGTTCGGTGCCCGTGAAAGCGCATTTTGAATTGCCCGAAGGTTGGCAGGTGCGTGTGGTCAGCATCAAGCCACAGCAGGTGGCGCTCACAGGGCCTGAAGTCTGGCTGGAGACACTGCGTGCCGTGGACACGACCCCCATCCGACCGGATTTGAAAGCGGGGCCGTTTGAAGTCAAAACGGGAATTGAGAGTCCATCCGGCAAAGCGATCAGGCTGAGCAAGGGAAAAGTGGATATTGCTGTACAGGGGATATTGGTGCGAAAATCCGTACAGCGGCATAACAAGACAGGAAAAGGAGGCACATAATGCGACGTTATTTTGGTACGGATGGTGTGCGCGGTACAGTCAATCAAAGTCCGATGACTGCTGAATTCGCATTGACTTTGGGGCGGGCTGCCGGCCATGTATTAACCCGCCACCTGTCGCATCAGCCGTATGTGCTGATCGGTAAGGACACGCGACTGTCCGGCTACATGATCGAGTCAGCACTGTGCGCCGGATTGACGGCGCAGGGCATGAATGTGCTGCTGGTCGGGCCGGTGCCGACGCCGGCGGTGGCTTATCTTACCCGCAGCCTGCGTGCTGACGCCGGCGTGATGTTGTCCGCTTCGCACAATCCGGCCGGTGATAACGGCATCAAGTTTTTTGCTGCGGACGGGTATAAATTGCCGGATGAAATCGAGATGGAAATCGAAGCCTGTATCGATGCCCTGCCACCGTTGCCGCCAGCTCTCGGGGTTGGTAAAGCGATTCGCATCGATGATGCGCGCGGACGTTATATCGAGTTCCTGAAGGGATCGTTGCCTCGTGATATGCGGCTGGATGGTTTTAAGGTGGTGATCGATTGCGCCAATGGTGCGGCTTATGATGTGGCGCCGCGCATGCTGCGCGAACTGGGTTGTGACGTGATCAGCATGCATAACAAGCCGGATGGTTATAATATTAATCATGAATGTGGTTCGACCTATCCTGAATCCATGACGCGACGCGTGGTGGAGTCGGGTGCGGATATTGGGCTGGCGCTGGATGGTGATGCAGATCGTTTGATTGCCTGCGATGCCAATGGTCGTATTGTTGATGGCGACCGCGTGATTGCGATTCTGGCCGAGCATGCGCACGCCTCCGGCCATTTAAGAGGCAACGGTGTTGTCACCACGCTGATGAGCAACATGGGGCTCGAACGTTATTTGGGTGGTCTGGGGCTAACCATGCACCGTGCTGCAGTGGGCGATCGCTATGTGCTGGAAATGATGCGCGATAAAGGTTGCAACATCGGCGGCGAGCAGTCCGGCCATATGATTCTGCTGGATCACAACACGACAGGCGATGGTTTGATGACCGGGATTCAGCTGCTCTCCGCCATGCGCGTGCAGAACCGACCGGTCTCCGAGATGGCTTCGGAGATGACGCTGTTTCCCCAGAAGCTGTGGAATATTGTGATGCAGGAACGCAAGGATGTTTTGGCCGATACACAGCTACAGTTGATGATTGATGAAGCGGCAACGCGCCTGGGCGAAAGTGGCCGCATCAATGTGCGTATGTCGGGTACCGAACCAAAACTGCGTATTATGATTGAAGCGGAAGATGAAGGGTTGATGCTGGATATTGGCGAGCCACTAAGCGAGGCGATCAGAGAGCGATGTGAGTCAGTGTGAGGCGTTAGTCTCTTACGAAAATATCTCGTACAAAATGTAGAAGAAATTTTAGAAGTATTGAATTGCATGTTGGTAATCAACAGGTTAAGTGTCTGTTTTAGAAAAGCAAATCTGGACACGAATGACACGAATGACACGAATGAACACGAATGAACACGAATGAACACGAATGAACACGAATTAAAAGGCAATTTGCAGAAGGCGATGCCAGCAGGATTTGACCCGTAAGCTGGTTGATCTGCACATGCGCCTACTGTGTTCATGATCTCCGGATGGTGGTTGTACGAAGCCGCTATCGCGGAGAACGGATACGTTTTATCTGAATCGTTTTATCTGAATCATATAGCATAGATCGAAAGTATATACTTGTATGCTGCTCTACATCCCTCACAGGAGAATAAGCCCTTGCCCTTATTCGCGTTCATTCGCGGTTCGCTTCGCTCTCACGAACTAACCTTATTTGTTATAAACGCGTATGCATCCGGTCTGCCATGCGAATGGCCGCAATCATACTGGAACAGGATACGCTGGATTGGCCAACCCGGTCAAGTGCAGTGCCGTGATCAACGCTGGTTCGAATAAACGGCAACCCCAGAGTTACGTTTACCGCCTCGCCGAAACTCAACGCTTTGATTGGAATCAGGGCCTGATCATGGTAGCAACAGACTATAGCGTCATACTGCTCTCGCATGGCTGCCGAAAATACCGTGTCAGCCGGCAACGGCTTGCTGACTGTCACGCCCTGATCGCGGGCCAGCTGTGCGGCTGGTTCCAGGATATTGATCTCTTCACGACCAAAATGACCCTGTTCGCCGGCGTGTGGATTCAGGGCGCACAGCGCCAGCTTCGGCGTGGCAATACCGAAACGACTGCGCAGATCATGGTTGACAATATGCAAGCATTGCAGCGTTTTCTTCACATCCAGCGCATCCGGCACATCGCGCATGGCCATATGGGTTGTCAGCAAGGCGACACGGATCTGGTCGGATGCCAGCATCATGACAAAGTCAGAGACGGTGCGTTCGCCGGTTTTCGGCCCGGATTGTGGCTGGCTGGCTGGTTGTAATTCAGATGCAGCAGCAAGCCAGGCGAGAAATTCAGTATGTCCGGGAAAATCAAACCCGGCACTGCGTAATACCGCTTTTTCAATCGGGCCGGTCACTATGGAGGCAGCCTCGCTCCGCAGACAGGCCAGTGCGGCCGCTTCAATACAGTGGATGACAGCCGTAGCCGTAGCTGCGGACGGATGGCCAGGAGAAACTGGCCCCGATGGCTGCGTGGAGAGCGGGTTCCAGCAGTGCAATTCACCCGGACTGGCATGCGGGGCAGCCGCATCCAGGTTGTCGTATTCGTGGATCGTCACGGTGCGATTCATCATGCTGGCCCGCTGTTTTAGCCAGCTTGCCGGTGCGGCAATGATGCAGTGATCAAACAGTTCCGGCTGACATTCGCAGGCGAGGATAACGCAGTCAGGGCCAATACCGGCCGGCTCGCCGACCGTGATGACGGTTGGTTTCATGGTTGGTCTCCCTAGAAAAGCAGTGTTATTTGACGGGCGCGGCTGTCATTTCACGGATAATTTTCCAGCCTGATTTGCTTTTTTCCATGAGTAGCAGTTTGGCATCATTACGGGCCAGGGTATCCGCTTCATAATGCTGGCTGAATTCGATGCGGGCATGGCCCTGATCGAGGTGGCTGATCTTGATATTGCCGATGGAGATACGGATATGTTTCTTACTGCTAATGGCGCGAGTTCTGGCTGCTTTCCAGGCCGCGAGATCGGCGAACTGCTTGCCCGGATTAAAGTGGCTGGAATAGGCAGCCAGATAAGCGGCAACATCCCTGTTGCTCCACGCTTGTTGCCACTGTTGCATTGCCGCTTTCAACTCGGCATCCAGCGCTTTTGAAGGCAGGGTTTCCTGCTGCCCGGCTTTAGCTTGCAGGCGTTCCAGTTGGGCATCGCTGTCCGGACAGGGGCGATACTCAATATCGGCATCGGCACGCAAGCTGGCAATCCAGCGTGGCAACTGCTCCTGCATCTCCACATTAGACAGAATCTGGCTGATTTTATCGCGGTTGGCCTGTAGCGAATTGGGATCGACATGGCGGCGAGCAATCAGGCGGATGATATGTAGTCCGAATTTGGTCTTGACGACACCACTGGTCTGCCCCGGCTGCATGGAAAAGACGGCCTTTTCAAATTCCGGCACCATGGAGCCTTTCTTGAACCATCCCAGATCACCGCCCCTGCTGGCACTGGGACCCTGGGATATCTCTTTGGCGCGGGTTGCAAAGGCTTCGTCACTGGCATCCTGCATGTTACTGGCAATATCCTCGGCGCGTTGCCGGATTTTGGCGCGGGTCGCCTCGTCGGCAGATGCAGGTATACGCAGCAGAATATGGCGGGCATGCGCCTCATCATAGCTTTTTCCGACAGCTTTGGGTTTTTTCCAGCGTTCGTTCAAGACCTTGAGGATATGAAAGCCGGATGGTGAACGAATGGGCTGAGTGACTTCATGCACAGGCAGCTCCAGTGCCGGAGCGAAGCGTTGTGTAATTGAGCCTTCGGTGAACCAGCCCATGACACCCTGTTGCTGCCGGTCGGGTGACTCCGAATAGATGGCAACCAATTGGGCAAAATCCTTGCCGCCAGCCAGCTGCTGTCGAATGCTGCGTGCCTTGTCGCGCACGCGAGCCAGCAATTCAGGCGACGGTTCGGCGGGCAGGGAGAGAAAGATCTGACCCAGCTGCACTTCCCGACGCGCTTTGGGCACCGCTATATATTTCCTATAGTACTCATCAATGGCCTCTTCGGAGATTTGCAACTTGCTGCGCACGCCAATGTTAATCAGTTTACTGATCAGCAGCTGGTCGTGCAGGTTGTCCTTGAAACGCTGAAAGTCGAGGCCTTGCTGCTCAAGCGCATCCTTCAACTGATCGGGCAACAGGTTGTTTTTGTCTGCCACGTTTTCAATGGCATTATTCAGCTCATCCTTGCTGATTTTCAACTCCAGCTTGCGCGCCTCCTGCAGCTGCAGCGTCTTGACGATGCGCGCATCCAGCGAGCGTTGATTGAGCGCCTCGGTGGAGGGGAGAAATGTTGAATCGGATTGACGCAATTGCATTAGCAGATCAGCGGTGTCCTGCTCGACCTGATAGCAGGTGATCGCCTCGTTGTTCACAATCGCCGCAATGCTGTCAATCGGTTCAGCTCTGGCCGGAAGGGCGAATAATAGCGCTATAACCAGCAAAAATGGGAACGGCATGAAGACTCCAGTGGTGAGAATGTTGAACTTAATAGTTGATGGCCACTTTCGAAGCCATCAAGTTGCTATAACAGAGTCGGTGATTGACCGATCCTGTCAGGAAGCACTGCCAGGGCAGGAACCAACGCTACCCAGCCCCTTGAATTCGAGCAACAGATGGAAGCCAAAATTGGCCGCTGTCGTGGTGCCACTGCGCCGGTTGACGCGATAAACCTCGCCACCGAGCCGCCAACAGGCATGACTATATTGTAGTCCGATAGCGGTTTGTTGTGATAATTTTAGCGCCAGATCATATTGCACCCGGCCTGTTGCCTGCCAGCGGGTAGCCAAGCGGGTGCTGGCGCGCAGATCAAGTAACTGGGCTCGTCTGAAATAACGCGCATCAGTAAAACGATAGCCGGCATGGAGCTTGTTACCCGGCGATACGGTCCAGTCCACGGATGAATTAAAGGTGGCCCAGTAGCGCACCGCCGTGTTGTACTGGCCGCTAGTGTAGAAACGCACCCCGGCGACAGGTTGCCAAATCAACTCTCCGAGCAGGTTGGAGAATGGCCGCGTAGGGGCCGGTTGCAGGGCATTATCCACACTTTTGCGCAACAGGTCGTAGGCACCTCCGGCCCGGACAATGAGGATATCGCGAGCGGCGGCTGAAACCGCCGGCTTCGATTGCAGCCGGCTCTCCAGCAGCACACTGATACGACTTGTTTTTTCGATACGGTCATAGCCGGAAAAGCGGTTGCCGGAGAGCAGGTTGCTCCAGCTCATCAGGCCGAACGCCGAATCAAAATTTGGCAGTGCGGACTGGTTGGGAGCATCAACATAATCGTAGCGTACAATGGGTGAAATTACATGCCGCCATGTTCGGTCGCTGCCTATATGTTCGAAATCGGAACGAACCTGCAGGCTGGCTTCACCGGTGGTTCGGCTCGGCGTGGTATCACCCAGCGCCGTCGGCTGATTCAACCAGTAACGCGTATGTTGTAGCCCCCCGCGCGCGGTGGCCGATATGCCACCTCCGGTCAGTTGCCATGGTATTTCCACATAGGGATGCAGATTAACCCGCCAGCCATCGACGCCGCTGCGCCGGACAAAACGGGTGCTTTGCTGATCAAAATGCAAGATTGCATGGGGGAAGGTGGGATGGGCGGAAGGTGCCCACTGCAGATTGCTCTGGATGCGTGGCACGATCTGCAGTGTTGCGGCATTGCTGGTTAACAGCAGATTCTGTTGATGGGCGGCCTGCACCTGCCAGTCGCCCTGAACCCGGCCATATTGCTGTGTGTTGAACTGCAGCGGTTGCGACAGTGTCGCCATGCTTTGCAGATAGATGGAACTGATTGTCCTGCCGCTGGCGTAATCAGCGAGATAATCATGATCGCTCACATGATCGGCGTGTGCATCCAATTGCAAATTCGCCGGCAGACGCCAGTGCAGGTCACCCCGCAAACGGCTGCGATTGGTGCCGGTTACCGTATCATTGATGCCGGCCACATCAATCATTTCCCTGCCCCAGGTAGATACATGACGCAGCTCTCCCTCGCCCATTAAACCACGCGCGCTCATCCAGTGCGGCGTCAGCGTGACATCCCAGTTGTCCGCCGGCGCAAAATAGTATGGCAGGGCCAGCTCGGTGCCACGCCGTTTGCCGCTGCCAACAGAAGGGGTCAGCAGGCCACTTTTCCTTTTTAGCGACTGTTGCCACCACGGCGTGTACAGCACAGGAACGCCCCACAGCTCGAAGCGACTGTGGCTGGCGCGCAGGCTGCCGTCCTGCTCGTCCAGCACCGCATGTTTTGCCGCAATACGCCATGATTCCTGATCAATCGGGCAGGAAGAGAAGGTCAATTCATCCGCTTCGTAGGTTTGATCATCAATGCGCTTCACCCGTTCAGCGGTCAGGCGCTCGCCGCCGGGTAGCGTAATGACAGCCTTGCGCATATGGCCGGTTTTGCTGCCGGTGCTCATGATGGCCTGTTCTGCCGTGATCATGGCCTTGTCCGATTTGATGATCACATGTCCTTTGGCTTCCAGTACATGCTCGTGGGTTCGGTAGGTCACCTCATCGGCCGTCAACGTATCGAACTGGCGTTTGATGATCACATGACCATGTGCAATCACTACGCCATCGGCAGTTCGACTGATCTGGTCAGCATCAATATCCACCGGCGCGGCCAACAGATCTGACGCAACGAGCGGCAACAGTGCGAGCGCGACAAGGAGCGAGAACAAGTGGTGCAGGCGGGGCATGGCGAGGCAAGCTATCCTACAATTTCTACTCGTCCACTGATTCGCTCCACTGATTCAAAATTGCCAATCGTGTCTGTTCAGGTTATCAATGGGTGATGCCGACACCTGAATATCGCAGCGCACCGCTGGCTACCACCACATTGCCGCCCGGTATTGCCTTTATTATCGGCAATGAAGCAGCGGAGCGATTCAGTTACTACGTATGCGCATGGATAAGTGAAGCGCAATTTGAAGCGAATGAACGGACACGAATTAAACCTTACACTTCGGTCGAAAGCGTGTGCCGGAATATCAGACATTAAGTTTTTTGATTCCGACTCTGACAGGTTGCAGATTGCACTCGAAGACCCCCCCTACTCCCTTATTCCAGACGGGAATCCACAAAGATATGTGTGCTTTACTCCGGTTGACTTGTCTATAGTTTGCTCCGGCACGAATTTGTAGGGGTATGCTGTGTTGAGTGAGGGGATATTGAGAAGCAGATGCAGATTACGCTGCCATGGTGGGCTGTGGCGAATTTCAGGATGCTTATTGTCATTGATGTTACTGGCGCCTCTGGCGCAGGCGGGTGCTGATGGTTCGCATACGCGTGTATTAGCGCTGGCGGATATGGCGCTGTCTGATTTGATGCAGGTGAATGTGAGCATCGCTACACGCAAACCTACAGCTGTACGCGATACGCCTGCCGCAGTGTTTGTTCTGACAGGCGAGGATATCCGGCATTCGGGCGCAACTACGATTCCGGAAGCCCTGCGGTTGGTGCCGGGGCTGGATGTGGCGCGTGTTGACGGTCACTCGTGGGCGGTATCTGCACGCGGTTTCACGAACATTTTTTCGGAGAATTTACTGGTTATGATTGATGGCCGTTCCGTTTTTACACCATTGTTTAATGGTGTTAACTGGGATGTTCAGGATGTGATGCTGGAGGATGTGGACCACATCGAAGTGATCCGCGGCCCCGGCGGCAGCGTATGGGGCGCCAACGCCGTGAATGGGGTGATTAACATTATCACCAAACACGCCGAAGATACGCAGGGCGGATTGCTGGCTGGCGGTGGCGGCACGCAGGATGAACGTGGTTTCGGCGCGCTTCGCTATGGCGGAGCCTTGGGCGATAATGGCTATTTTCGCGTTTACGGTAAAGGGTTTTCCCGTGATAATGCCAAGGATTTCTTTGCCCGGAAGATTGATAATTACGAGCAATTGCGCGGTGGATTCCGCGCCGATATGGATATGGCCAATGGCGAGTGGACGTTGCAGGGTGATATTTATCGCGGCCATGAAGGTAAACAACGTTCGCTGATTCTTCCCGCAGCGCCGTTTTCGCAGACCGTTAATGACCTCATTAACGTGGCGGGCGGCAATATATTGAGCCGCTGGACTTCCGGAGGCCTGAGTGTTCAAGCCTATTATGACAAGGTTCGGCGTGATCAGGCGACCTTTGTCGAAAATCGGGATACCTTTGATTTCGATTTGAAATATCACCACGACCCTTTCGGTATTCATGATGTTCAATGGGGCTTGGGTTACCGCTTGACGCGTTCAGACCTGCCGGGAGGCCTGACCATTTCCTTCAATCCGGACAAACGCAGCGATAGCCTGTTCAGCGCCTTTGTGCAGGATGAAATCACGCTGATTCCGGAGGCGTTGTCACTGACCCTGGGTTCCAGGTTTGAAAAGAATGATCTGAGCGGATATGAATTCGCGCCCAGCGCACGGTTACTGTGGCATGTAACGGATACACAGCAGCTTTGGGGCGCGGTATCGCGCGCCTATGTGCCTCCGTCACAGGCTGAAGCATCCATGCGTCACAATTTTGTGCGTGTGCCGGGCTTTAATCTGGCGCTGGTGCCCAACGCAGCACTGAATACCATTGATCTCATTGCCTATGAAATGGGCTATCGGAATCAATTTAGCCCTGATTTCTCCGTGGATAGCACAGTATTTATCAATGATTACAAAGATCTGACCACAACAACTACAGGTTCGTTCAATCCGGCTACGGGGCTCTTGCCGATTTCACAAGGCAATGACATGAGCGCCCGCACCTACGGAGCGGAGGTGACAGCGCGTTGGCAGGTGTTTGACCCATGGCGGCTAACAGCATCATGGTCATGGCTGCTGTTGCACGCCTATTCTTCCACCGATCCCGGTTCGGCGATTGGCCTGGAAAGCACGCCGCGCAATCATCTGTCGCTCTCATCCTATCTGGAACTGCCATACCATATGAATTTCGACACCATGCTCTACACCACCAGCAGCAGGCCCAACATCAGCAATCCTGCACGCGCAATTTCCGCCTGGACACGGGTGGATTTGCGACTTGGCTGGAAACCTGTAGATACGATGGAAATGAGTGTGGCCGTTCAAAATGTATTCGATGAGAAGCACGAAGAACTCAGTACGGCCTCGAAGCTACGGTTGCCGTTTGGCCGCAGTATTTATGGCAAGCTCACAGCTACCTTTTAACCTTTGAACTCAGCTATGATACGGCGCAAGAATCTTCGGGCAGTCTGGCTCAATATCCTGACTGTCTGCACGATATTGCTGGTGCATTCGCCCTTTGCGATGGCCGAAACGGCTACGCCGAAGGAAGTCACAGCAGCCTATCTCTACCATTTTCCCAAATTTATCGAATGGCCTGATGATACTGAATTTGCGCAACAGCAGTCTTTTGATATTGCCATACTTGGCAATACTGGCGTTGCAGATGCTATGGCGGTTTTGTCCGGCAGGAATATCAAGCACACATCGCTCGCAGTTCGTCCATGCGAACACATAGCTTGCACGGATTCTGCTGCTGTGGTGTTTGTCGGACGGACAGAGCAGCAACATGTGGCACAATTGCTGCATCGTTTGCAGGGGAAGCCGGTGTTGACGGTATCTGATATTCACGGATTTGCTGCGCATGGCGGCATGATTGAAGTGGTGTTCAGCCATGGCAGAGCAACGTTTATCATTAATCATGAAGCCATGCGGCAGGCGCATTTGCAGGCTCGTGCTCAATTGTTGGAGCTGGCGATTCAGGTGATCGGGAGGTGAGCCGCATGTATTTCAGGGATATGCCTGTCCGGCGCAAGCTGGCGGCGATGATGCTTATTGCCGCAGGTGCGGCAGTGATGGTAATGGCTATGGCCTGGGTGGCGCTGGATCGCAGCCTGATTGAGAACGAGGCGAAAAGGGTGATGCGGAGCGAAGCCAGGCTGATTGCAGGCGCCAGTCAGGCCGCGCTGGCCTTTAACGACACGCATTTGCTCGAAGACATGATGCGCAAGTTCCAAACAAGTTCTCATGTGGACGCAGCCTATGTACTGAAAGCGGACGGTTCGGTGTTTGTTTCATCGCTGCATCCGGGCAGGCATGCTGTGCCGGCTGCGGATATGCGGCAGTCGGGATCGTTTTTCATGGATGGGCGGTTGATTGTGAATGTACCTGTGGTGTTGCCGGATGGCGAGCGTCTGGGGATGGTGTCGTTATGCTCTAATCTGAATATTGTCCGCCATACCCAGCAGACAAGTCTGATCGCTGCATTGGTTGTGTTTGTTTTCAGTATGTTGATGGCGCTTATCCTCTCAGGGCGACTTCATCGCGGTATTTCAACACCGCTGGAAAGACTGTTGAAAACGATACAGCGGGTTTCGAAGGAAGGAGATTTTTCGTTGCGCGCAACTGGACGCAGTGCGGATGAAATCGGGCAGTTAATTGGCGGATTTAACGAGATGCTGGAAGCGCTGCAACAGCGGGACGGCGAATTGGCGCGTTATCAGGCGCATCTGGAAGCCTTGGTCGAGGAGCGAGCCGGAGAGGTTCTGCGTGTTAACGAACAACTGAAAACGGAGCTGTGCACTGTTCAGCAACAACAAGCAGAACTGGATAAACTCTCGTTAGCTATCGAACAGATGGATGAGAGCATGGTGATTACAGATGCTGACGGCAACATTGAATATGCCAACCCGGCATTTTCACGACTGACTGGTTGCAAGGCGGAGGATGTCGAGGAACGGAATTTTGCCGAGCTGGGTTGTGTGCTGTGCGATCAGGCGATTACATCAGGGATGCAGTGGCAGGGCATAGCGGAAATTGAACGGGACGGGGATGGTGTGGTGAACGCACGCAGTTCAGTGACCCCGGTGCGTACGGGTGATGGCATTGCAAGGCATTTTATTGTGATGATGCGCGATATTTCGCATGAGATGGAGCTGGAAGATCAGTTGCGTCATGCCCAGAAGATGGAAGCGGTCGGGACTCTGGCCGGTGGTATCGCGCATGATTTTAATAATATGCTGGCCGCCATGCTGGGAAAGATAGAGATCGTGCGCATGAAAATGGCCTGGAACAAGGATATAGACAAGATGTTGGCGGATGTGGATAAGACCGGGTATCGCGCCGCAGCCATGATCCAAAAAATGCTGACCTTTGCACGCAAGGGTCGCATGATTAAGAAGGTGGTGGAATTAGCACCGCTGGTACGTGAATCCTTTGAACTGGCGTGTATCAGTCTTCCCGACAATATTGAAACGCATCTGGATGTAAAAAACGGGGATTTGGCAGTGGAGGTCGATGCGACGCAGATTCAACAAATCATGTTGAATCTGATGAATAATGCCTGTGATGCGATGGAAGACGTGGCGCATCCAGTTATTCATGTCCGCCTGGAAGAGTGCGTGGCGGATGAAGGTCTGCTGGTGCGCCATCCGCACATGGATGGGCAACGGCTTGCCTGCCTTAGCATCTCGGACAATGGTTGTGGTATTCCCGAACATGAGATGGAGAAAATCTTTGAGCCATTCTATACCACGAAGGAGGTTGGGCGCGGAACGGGACTGGGGCTTTCCATGGCTTATGGCAGTGTGGAGTCGCACGGCGGCGGAATCGAAGTGGAAAGCCAACCGGGAGAAGGGACATCGTTCCATCTGTTTTTGCCCTTGAATCAGGTGGATGAAGTTCAGACAGAGGAATCACCGGAAGGCGTAAAAATCAGAAAAGGGCATGGCGAAACCATTCTGGTTGCAGATGATGAGGCATCGGTTCGCGCAACTAACCGAATGCTGTTGGAACATCTGCGCTACAAGGTGATTGAGGCTGGCGACGGCGTGGAAGCCATGCAGATATTTGAGCAGCAAGCGGACCAGATTGATCTGGTATTGCTGGATATGGTCATGCCGCGCATGGGAGGCATTGATGCCGCGCGCCTGATGCGCAAGATCAATGCACAGATACCCATTCTGATGGCAACGGGATACGACAAAACCATGAGCATCAGCGAACAATGGCCAGCCGGACGGGTAGATTTTCTCGCTAAACCATACACCTGCTCGCAACTAAGCCGCGTGGTCTACACACTGCTGAAGCCGTAGCCGCCCTGGGATAGCAACTCATATGCATTGCTGTCCGGATTAGTGCAATGCCCTGGTGCTTTGAGGGCAATCTGCACTTTTTAAGGTTGCCCTGTTTGGTTGCGGCTATGCCGGGTTAGGGTTTTGACTGAGGCGCACGATTCGATCTGTCCAGATGATGGCTGCGCTGGCACTATGCCGCCGGAAGTAGTCGGTCATAAAAACGGGAGGAAACGTGGATAAGCATTGGGTTTGGTCCGGCATTGATCCGGTCGCACTACATCTGGGCCCGCTGGCCATTCACTGGTACGGGCTGATGTATATCGCCGG
>Ga0256829_1000508_pt1 | contig 38533 bp, 34 predicted proteins | sample 131447metaG_FD_185979 | JGI IMG/M metagenome (GOLD analysis project Ga0256829, IMG submission 185979) | Hydrothermal vent microbial communities from Lau Basin, Pacific Ocean - 131-447 | ecosystem: Environmental > Aquatic > Marine > Hydrothermal vents | place: Pacific Ocean: Lau Basin | collected... | reverse complement strand
TCCCACAGCATACATCTCCCCGCCCCTCGCTTAGTAACGTTGGGCGTCAAAGTGGCGGATTTTTACTCCGCGACGATCAGAAAATCCGACCGTTTCTGTGGTCCAATATTGCTCCCCGATTTACAATTCCCGCTTGAGTTGAATGTTTGTACATATGGGTAAGAAGGGACACAACCCGCGGAGACCTCAATTATCGGAGCGCTTTGTGTCCCTTCTGGTTTGGGTTCAGTGGCGATGTTTTAATCGCCAGCTATCATTTCCCGTCTCGACGATATCGCAATGATGAGGGAGCCTATCGAGCAATACGGTCGTCATTTTCGCATCTGTAAAAACGGTGGGCGATTCTGTGAAGGTCAGATTTGTTGTGACCAGTATTGATGTCCGTTCACAAAGGCGGCTTATGAGATGGAACAGCAATCTGCCGCCGGCATCTGCAAACGGTAAGTAACCCAATCTCTCCATCACCAACTTTCGGGCATTGCTCCAATTTCCCCACTTGGGGGGTCAATTTTGCATGCTGATCTCCACACGGTGTAAATCCCCAAGCCCTCCTGAATGCCAAAAAGGCAAAAGTGGCCGATTTTTACACCACCCGCGACCGCACATTGCAACCGCTACCGTGGCCGAGTATTGCACCGCCGTTTACAGTTTTTCAAACTGTCAAAAGCCGCATGTGTCAAATAACATGCAAAGGGTTCGAAAAACCGTGAAAGCGTTGGGATGATGAAAAAGACCTTCAAACTTATGTGGCGACAGCATCGGGTGTTGTTGCTGGCCTTTATCGTGTCTGCGCTCTTTGCTGCCCTGATGCTGCTACGTTTGACTGTCCTGATCGTGTATTTCTCGCACAACCGTGACGCAGAACTGCTTGGCTGGATGCCGCTTGGCTATATTTCGCATTCTTATAATGTTGACACGGACATTCTGGCAAAGGCCGTCGGCTTGCCGGCAAGCGCGCCCATGCGCACCTCATTGGATAAAATTGCGGCGATGCAGGGCCGACCACTGGCCGATGTGGAACGGGATATTCTGGCCGCCATAAAAGCCGAACGGTCAAAACAATGAGCGCTGCTATTCTTGCTCTTGTGCCGGAATACGGTTTGTGGCTGTTGTTCGGGGTTGGCCTCTTGGCCGCGATCGGCGTCCCGTTGCCCAGCACATTGACGTTAATGGCCGTAGGGACATTTGTTGCCACCGGGGACCTCAACCCCGTGGCGTCGTTTCTGACAGCGCTGGCGGCAGCGGTGGCCGGCGATCAGATTGGATACTATATTGGCTATTGGTTCGGGAACAGCATTGAAACCCTCTTGTCGCGCAGGCCATCTGGCGCCGCGCAATTGGCGCGCAGCAAACAGCTGATACGCCGATGGGGTGGCGCAAGCGTATTTCTATCGCGCTGGCTTGTCGCCCCGGTCGGCCCAACCATTAATATCGTGACCGGCGCAAGCGATATGCGCTGGCTCCGCTTTTCCATTTGGGACCTCGCTGGCGAAACGGTTTGGGTGACGATTTATCTGGGGCTTGGCTACGCGTTCCGGGGCAATATCAAGGCACTTGCTGATTTGCTGGGCAACGCCAGCTGGACCATTATTGCTATCGGCGCCACTGTGCTTCTGGGGTATCAGGTTTTCAAAACTGCAAGGGCGGCTCAGACAAGAGGGTCGTGAGGCGGTTTTGAACATTGCCCCCGTGGCGCGAATTTCCCGTCCGATCCGGCGTTCGCTGCGATCGAATTCATTACGCTGGACGCACTTTTCCCTAACGCCGGTGCGATACGGTAAACGTCAACAGGCCCTGGGATCAGGCCCCTAATGCGCGTCCGGCTGTCGCGCCGCCAAGGCCAGCAAACCGGCCAGCCCCGCCATTGTCACGGGAAACATGGTGAAGGCGTTAAAGCCAAAGCCCCAGTACATGCCCGCCGCCGACAGCAACATCAGGACGCCTCCGGCCAGCGCCTGCGCACGGGCCATGGCGCCCCCGGCAATGGCCAGAACCGGCGCCAACAACGAGATCGCGCGAATGCGTTCGGGGTTGCTGACCTGCTCGGCGACATTGGGGATTTCACCAAAGGCATTGATCGCCTCGGTATAACCGTAGCTGAAAAAACCGACGATCATGCCGATGATCCCGCCGATGATTCCCAGAACAAGTGCCGCGTTGCGCATGATGCCTCTCCAAGTGATTCGCTGTGCGCTATGTAAGAAGCCGCCCGGATACGTGCAAGACCGCGACGATTTTGGCCTCTAATTTGACAAAGCCCGGCAGATTTGCATTTATAGCGCCATCACGGGCGCTGCGTCCCTTTCTTGCACGCCTTTGAGGGTCTGAATTTCGACCGAGAGATGCTTGATTCCAGAAGGCTCGGCTCTGAAGGCAACTTCGGGGACGGAATTTTGTTGTGTCTGATTTCATCTCGGCCCTTGCAATTTGTTTTTGACTGCCCCATATCTGGCCCGTGAAGTAAGTCTTTCACTGCACCTCCTGAAGCACGTCCTGCTAAAGTCGGTTCAAGATCAAGACCAGACGACACCAGGGCCGCCGCATGTTGCGGGCGGTACGTACTAAGGAGAAGACGGATGGCTACGGGCACCGTAAAATGGTTCAATTCAACAAAAGGCTATGGTTTCATCCAGCCGGACAATGGCGGCAAGGACGTGTTTGTGCACATCTCGGCTGTCGAGCGCGCCGGTCTGACTGGGCTGGCCGACAACCAGAAGGTTGAATTCGAGCTGGAAACCGGCCGGAACGGCAAGGAAAACGCGACCGAACTTCGGGCTCTCTGAGAGCACCGATAACGGTTCATAAGATTTGAAACGGCGACGGACCCCGGGTCCGGACGCCGTTTTTTTGTGCGCGCCATTTCGCCAGTGGCGTTGACAGACTGCGCCGCGGGACGCAAACAGGCGTCAAGAGGGCGATCACATGACCAATTCGGCGGATTTCAACAACATCCCGGAAACGGCGCTTGCCTGGATCAAAGAGGGGCGTGCGGTGGCGCTGGCCAGCGTTGTCGAGACCTGGGGCAGCGCACCACGCCCGGTCGGGGCGCAGCTGGCGGTGGCAGCGGACGGGCAGATGGCTGGCTCGGTCTCGGGCGGCTGCGTCGAGGGCGATGTCGTCGTCGCCGCACAGGATGCCTTGGAGGACGGGCGCGCGCGGCTGCTGGATTATGGCGTCAGCGACGAGAATGCCTTTGCGGTTGGGCTGGCCTGTGGCGGCCGGATCCGGGTGCTGGTCGAGCCGATCGGTCTGGGTCAGGGGCCGGATGTGGAAATGCTTGAAACCCTCTGTCGCCAGCGCGCGGCGCGTCAGCCGGTGGCGTGGATGGTCAACGTCGATACATGGGAGCGGCGCCTTGGCCAGCCCGGCGGAGACCCCTTGGGGGCGGCGCTGGACGCGCGGTTTCAAAGCAATGCATCGGGCCTTGAGGGGGCGTGGTTCGTGGCCATCCACAACCCTCCCCTGCGCCTGTTTGTGGTTGGCGCCGTTCACATCGCGCAGGCTCTGTTGCCGATGGCACGGATGGCCGGATACCAGACACGGCTGATCGACCCGCGAGGGGCCTTTGCCCGGGCAGCGCGATTTCCCGGCGAGGAGATTTGCGAGGACTGGCCCGACGAGGCCCTCGCCGACGCCGGGCTGGATGCCCACGCCGCAGTGGTGACCCTCAGCCACGACCCCAAAATCGACGACCCGGCAATCATCGAGGCGCTGAAAAGCGACATCTTCTATCTGGGCTGTCTCGGTTCGACGCGCACCCACGCCAAGCGCCTGACCCGTCTTGGCGCTGTCGGCCTGAGCGCGCCCGAGCTTGCGCGCATCCACGCCCCCGTGGGTCTGGATATCGGCGCCAGATCACCGGCCGAAATCGCCCTGTCCATTCTTGCCGAGATCACCGCCTGCCGACGGCAGACCGCCGCACGGATCGCCGCGCTGGCAAAGGATCGGGCGGGGTGAGCGCCCGCCATTAAGACCCAGCCATTCGGACTCTGGCGAAAAAACCACACAGACGACACACTGACGACACGGAGACCCCCCATGAGCACCCAGCGCAACCCGGCCCCGCTCAATCCCAAGATAGCCGCGACCTTTTCGCCCCCCGTCATGGCAGCGCGCCGCTGGCTACAGGGAGTCGAGTTCCCCCCCGAGCGTCCGCTTATCAACGTCAGTCAGGCCGCGCCTGTGGCGCCGCCCCCCGAGGCCTTGCGTCAGGCCATTGCCGAGGCCGCACTGCATGATGACGACGCGCATCTTTACGGCCCTGTTCTGGGCCTGCCGGCGCTGCGCGAGGCTGTCGCCGCAAACTGGTCGCGCGCCTATGGTGGCACAATCCACCCGGATCAGGTGGCAATCACCAGCGGCTGCAATCAGGCGTTCTGTGCCGCGATCGCCACTCTGGCCGAGGCGGGGGACAGCGTGATGATCCCGTCCCCGTGGTATTTCAATCACAAGATGTGGCTGGACATGACCGGGGTTGAAACCCGCGTCCTGCCCTGTGAAGGCGACATGCTGCCGGACCCCGAGCGCGCCGCGGCGCTGCTGGATTCACGGGTGCGCGCGATCCTTCTGGTGACGCCGAACAATCCGACCGGGGCGGAATACCCCGCCAACCTCGTACGGGCGTTTTACGATCTGGCCAAATCACGCGGCATCGCCCTTGTTCTGGACGAGACCTATCGCGATTTTGACAGCCGCACCGGCGCACCACACGATCTGTTTCAGGATCCCGACTGGGCGCGCACAGTGATCCACCTCTACTCGTTTTCCAAGGCCTACCGACTGACCGGCCATCGGGTCGGGGCGCTGATTGGCGCACGCAAGCGACTGAATGAGGTCGAAAAGTTTCTCGATACCGTGACCATCTGCCCAAACCAGCTGGGCCAGCGGGCGGCGCTGTTCGGGCTGCAGACGCTGGGGCCATGGCTGGCGGGCGAGCGCGCCGAGATTCTGGCCCGCAAGGCGACGATCCGGCGCGGAATGCCCGCGCTGGAGGGCTGGCAGCTGCTGGGGGCGGGCGCCTATTTTGCCTATCTGCAGCATCCCTTCAAGGTCAGCTCGGACAATCTGGCCCGAAATCTGGTCAAACAGGCCGGAATCCTGCTGCTGCCGGGGACGATGTTTGCCCCGACCCTTGACGCGGGTGGCACGGGGGATGCCGAAAAACAGCTGCGGATTGCCTTTGCCAACGCCGACAGCGCCGGGCTGGAGCAAATGTTTGCCCGTCTGGCGGCATTTTCCGGCTGAGGCGCGCTTGTAACCCGCCGCAACTGCCCCTAATACTTTGGCCCGAACCTGACCCATGGGAAAGATATGACATGACCGCTCCGCTGCGCACCAAACGAAGCACCAGCAAAATGATCGTTTACGGAGTTCTGGCGTTGCTGGCCCTCAGTCTGACCGGCTTTGGGGTGCGCTCAATCGGGCATGGCGGCACCCAGCCGGTGGCGACGGTGGGCACGGAAAAGGTGACTGTCGATATTTACGCGCAGGCGCTGCGTTCGCAACTGGCGGCGCTGTCGCGTCGGGTTGGGCAGAATATCACCCTGGCTCAGGCGCGCAGCTTTGGTCTGGACCGGCAGGTTCTGTCGCAAGTGGTGGCCGCCGCGGCACTGGACGGTGAAACCACCCATATCGGCCTGTCGATCGGAGACGCGCAGGTGCGCGACAAGCTGCTGGCCAACCGGGCCTTTCAGGGGTTGACCGGAAAATTCGACGAAACCACCTATAAGGAGGCGCTGAAGCGCGCCAATCTGAAACCGGCCCAATATGACGCCATCCTGCGCAAGGAATCGGCGCGCACGTTGCTGCAGACCGGCATTGTCGGTGGGATCAAACCGGCGGACACCTATGCGTTGATCCTGCTGAAATATGCCGCCGAAACCCGTGATTTTGACTGGGCTCCGGTCACCTCCGACATGTTGCCCAGCCCGACAAGGGCGCCCACCGACGGCGAAATTGCCAAGCAATACAAGGACAACCCCAAGGCCTACACCAGCCCGGAAACCCGCAAGATCACCTATATCAGCCTGACCCCGGACATGGTAATGGCAACGATCAAACCGGATGAAAAGGCGCTGCACGACCTCTATGACAGCCTGTCAGAGAAATACCACATCCCCGCCCGCCGCGACGTGGACCGTCTGGTCTTTCCCACCGAGGCCGAGGCGCAGGCCGCCATTGACTCGATTAAATCCGGGGCCAAAACCTTTGCCGATGTAGTCAAGGCACGCGGGCTGGCGATCAAGGATGTCTCGCTGGGGCGGGTCTCGGCCGACAACCTTACGGATGCGGCCGCCAAGCTGGTGTTCGGCCTGAAAGAGCCGGGCGTCGTCGGACCGGCAGCCTCGAATCTGGGCCCAGCCATTTACCGCATCAATGCGATCATCGCCGGCAAGGACACCTCCTTTGAGGCGGCGCGCCCGGAGCTTGTGAAACAGCTGACCGCCGATAAGGCCCGCGGCGTGATCGACGACAGCATCGGCAAAATCGACGACCTTCTGGCCGGTGGCGCAACGCTGGAAGAGGTGGCCGATCAGACGGCGATGAAGTTGGCCCATGTCGATTATGTCAAGGGCGCCGAAACCGGCCTGTTGGCCACCCCCGAATTCACCAAGGCCGCCGAAGCCGCCAAGCCCGGCGATTTCCCCGAGATTACCACCGCCGCCGATGGCAGCATCTTTGCGCTGCGCCTTGAAAAGATCGTGCCGCCGGCCTTGATCCCGCTAGCAAAGGTCCGTGAGCGGGTGATCAAGGACTGGACCCGTGCCGAAACCCGCAAACGGGTGGTGGCGCTGGCGAACGCCAAAAAGGCCGCCCTTGCCGCGGGCAAAAGCTTTGCCGAGCTGGGATTGAGCCCGGTCTCCGAAACCGGTCTGCGTCGCGATGTCGGGGTCAAGAATGCCCCGCGCGCCCTTGTAGGGGCTGTCTTTGCCCTGCCGGAAAAAGGCGGCGTGACTGTGGTCGAGGGGTCCGATTCCGTGGCCGTCGCCCGGCTGAAGGCGATCCACCCATTCGACCCGACGACAGCGGCAAACAAAACGCTGATCAAGAACGTCAACGCCCGCTACGCACAGGACATCGGCAGCGATCTGTTTGATGAATACGCCCGCGCACTGGAGGACAAGGCCGGAGTCACGATCAATCAGGCGCTGATCAACGCCGTGCAGGCCCAGATTCCCTGAAATGACGATCGAACCTTCCTTTGACAGTTTTGCCCGCGGCTATGGGGCGGGAAAAAATCAGGTGGTCTTTACCCGTCTGGCGGCGGATCTGGACACGCCGGTGTCGCTGATGCTGAAACTGGCGCAGGCGCGGGTCGACAGTTTCATGCTGGAAAGCGTCACCGGCGGCGAGGTCCGCGGGCGCTATTCGGTGATCGGCATGAAGCCCGACCTGATCTGGCAATGCCACGGCACCAGTAGCCGGACCAACCGCGCCGCGCGCTACGACCCCGAAGCGTTCAGTGACGACGCGACTGACCCCCTCAGCGCCCTGCGCAGCCTGATCACCGAAAGCCGGATCGAGCTGCCAGCAGGCCTGCCGCCGATTTCAGCCGGCCTGTTTGGCTATCTCGGCTATGACATGATCCGTCTGGTCGAGCGCCTGCCCGACATCAACCCCGATCCTCTGGGCCTGCCGGATGCGGTCATGCTGCGCCCCTCGGTCGTGGTGGTGCTCGACGGGGTCAAGGGTGAGGTCACCGTGGTCTCGCCGGTCTGGTGCGCGGGGGGCCTTTCGGCGCGGGCTGCCTATGCGCAGGCGGCCGAACGGGTGATGGATGCGGTCAACGATCTGGACCGCCCGGCCCCGCAGGAAACTCGCGATCTGGGCGAGGTCAGTTCGTTGGCCCAGCCGGTCTCGAACACCACCAAGGCGCGCTATTTCGAGATAGTCGAAAAGGCAAAATCCTATATCCGCGCCGGGGATATCTTTCAGGTGGTGCCCAGCCAGCGCTGGAGCCAGCCCTTTACCCTGCCGCCCTTTGCCCTCTATCGCGCGTTGCGGCGCACGAACCCCTCGCCCTACATGTTCTATTTCAATTTTGGCAGCTTTCAGGTGATCGGTGCCAGCCCGGAAATTCTGGTCCGGGTGAAAGCCGGCGAAGTCACCATCCGCCCGATCGCCGGCACCCGCCCGCGTGGCGACACGCCCGCGGCGGACAAGGAGCTTGAGGCCGATCTGCTGGCCGACCCCAAGGAAATGGCCGAACATCTGATGTTGCTGGATCTGGGGCGCAACGATGTCGGGCGCGTCGCCGAAATCGGCAGTGTGATCCCGAACGAGCGCTTTACCATCGAGCGTTACAGCCATGTCATGCACATCGTCTCGAACGTCATCGGCAAGCTACGCCCGGATCAGGACGCACTGTCCGCCCTGATCGCCGGCCTGCCAGCCGGCACCGTCTCGGGGGCGCCAAAGGTCCGCGCCATGGAGATCATCGACGAGCTGGAAGGCGAAAAGCGTGGCGTTTACGGCGGCGGCGTCGGTTATTTCTCGGCCGGCGGTGACATGGACATCTGTATCGCCCTTAGAACTGCTGTCACGCGGAATGACACGCTCTATATTCAGGCCGGGGGCGGAATCGTCCATGACAGCGATCCTGCCGCCGAATTTGAAGAAACCGTCAACAAATCCAAGGCATTACGCCAAGCGGCCAAAGACGCCGGGCTGTTCGTGAAATTCCGCACACAGTAAATACCCGGCGCCTCCGGATCGGGACCGAACCGGGCCGCGAGAAAAAATCCGGCGTTGCGGGCCATGTTTGCTGGCGGTTTTTTTGAGTATTTTGGCAAAAAAGACAGGCCCCCTGCCCCGTTAGCGGGCCAGCAGCACCGCCGAGACCGGGGCCAGCGCGACATCGCTGGATCGTGAGCCAACCGCCCAGCTAAACAACGCTGTCACCGTCTCGGGGTAGGTGTGGCCGACAACCACTACGTGGCCGGTCTGTTCCGCCTCCAGAACGGCGCGGTTGAGATAGCGTTTGATGACCGGACCGCTCTCGCGCTGGCTGTCAAGGATGCGATAGACGGTGCCCGAGGCCAACCCCGCATGGCGGGCCTTCTGATCGGTTCCGTTCACCCCGATATCATAGGTCAAAAGCCCCAGACCTGCAGTTTTCAGCCGCGCGATCACCTGATCCTCAAGCGTCGCCTTTTGCCGGAGCTGCGCGCCCGGTCGGTCCAGCAAGCCAACAGTTTCGGGCAGGCGCACAAGGGCGCCGGTCAGGGTCTTGTCAATCGTCTCGGCTGTGGCCGTTGAGGCGGTCAGTGCCTTTGGGGCAAGGGTCAGAACCTCGAACCCCGCAGCGTGAAAGCGTTTGGCGCGCGCCGTTGTGGCCGGGTCAGCGGCATCCAGCGCGAACGTGATCGGGATCGTGAAGGTGCGCAGAACCTCGTCATCAAGCCCCGCCTTGCCCGCGTCGATCAGGATGATCGAGAACAGCGGCTTGGCCTTGGGGTTGTGAAAAGGAACCGCGTTCTGACGGATACCCGCGGCGTTAGCGGCCGGGTTTGAGGCGTTGCCAGGTGCGGCAGCCGGAGCGGCATTCGGCCCCGCTTGCGTCTGGCCACTGGAACTGCCGTCCCGGGCCAGAGTTGGTGGCGCGGTGACCTTGGTTGTCGGCGCCTGATCGAGGGTGCGGACCGGCTCGGAGGGGACCCGCCCCACCGGATTATCGATCTTTGGCATCGGCACCCCCAGCGCCGCCGGGGCGCCACCACCCGTGCGGCGCGGGGCGCTATCCCCAGACGGGGTGCTCAGGGCGAGACGCTCGGGCCGGGCCGCAGGTGCCTTTGGCAAGGGAGCGATGTTCCCTTGCGCGCTGGGCTGTTTGGTCGGGGCCGTGTCAGCGATGGGCGCCCGCGGGCTGTCGGGCTGAATCTCGGGGGCGGGGATATTGTCCTTGGCGACAGTTTGATCGGTTTTCGGCAAGACCGGATTGGTGTCGCGTCTGGCCGCGTTAAATCCCGACCCCGCGGGCGTAGTCAGATCAACCTGGCTGGTTTTCCCCGGATCCGGCGGCGTCAGCGGGCTGGCCAGAGACAGAGCCCCCGCCGCCAGGGCCGAAACCAGCAGACCCCTGAAAAATCCGGCACCAAACCCACCGCTCATGCCCTGTCCCCGCAAATATTCCGCCCGTCAGCCCTTGACCATCTGTTGTGGCTCTGGGCATTTATAGCGCGTATTTGCCGGAGGTTCACCCAAAAACCGGCGCTGCCCGGAAAGTTGCCTGCCACCATGCTTTTGCTGATCGACAATTACGACAGTTTCACCTGGAATCTGGTGCATTACCTCGGTGAACTGGGCGCCGAAACCAAGGTCCTGCGCAACGACGAGGCGACTGTCGCAGAGGTGCTGGAGATGGCGCCAGAGGCAATCCTTTTGTCCCCCGGTCCCTGCGATCCAGCGCAGGCGGGAATTTGCCTTGATCTAACCCGCGCTGCGGCCGCCGCCCGCCTGCCGCTGATCGGCGTCTGCCTTGGCCATCAGACCATCGGCCAGGCCTTTGGCGGCCGGATCGAGCGCGCGGCCGAAATCAAGCACGGCAAGACAGACCGCATCCACCATGACGCCAGCGGCGTTTTTTCCGGCCTGCCCAGCCCGTTCTCTGCGACGCGCTATCATTCGCTGGTGGTGGGGCGGGACAATCTGCCCGACTGCCTGAAGGTGACCGCATGGGTAGAAGATGGAACCATCATGGGGCTTTCGCATCGCGAGCTGCCCATTCACGGCGTCCAGTTCCACCCCGAGAGCATTGCCTCGGAACACGGACACGCGCTGCTGAAAAACTTTCTGGACGAGGTAAAAGACCCGGCATGAGCGACCTTCTGAAACCCCTGATCGGCCTTGCTGCCGAGCGCCCCCTGACCCGCAACGAGGCGGAAACTGCCTTTGGCGCAATCATGGCGGGCGAGGCCACACCCAGCCAGATCGGCGGCTTTTTGATGGCCCTGCGCACGCGCGGGGAAACGGTCGAGGAATACGCCGCCGCCGCCGCCGTCATGCGCGCAAAATGCAACGCCGTTGCGGCCCCGGAGGGCGCGATGGACATCGTCGGCACCGGGGGCGACGGCAAGGGAACACTGAACATCTCGACCGCCACCGCCTTTGTCGTGGCCGGAGCGGGGGTGGTCGTGGCCAAGCACGGTAACCGCAACCTCAGTTCAAAATCCGGCGCCGCGGACGCGCTGACCGAGATGGGGGTAAATGTCATGGTTGGCCCCGATGTGGTCGAACGCGCCCTCAATGAGGTTGGCATCGGCTTTATGATGGCGCCCATGCACCATCCGGCGGTGCGCCACGTCATGCCTTCGCGTCAGGAACTGGGCACCCGCACGATCTTTAACATTCTCGGGCCGCTAACCAACCCCGCCGGGGTCAAACGGCAATTGACCGGTGCCTTTTCCCGCGACGTGATCCGCCCCATGGCCGAGACGCTGGCGGCGCTGGGGACCGAAAAGGCATGGCTGGTTCATGGCCGCGACGGCACCGACGAGCTCTCAATCGCGGGCCCCAGCTGGATTGCCACCCTCGCCGATGGGCGCATCACCGAGCAGGAAATCTCACCCGAGGATGCCGGCCTGCCTCTCCACCCCTTTGCCGAGATCCTCGGTGGCAGCCCGGCTGACAACGCCGCGGCCTTTCGTGCCCTTCTGGACGGCACGGAAAGCGCCTATCGCGATGCGGTTCTGCTGAATGCGGCAGCGGCGCTGGTGGTGGCTGACAAGGCGGCAACCTTGCCCGAAGGCGTTGAAATGGCGCGCGAAAGCATCGACAGCGGCACAGCCAAGGCCAAGGTCGAGGCCCTTGCCCAACTGACCCGGGGCGCATGATGGCCAGTATTCTTGAGCGCATCAAGGCCTACAAGATCGAGGAAATCGCTGCCCGCAAGGCGCGCCTGCCCCTGGCCGAGCTGCGCGCCCGAGCACAGGACGCCCCGCCCCCCCGCGGCTTTGCCCGTGCGCTGGGTCAAGCGCAGGAAAACGGCTATGGCCTGATTGCCGAGATCAAGAAGGCGAGCCCCTCAAAAGGTCTGATTCGCGCTGATTTCGACCCGCCCTCTCTGGCGCGCGCCTATCGGGACGGTGGCGCAACCTGCCTCAGCGTTCTGACCGACACGCCTTCTTTTCAGGGGGCGGACGCGTTCCTCAGCGCCGCCCACGCTGCGGTCTCATTGCCGATCCTGCGCAAGGATTTCATCTATGACCCCTATCAGGTTGCCGAAGCGCGGGCGCTGGGGGCCGATTGCATCCTGATCATTCTGGCCACGCTCAGCGATGCCGCCGCCGCCGAGATCGAGGATGCCGCCCGCGACTGGGGCATGGATGCGCTGCTTGAAGTCCATGACGCCGACGAGCTGCGCCGCGCCCTCGCCCTCAAATCGCCACTGATCGGCATCAACAACCGGAACCTAAAGACCTTTGAGACGTCACTTGAGACCACCCGGCAACTGGCCCCGCAGGTGCCCGATGCCCGAATCATCGTCTCGGAGTCCGGCCTTTCCACTCCGCAGGACCTGGCCGATATGGCCGCTATCGGGGCGCGCTGCTTTTTGATCGGCGAAAGCCTGATGCGCCAAAGCGATGTTGCCACCGCCACGCGCGCTCTGCTGGCCAATCCGGCCCGACCGACCACGGCCCCCAAAAAATCACCGGCAAAACAAGGCACATGACATGGCAGACCTGACCCATTTCGACCAGAAAGGCGACGCCCATATGGTCGATGTCTCTGATAAACCCGTAACAGACCGGATCGCCACCGCTTCGGGCTACGTGAAGATGGCCCCTGAAACCCTTGAAATAATTGTCAAAGGGGGCGCGAAAAAAGGCGATGTTCTGGGTGTTGCCCGGCTGGCCGGAATCATGGGATGCAAGCAGACCTCGACCCTGATACCGCTCTGCCACCCCCTGCCGATCACCCGCGTCGCACTTGAACTTGTACCCGACGAGGCCAATTCCCGCGTTGTGATCACAGCAACGGTGAAAACCTCGGGGCAGACCGGAGTGGAAATGGAGGCCCTGACCGCGGTCAGCATCGCCGGGCTGACGGTCTATGACATGCTCAAAGCCGTGGACCGGGCCATGGTCATTTCGGATATCCGGGTCACCCTGAAAGACGGCGGAAAATCAGGACGATACGAGGCAAAATGATGATCAGCGTCAGCCAAGCTCTCAGCCAGGTCACGGGGCTGGTTTCAACCACCGGGGTCGAGCATGTTCCCCTGATCGAGGCCGCCGGGCGTGTTCTGGCCGAAGACGTCCGGGCCGGGCGCGACCAGCCCCCGTTCGCCGCCTCGGCGATGGACGGTTACGCCCTGAAAAACGCCGAGGTCGCGGCGGGACGCTGCTTTACCGTGATCGGCGAATCGGCGGCGGGGGCACGATACACCGGCCGGGTCGACCCCGGCGAAACGGTGCGTATCTTTACCGGAGCCCCTATGCCCGAGGGTGCCGACCGGGTCATCATTCAAGAGGATGTGACCCGCTATGAAAATGTGATCACAATTTCCACGGACTTTGACAACGCCACCTATGTTCGCCCCAAAGGGAATGATTTTGCGGCCGATTTTACCCTGCGCGCGCCGCGGCGACTGAGCGCACATGATATTGCCCTGCTCGCTGCCATGAACGCCGCCACGGTCCCGGTCCGGCGCCAGCCCGTGGTCGCGCTTTTGGCCACCGGCGATGAACTGGTTATGCCGGGGGAACAGCCGGGGATGGACCAGATCATCACCTCGAACAACTTTGGCCTCGCAGCCCTTCTTTCCACCCACGGGGCCAAAACCCGCCTGCTGCCGATCGCCCGCGACACGGTGGCATCGCTGACCCAGGCCCTTGGCCTTTGCGACGGGGCGGATCTGATCGTCACCCTCGGCGGCGCTTCGGTCGGAGATCACGACATCGTCCATCAGGTGGCCTCGGATCAAGGGTTGAAAACCGCCTTTTACAAGGTTGCCATGCGTCCCGGAAAACCTCTTATGGCTGGAAAACTGCGCGACATCCCGATGGTTGGCCTTCCGGGAAACCCGGTGTCTTCAATGGTTTGCGGGCATATCTTTCTACGGCCCGCGCTGAACGTGATGCTGGGGTTCAAGGCGGCTCCTTTGGCGCGCGAGCCGGCTGTTCTGGACGGCACGCTGGCCCGCAACGGCGGACGTGAACATTATATGCGCGCGCGGATTTCCACCGCCAACGGCGCGCTGAGCGTGCGTCCCGAGCCGCGTCAGGACAGCGCCCTGCTGTCGGTTCTGGCCCAAGCCAACGCCCTTTTGGTGCGCGAACCCGACGCCGCGCCGGCAACAAGCGGCGATCTTGTGGATATCATTCGCCTCTAACACAAGTTGTTGACACAAAACAGGAACACTTGTAGAACTTAGGCTGAACAACGGGAGGACCGCTGGCCCCCCGCGCGGCCCTGAACGGTGGCGCAAACGGGCATATAACGGGCATATCTCGAAAATTCGAGCCGAGGATGGATGAATGTTGACACGCAAGCAACTGGATTTACTTGATTTTATCAATAAGAGAACAATACGGGACGGTGTTCCCCCTTCGTTTGACGAGATGAAGGATGCGCTGAACCTGCGCTCGAAATCCGGGATCCACCGTTTGATCACCGCTCTGGAGGAACGCGGCTTTATCCACCGCCTCGCCCACCGCGCACGCGCCATTGAAATCCTGAAACTGCCAGAGGTTCTGGAACACCGCGAAAGCGGCGGGTTCCGGCCGCAGGTGATCGATGGCAGCGCGACCTCGCGCCCGCCAGAGGCCCTGCCGGTGGAACGCCTGAACGCGCTGGAGGTGCCGATCATGGGACGCATCGCAGCGGGCACGCCGATCGAGGCGATCAGCCAGAAAACCGCCAGTGTCGCAGTGCCTGGCAGCATGATGCGCTCCAAAGGGTTGCATTACGCGCTGGAGGTCAAGGGCGATTCCATGATCGACGCGGGCATCAACAATGGCGACATTGTGGTGATCCGCGAGCAGACTCATGCCGAGAACGGTGACATCGTGGTGGCTCTGATCGAAGGCCACGAGGCCACCCTGAAACGATTGCGAAAGCGCGGCAATGCCATTGCCCTTGAGGCAGCAAACCCGGCCTATGAGACCCGTGTGTATCGGGACGATCAGGTCAAGGTTCAAGGGCGACTCGTTGGCCTGATCCGCACCTACTGAGCGCGCCTGATCTCAGGTGTCCACAGCCGGCGACCGCTGACCTCGCGAGCGTTGGTCAGGACGATTTTCCCGTTGGAGATCTGGGCGGAAATTGCCCCGTTTCGACGAAAGTCGCTGGCATCCAGAACCTTGCAACCGGCTGATGAGACGTGCTGGCGAGGCAGAATAAGCAGGTTAACACCTTGGCATAACCTGTTGCCAATATTAGATTTTCTGGCGCTGTATCGAATTGATACCGTACCGATTTCGATTTTGTGATCACGGCTCGCCCGCTTGATCTGACGCGCTGCAGCGATCTTCTGCGAGGCTGTGTCACCGTCTTTTTCCAACCAGCTTTGCGCGGCAAAGCCTTCGCCCCGGGCCTTGTTCAACCAGCGCCCGTGAACCTGCAGAACGCCCAGCAGACGCCCGTTGTCAGACAGCAAGATCACCGGGCGTTCGGCCACATGCCACAGCAGAAAACCCGCCAGAACCGGCGCGATTCCCAGCAAGCGGATTGGGCCGCGCAGCAGGATGACCCCCAGCGCACCACCGAGAATCAGCACCAGATCCTGCCATGGCGCCCCCTGAACCGGCAGCACCGCCCCCGGCCAGGCCGAAACCTGCCCGGCAACCCATAGAATCCAGTCGATGCCCGCCCCGGACACCTGCCAGAACGGCCCATCCAGGCCAAAGGGCGCAAGCAGGACGGCACACACCGCCGCTGGCATCACGACAAATCCCATGACCGGGACACTGGCGAGATTGGCGATCAGGCCGTATTCGGCGATCCGGTTGAAGTAAAAGGCGGAAATCGGTGCGGTCGCCAGCCCGGCAACCAATGAGCTGAGGATCAGAGCAAGGCCCCAACGCAGGATGGCCGCCCCTCGAAAGCTCGGCTCGACGAGGTCCGAAATGCCACGCAAGGCTGAAAATGTAGCGACCAGCGCCGTCGTTGCCGCAAAGGACATCTGAAAGCCCGCCTCGATCAAACTGACCGGGCGAATAAGCAAAACGATCACCGCCGCCAGCGCCACCGCCCTAAGGGTCAGGGCCCGGCGGTCCAGCAAGACCGCAACCAACGCCACCGCCACCATGACAAAGGCGCGCTGCGTGGCAATATTGGCGCCCGACAGCAGCAGATACAGGATTGCCGCCAGAAATGCGGCAACCGCGGCAACCTTTTTGACCGGCAGGCGCAACGCAAGCGGCGGGATCAGGGCCAGACCGTATCTGAACAGGGCAAAGACAAACCCCGTCAGCAGACCCATGTGCAGCCCGGAAATGGCCAGCAAATGGGCCAGATTGGCGTTGCGCAGCAGGGTCATCATATCGGGCGCGATGGCCGAGCGATCCCCGGTCAGGATCGCCGCTGCAAAGGCGCCACGCGGCCCGTGAAGGCGGGCGCGAATGGCGGCGGCCATGCGCATCCGCGCCTGAATGAGGCGCAGCGAAAGGTCAGCTTTTTCGTTCGTGCCAGGTCGCAAAAGCGGCGTTTTCGTATAGCCGACGGCACCAAGCCCGCGAAACCACGCGTAGCGACGAAAATTAAAGCCCCCCGGCTCGACCGGCCCGGCAGGGGGTGAAAGACGGGCTGTCAGCATTACCCTCTGGCCCGCTGCTATAGGGAAAAACAGCTTGGGATAATGCAGTGTTATCCGTACCTTGCGTGGTGTTCCTGATTTGGTTCTTCGGGCCAGCCAGAGGTGATCCAGCGTGATCCGCAGATCGTTGCTCCGCGACCGGTCCAGCGCAATAACTCGCCCCTCAAGCGGCCCGCTGTAGTGCCCCGAAAGAACCGGCGCGGCGTTCAGATGGGCCGAGGCTCCGGCAAGGCAAAAGCCGCCGCCGATCAGGGCCAGCGCCACCAGAGCCCGGCGCAGATGGCCCCCGCAAAACCCGCGCATGACCAGCGCCGCCACCGAGAGCCCCCCGACCAGCATATACAAGGTCAGCCCCGGCTCAAAGCGCAACAGGAAATAAAGACCGATCCCGGCCCCGAGACCAAGCGGCATCCACAAGACCAGCGTCCCGCGCTGCGCCTCGCTGATCGCCGCCAGATAAGCCAGAATGCGCACCCTTGTTCTTGTCCCATCCATTGCCTAAAGAGCAAACGCAGTCTGCCAGTGCGAAGTTTCCGAAAGGTTAACAAATCATGACTCCAGCCCCCAAAACGCCCGCCGCCAAACCGGTCGTCACCCGGTTTGCCCCCTCGCCCACCGGATATCTGCACATTGGCGGGGCTCGCACGGCGCTGTTCAACTGGCTGTTTGCGCGTGCCAATAACGGCCGCTTTTTGCTGCGAATCGAGGATACCGACCGCGCCCGCTCGACCCCCGAGGCGACTGAAACGATCTTTGCCGGGATGAAATGGCTGGGGCTCGACTGGGATGGCGAAGCACTGTCCCAGGCGGCGCGGGCCGCGCGACACGTCTCGGTCGCACAACAGATGCTGGCCACAGGTCACGCCTATAAATGCTTTGCCACCAAGGAGCAAATCGAGACCGCCCGCGCCAGCGCCCGCGCCGAAGGCCGCCCCACCCTGTTCCAGAGCCCATGGCGCGAGGCCGACCCCGCAACCCACCCGGATGCGCCCTATGTGCTGCGTCTGAAGGCGCCCCGAACCGGGGTCATCACCATCAAGGATGCAGTGCAGGGCAAGGTCTCGTGGAAATGCGAAACACTGGACGATCTGGTGCTGCTGCGCGCCGATGGCTCTCCGACCTATATGCTGGCGGTGGTCGTGGACGATCACGACATGGAGGTCAGCCATATCATTCGCGGCGATGACCACCTCTCGAACGCCGCCCGGCAGAGCTTTATCTATCAGGCGATGGGCTGGGATATCCCGACCTTTGCCCATATTCCGCTGATTCACGGGCCCGACGGCAAAAAGTTGAGCAAGCGGCACGGGGCCTTGGGGGTCGAGGAATACCGCGACATGGGATATCCCGCCGAGGCCATGCGAAATTATCTGGCGCGGCTGGGTTGGAGCCACGGCAATGACGAATTTTTCACGACGGAACAGGCCGTTGAGTGGTTTTCCCTCGACGCGATCGGAAAATCGCCGGCGCGGTTCGATTTCAAGAAGCTGGACAATCTTTCGGCGCAGCACATCCGCATCATGGACGATCAGCGTCTGCTGCACGCAATCCGGGAGTTTCGCCGCGCAACCGCTCAGGATGCCTTGACTTCGCGTCAGGAGGATGCCCTTCTGCGCGCCATGCCGGTCCTCAAGCAACGTGCAAAGAAACTGCCGGAACTTGTTGATAAGGCGCATTTTATCCTGACCAAGCGCCCGATCAAGCCGGATGCCGCAGCATCACAACAGCTTGATCCTGTATCCCGTGGTATGCTGAACCGTTTGACGCCGCGCCTGCGAAATGCTAGCTGGACCCACGACGATCTGGAAACGCTGTTGCGGGACTTTGCCAAGGCCGAGGATGTGAAGCTGGGCAAAGTCGCAGGGCCACTCCGGGCGGCACTGACCGGGCGCGGGGCATCGCCGAGCGTGTTTGATGTCATGCTACTGATCGGGCGGGATGAGACCATTCACCGGCTCGAGGATGCAGCCGTCTGACACTCCCGCGGCAAATGCCCGGACGAGATGTGGGCAGTACGCGTGGGACAGGCCCGGAGGCCCCAGACCGGGACGCATCGTGCCCGGGCCATTCTTGGTCCGCGCCCCGGCCACGCCCGAACTGCGGCTCTGGCAATGCCGGCAGACGGGGTGGCACCCTTCTGCACGCGCACCTTGGGCACGCGCCGTCCGCGTTACCGGATCCGGGCCGGTTGCCGGTCTCTACCCGTTTGGGCCAGAGATCGTCATGAATTTTTCACTTGTTTCGCCCATGATGCAAATCATGTCGAACAAGCCCGCAAGAGGACCCTGTGTCACCGCCGCATCATCACTGCGGTCGACAGCAAAGAAACGACACGAAGACAATTGAACGAGAGGTAGGAAAATATGGCTGAAAACAAACAACCCGCGACGCTGAAATTTGAGGGGAAAACCCTGGAATTGCCGATGCTGTCTCCGACCGCCGGCCCCGATGTCATCGACATTCGCAAACTCTACGCCGAGGGCCATGTTTTCACCTATGATCCGGGCTTTACCTCGACGGCGTCCTGTGAAAGCGACATCACCTTCATCGATGGCGATAAGGGTGAGCTGCTTTATCGCGGCTATCCTATCGACCAGCTGGCCGAAAAATCGCATTTCCTAGAGGTCTGCTACCTGCTGCTCTATGGCGAATTGCCCTCGGCCGAAGAGCAGGAAGATTTCGAAAGCCGCATCACCAATCACACCATGGTGCATGAACAGATGCACAATTTCTTTCGTGGCTTCCGACGCGACGCACATCCGATGGCAACCATGGTCGGGGTGGTCGGCGCGATGTCGGCGTTTTACCACGATTCAACCGATGTCAACGACCCCATGCAGCGCGAGATCGCCTCAATCCGCCTGATCGCCAAGATGCCGACGATTGCCGCAATGGCGTTCAAATATTCCATTGGCCAACCGTTTGTCTATCCATTGAACGATCTGGATTATGCCAGCAATTTCCTGCGCATGTGCTTTTCCGTCCCGGCCGAGGAGTATGAGGTCAACCCGATTCTCAGCCGCGCCATGGACCGGATCTTTACCCTGCACGCGGATCATGAGCAGAACGCCTCGACCTCGACCGTGCGTCTGGCGGGCAGTTCGGGCGCCAACCCGTTCGCCTGTATCGCGGCGGGAATCGCCTGCCTCTGGGGGCCGGCCCACGGTGGCGCCAACGAGGCGGCCTTGAACATGCTGCGCGAAATCGGCACTGTCGATCGCATTCCCGAATATATTGCCCGGGCCAAGGACCGCAGCGATCCATTCCGCCTGATGGGTTTTGGCCATCGGGTTTACAAAAATTTCGACCCCCGCGCCAAGGTGATGAAGCAGAGCGCCGACGAGGTTCTGGACCTGCTGGGCATCCACGACAACCCGACCTTGCAGGTGGCCAAGGCGCTAGAGAAAATCGCCCTTGAGGATGATTACTTTGTCTCCAAAAAGCTCTATCCCAATGTCGATTTCTACTCGGGCATCATTCTGGATGCGATGGGTTTTCCGACCTCTATGTTCACCCCGATATTCGCTCTCAGCCGCACCGTAGGCTGGATCGCCCAGTGGAAAGAGATGATCGGCGACCCCACCCAAAAGATCGGTCGCCCACGGCAGCTTTATGTCGGAGAACCGCGTCGCGATTATGTCGATGTCGAAAAACGCTGAGCAGAAGGTGGCGGGCGGACCCGCCGCCGCCGGGGCCTTGGCAAAACGCGGAACAGCCGGGCCGCACAACGGCACCTGACAGGCAAGCGATTGGGGCGAGAGATTAGGCCAAGAGCACAGGAAACATCATGAAAAATTTGCGTGACCTTAACCGCTATGTCCCGTTTCTGCTGGTCCTCGGCCTGACAATAGCCGCAGCGGTCAATCTGGTCTGGAGCGAGTGGTTCGCACTGCCGGTCATTCTTTTCGGCTGGCTCAGCGCCCTTGGGGTTTATGACTTGCTGCAACGCCATCACTCGATCCTGCGGAATTATCCGGTGATTGGCCATATGCGGTTCCTGTTTGAGGGGATGCGCCCGGAAATCCGACAATATCTTATCGAAAGCGATCAGGACGAAGAGCCCTTCAGCCGCGATGCGCGTTCGATCGTTTACCAGCGCGCCAAGGGGGTCGAGGACAAACGACCCTTTGGGACGCGCCAGCGGGTCTATGACGCCGGCTATTCATGGCTGACCCATTCGGTTCAGCCCAAACATATCGAGGACTGGGATTTTCGCACCCGCATCGGGGGGCCGGCCTGCGCGCAGCCCTATGACGCCTCGATCTACAACATCTCGGCGATGAGCTTTGGGGCGCTGTCAGCCAATGCGATCACCGCGCTGAACATCGGGGCAAAAACCGGCGGGTTTGCCCATGACACCGGCGAAGGCGGGATTAGCCGCTATCACCGGCAGGGAGGCGACCTGATCTATGAAATCGGCTCGGGCTATTTCGGCTGCCGCACGCCGGACGGGCAGTTCGATCCGGAAAAATTTGCCACCCAGGCAACCCTCGATCAGGTCAAGATGGTCGAGATCAAACTGAGCCAGGGGGCAAAACCGGGTCACGGCGGGATGCTGCCGGCGGCCAAGATCTCGCCGGAGATCGCCGAGGCGCGCGGGATCCCCATGGGAAAGGATTGTGCATCGCCCGCCAGTCACAGCGCCTTTTCCACCCCGATCGAACTGTTGGAATTCATCCAACGCCTGCGCGAACTATCCGGCGGCAAGCCGGTAGGCTTCAAGCTGTGCGTCGGCCACAGGCGGGAATTCATGTGCATTGTCAAGGCGATGATGGAAACCATGATCCTCCCGGACTTTATCGTCGTTGACGGCAAAGAGGGCGGCACTGGTGCCGCGCCGCTGGAATTTGCCAACCATATCGGCATGCCTCTGGTCGAAGGGTTGACCTTTGCTCACAACACGTTGCGCGGCGTGGACTTGCGCGACAGAATCCGCATTGGCGCCTCGGGCAAGCTGATCACCGCCTTTGACATTGCCCGCACCATGGCACTGGGGGCGGATTGGGTGAATTCGGCGCGCGGTTACATGTTTTCGCTGGGGTGTATTCAGGCGCAGGCCTGCCACACAAATCGCTGCCCGGTGGGGATCGCTACGCAGGACCCGACACGCCAGCGCGCGGTCGATATCGCCGACAAATCCCAACGCGTTGCCCGATTCCACACCAACACCATGAAGGCTCTGGCGGAAATGACCGGCGCGGCCGGCCTTGAACACCCGCAGGAATTCGGCCCGCGTCATTTCCTGACCCGACAGAACAATGGCGCAATGATCACCGGGGATGAGGCGCATCCCTGCCCGCCCCCCGGTTTCCTGTTGAAACGGCGTGACGATTGCACCCCGGATGAAATGGAATATTACAGCCGCTGGGAACGCGCCTTTGCCGACAGCTTTGCCGCGCGCGATGGCGGAATTTGATCCGCGCCGGCGCCGATGGGCGACGGCCTGCTCCTCTCGGCCCGCCGCCCTCTGACCTGGCCCCGGGCCTTAGCCAAAGCGCCCGGTGATATAGTCCTGCGTCTGGCTGTTCTGCGGGTTGACAAAAATCTGCTCGGTCGGCCCTTCCTCGACGATTTTTCCCAGATACATGAACGCCGTGCGCTGTGAAATCCGCGCCGCCTGCTGCATGTTGTGGGTCACGATGACGATGGTGTAATCGCGGCGCAACTCGGTGATCAGCTCTTCGATCTTGGCCGTTGACAGCGGATCAAGGGCCGAGGCCGGCTCATCCAAGAGCAGGACTTCGGGTTTGACGGCAATGCCGCGGGCGATGCAGAGGCGCTGTTGCTGCCCGCCCGACAGCGCCGTGCCGGAACGGTTGAGAACATCCTTGACCTCATCCCACAGCGCCGCCTGAGTCAGGGCAAATTCCACCCGCGCATCCATCTCGGCACGCGACAGTTTTTCGTAAAGGCGCACGCCAAAGGCGATATTCTCATAGATGCTCATGGGAAAGGGGGTGGGTTTTTGAAACACCATCCCGCAGGTCTTGCGCAACAGGTTCAGGTCTTCGCCCCGACTCAGGATATTGCGCCCGTCCAGCAGAACCTGCCCGGTTGCGCGTTGCCGCGGGTAGAGGTTGTAAATCCGGTTGAAACAGCGCAACAGCGTTGACTTGCCACAGCCTGACGGGCCGATAAAACTGGTCACCTGACGCTCGGGGATGGCAAGGTTGATGTCAAACAGCGCCTGACTGGACCCGTAGAAGAAATTCAGATCCCGCACCTCGATCTTGGCGGCGTCCTCGGGCGCAGGAGTGGTCGGCGAAAGGGCCATGTCGTTGCCTATCGTTGCTTTTTGCCCGGGCGCAGAACCAGACGTGTCACGACGTTCAGGGCAAGCACAGCCACCGTGATCAGCAGCGAGCCCGCCCAGGCCAGATCGTGCCAGTTGTCATAAGGACCCATGGCAAAGTTGAAGATGGTGACCGGCAGGTTGGCCATCGGGCCGCCCATATCGGTGCTGAAAAACTGATTGTTGAGCGCCGTGAACAGCAGCGGCGCGGTCTCGCCCGCAATCCGCGCAACCCCCAAAAGGACGCCGGTCATCACCCCGCTGAGGGCGGCGCGCAGAACCACGGCGCTGATTACCTTCCAGCGCGGCGCGCCAAGGGCCGCAGCCGCCTCGCGCATGGTGTCCGGCACAAGGCGCATCATGTCCTCGGTGGTGCGCACGACCACGGGAACAAGGATGATCGATAACGCCACCGCCCCCGCCCAGCCGGAAAAACCACCGGTCGAGATCACCACCAGCTCGAACACGAACACCCCGATCACGATCGAGGGGGCGCTCAACAGGATGTCGTTGACAAAGCGCACGACACTGGCAAACAGCGTGTGGCGTCCGTATTCCGACAGGTGGATGCCCGCCATCACCCCCAGCGGCGCGCCGATCAGAACCGCCGCCCCGGTCAGCATCAAACTGCCAACAATGGCATTGCGCAGCCCGCCGCCGTCCGAGCCCGGCCCCGGCATGTCCTGCAAGAACAGGGCCAGGTCGAGATGGGCAAACCCTTGTGCAAACAACGTCACCAACAGCCAACCCAGAAAGAACAGCCCAAGCAGGGTGGTCAGAACCGAGGCCGTCAGGTTGATCGCATTGATGACGCGGCGACGGCGATAGATGTTTGCCCCGCGGTGACGGGTGGGTTGAATTGTCATGGCCGGTTCCCTCCCTGTGTCCGGGCAAGACGCAGCAACATCAGCTTGGAGGCCACCAGCACGACAAAGGTGATCACGAACAGCAACAGCCCCAGCGCGATCAGGGACGAGGTATAAAGGCGGCCGTCGGCCTCGGTGAACTCGTTGGCAATGGTCGAGGCGATGGAATTGCCGGGATTGAACAGCCCCACGCTCAGCTTATGGGCATTGCCGATGACAAAGGTCACCGCCATGGTCTCGCCCAGCGCGCGCCCCAGCCCCAGCATGATGCTGCCAACGACGCCGACGCGGGTAAAGGGCAGGATCACGCGCCACATCACCTCCCACCGGGTGCAGCCCAGACCAAAGGCCGATTCGCGCATCTCGCGCGGCACCGTTTCAAACACGTCGCGCATGACCGAGGCGATGAACGGCACGATCATGATGGCCAGAATGATCCCCGCGACCATGACGCTGATGCCAAGGGGCAGGCCCTTGAACAACAACCCGATCCCCGGAATCCGGCCCAACGTATGGGTCAGCAGTGGCTGGATATTCATGCTGAAGAACGGCGCAAAGACGAACAGCCCCCACATGCCATAGATGATGCTGGGAATCGCCGCCAGCAGCTCGATCGCGGTGCCAACCGGGCGTTTGAGCCACGCCGGAGACAGCTCGGTGATGAACAGCGCGATGCCAAAGCTGACCGGCAGCCCCAGCGCCAGCGCAATCGCCGATGTGACCAGCGTGCCGACGATTGGCGAGAGGGCGCCAAAGATCTCGCGCACCGGGTCCCAGGCCTCGGTGGTGACAAAGCCGAAAAACCCGAATTTGGCAAAGGCGGGCCAAGCCCCATAGGCCAGCATCAGGATGATCGCCCCCAGCACCGCCAGAATTGCCGCCGCCGCCAGAAACGCCAGCCCCGAAAACAGCCGGTCCGCCCCGTGGGAGGGGCGCCTGCCATGGGGCGACCCAACGGTGCGGTGCGGCAGATCCGCTGCCCTCTGTTTCAGTTTCTGGTCCATTTGCCCCCCGCTGGCCATGGTCCGTGCGTTACACAAACGGTCCGCCAAATTTCTCTGGCGGACCCGATCCCGACATGCGCTGCGCCACAGGTGCAGCCCGCATGCCGGTTTTGGTTGGCGCGGTTACTTTTGCACCATGTCATCGGTCCAGACTGCCGCGCCGTCATTGGCTTTTATGCTGGCCTTCCATGTATTTTCAACCATCTTGATGACTTTTTCGGGCATCGGCACATAGAGAAGGTCATTGGCCATCTTGGCACCGTGATGATAGGACCAGTCATAAAACTTGAGGACGGCGGCGGTCTTTTCCGGGTTTGCCGCAGCCTTGTAGACCAGAATGAAGGACGCGCCCGAGATCGGCCAACTTTTCGTCCCCGGCTGGTTGGTCAGAAGCAGATAATAGCCCTTGGCCTTGGCCCAGTCGGCACCGGCTGCAGCGGCCTGAAAATTTGCGGCGGTCGGTGCGACATAGTTGCCCTCGCGGTTTTCCAGCAGCGTCGAGGTCAGGTGATTTTGCAGCGCATAGGCATATTCGACATAGCCGATCCCGCCGGGAATGCGACTAACGTAAGAGGCGACTCCTTCGTTGCCCTTGCCGCCCACACCGGCCGGCCAGCTGACCGCCTTGCCAAAACCAACCTTGGCCTTCCAGTCGGCGCTGATCTTGTTCAGGTAGTTGGTGAAGATATAGGTCGTGCCCGATCCGTCCGAGCGGTGAACCACGGTGATGTCGCTGTCGGGCAGCTTGACGCCCGGGTTCAACGCCTGCAGCGCCGCATCGTTCCATTTGGTGATCTTGCCAAGATAGATGTCGGCAAGGGCCTTTTGGCTCAGCTTCAGTTGCCCCGACTTGATGCCCGGCAAATTTACGACCGGGACCACGCCGCCCATGATCTGAGGCCACTGGATCAGGCCGAACTTGTCCAATTCAGCGGGTTTCAGGGGCGCGTCGGAGGCGCCGAAATCAACGGTTTTGGCCTTGATCTGCTTGATGCCTCCACCCGAACCGATCGACTGATAGTTCAGCTTGACCCCGGTTGCCTTATAATAGGCCTCGGCCCATTTAGCATAGACCGGAAAGGGAAAGGTGGCGCCGGCGCCATTGATGGTTGACACACCGGCACTGGCCGCGCCCGTCATGGCAAGTGTCAGGGCAGCTCCAAGCACGGCCCGTTTGAAGTGGTTCAGCATGTTCACATTTTCCTTTTGCGTGATGCACTGGTTCATTGGTTCCGGCAGGAGGCAGCAATCCGCTCGAATGACAATCCACTCAGTGATTCGGGGCTGCACCCAGACCTTGGGGCAGCGATAGCGGTGCTTTGTAAGAGAAATATGACAGGATTGGCAGGGCGCGGGGGGAAAGGATGTCGCAGGGGGGCAGAGGCGTCTCCGGCCCTTAGGAAAACCGCTGGTTCAGCCACGAGATAAAGCTGTCGGTCGTTGCGGCGCGGTTGATCTCGTTCAGCGATTCATGGCGCGTTTCGTCCAGAATATTCAGCGTAACATCGCGCAATCCAGCCTTTTTCAGCCGCGCCGCGAGGTGGCGCATGTCTTGCCCCTTGTTCGAGCAGGGATCCACCCCGCCGCCCTGAATATGAACCGGCATCCCCCGCCCCAGACGGCCAAGGTTGCGGTCATCGCCGCCGTAAAAAACACCGTCGAGAAGATCCAGCCAAAGGCCGACAGACACGTCAAATCCGCAGGCGGGATCGGCAACATATTTGTCTACCTCTTCGGCATCTCGCGACAGCCAATCAAACGCCGTGCGATTGGGTCGAAAGGCCTTGTTCCACGCCTCGAACGTCAACTTGCGCGCCAGATTGCTGACCCCGTTCCGGCCCTTCAGCGACTTTTCCACGCTCAGGATCAGACGCGAGATACGGGCCAGTGCGCCGGTCTCGACGCCGGCGTTCCAGCAGGCCAGCCCATCGACGCGCTCGGGGTGGCGCATGGCAAAATTCAGCGCGATGATCGACCCCATGGAGTGCCCGAAACAGATCACCGGCAGATCGACATTGCGCGCCCGGATGTGCCGGTTGATCGTCAAAACATCCTCGATCACCTTGTCAAACCCGCGCCCAGCGGCAAAAACACCGCGCGGAGAATCCGGGGCGGTGGTCAGGCCGTGACCGCGGTGATCATGGGCAAAAACGGCAAAGCCCTCAGCGCTCAGGGCGCGGGCAAAACGCCCGTAGCGTGCCGCGTGTTCGGCCATCCCGTGATTGATCTGGACGGCTGCACGGACAGGCCCCTCGGGCAGGCGAGAATAGAGGTGCAGGGTCGCGCCGCTGGGGGATTCCAGCGAAGTTTCGATAAACTCCTTGGTCATGCTTTGCTCCTGTGGGCAGTCCATTGCGTGAGGATCTGGTCGGCCTCCAGCCTGCGGGACGGCTGAATCGCCCCCGGCGTGCGGCTTAGTCGGGGGGCTGGGGCGGGTTGGGTCACGCCGTCCTGTTCAACAAAGATGCCGCGCGCCCGATTATGGGGGTGCTCGGGGGCCTCGGCTATCGTCAGAACCGGGGCAAAGCAAACGTCGCTGCCCTCCAGAAGGGCGCACCATTTATCCCGGCTCTTTTGCAGGAACGCATCGCTCAGGGCTGCCCGCAGGCGCGGCCAGCCATCGGGGTCCATCTGGGCGGAAAAAAGCTCGGGGCTGACCCCGGTTTTGCTCAGAAGTTGCTGGTAAAATTTGGGCTCGATCGCCCCGATGGATATGAAGCCGCCGCATTTGCAGCGATAAACCCCGTAAAAATGGGCGCCGCCGTCCAGAATATTGGCCGCGCGCCGGTCCTGCCAATAGCCGGCCTGCTGCATGGAATAGATCATTGCCATCAAATGGGCGGTGCCATCGACAATTGCCGCATCCACCACCTGCCCCAGCCCCGAGCGGGCCGCCTCAAACAGCGCGCAGACCATGCCAAAGGCCAGATACATGCCTCCGCCACCGAAATCTCCCAACAGGTTCAAAGGCGGTACCGGATGCCGCGCCGGGCCGATGGCGTGAAGCGCGCCCGACAGTGAAATGTAATTGATGTCATGCCCGGCCGCCAAGGCCAGCGGGCCACTCTGCCCCCAGCCCGTCATCCGCCCGTAAACCAGCCGGGGAGTCCGCCCGAGAACCTCTTCGGGGCCAAGACCCAGACGCTCCATGACGCCGGGGCGCATTCCCTCGATCAACCCGTCGGCGGCCCCGATCAACTGCCGCGCCCGGTCCAGATCCTGTGGCGTCTTCAGGTCCAGCTCCAGCCAATTTCGCCCCCGGTCAAGAATGTCGTGCTCAAGCCCCAGGATATGACGCGCGCCCTTGCGCTCGATACGCAACACCTCGGCACCCATATCCGCCAGAATCATCGCGGCAAACGGCGTCGGTCCCAGCCCCGCCATCTCGATAATCCTGATTCCGTCAAGTGGCCCGGCCGCCATCGTCACCTCATTTTCACGAACTTGGGGCAGTCTTGTCGCCCGGCGGCGATCTTGCAAGGGAGTCGGGGCGAAAAACACCTTATTATTTCCCGCTTACCCCTCCGCCCTCTTGGCTCGGCAGGGTCGAGGAAAATTTCCGGTAATTCTATACCTTATTGATATTTATTAATTTTATATCCTGTTATCCCATATCAGCGGGCTGAAATTGCCTATCACAGGCCCACTCGGCAGGGTTGGCTCATCGGCGGGACCAACACCGCCAGAACCGTCCAACAGGACAAAACAGCCAAGATTGAACCCGAAAGGAAAAGCCATGAAACCGCAAATCACAGCCACCGTCACCGCCGCCGCAATCGCCCTTGCCGGAGTCAGCGCCGCCCCCGCCAACGCCCTGACCGATCAGGAACGCTTTTTTCTGCTGCTGACCGGCGCGGTCACCTACGCCATTCTCAGCAGCCACAGCACGCCGACGCCGACGCCGCCGGTTCCGGTCGTGCCTCATACCTACTCGACCGGCGGGCTGGCCATCCCGCAGTCGTTCTCGGCCGATCTGGACCACGGCGTTCTGAACAGTTCGAGCGGAGACCTGTGGTTTCGCGCCGTCAGCCCGACGCGCCGCTATCTGCAACCGATCAACGGCGCGCGCATCTCGGTCGGAAGCGGCCTGAGCCGCGGATATGCCGGGTGCTCTGTTGCCCATTATTCCAGCCACAGGGTGCGCCTGTCGCATGTTCCGGTAGGAACCTATGTCTGCGTGAAAACAAACCGCGGTCGAATCAGCCAGTTCCGCATGAACGCGATCAGCGGCGGCATTTTCAAGACCCTCCATATTGGTTACACGACATGGCGCTGACAGAGTGAACGCGACACTTGCCACCGGTCACAGATGCCACACAATCCCGGCAGAATACACGAGTGTCGTCAGAATTCGATCCCAGCCCTCAAACGCCCCGCCTTTTTGGCGGGCGTTTTTGGAGCATACGGCAGGTTGCGGGAAATCCCCGCGCCCGCCCCCACCGAGCCGCCAATGTGTCCTTGCCAAGCACCGCCGGCCTGCCTAAACGGATGGGGAATTTTTCCATATCCAACATCCCACGCCGGAGTTCTCTGCCATGCTTGCCCTCCTCTCCCTCGGTTTTCTGATCGGCATTTCCCACGCCTTTGAGGCCGACCACGTCGCCGCCGTGTCCTCTCTGGTTTCGGGGCGCACACGCATCCCCACCATGATCCGGCACGGGGCCATCTGGGGCATGGGCCACACGATCACGTTGTTTTTTGTCGGTGGCGCAGTCTTGCTCAGCGGCAGCGTGGTGGGGCCGAATTTCGAGAACAGTCTGGAATTCATCGTCGGCCTGATGTTGCTGGGGTTGGGCGGACATGTGTTTTACCGCCTGCGTCGGGATCGGGTGCATTTTCACATGCATGTCCACGACGGCGGCAAGGCGCATCTGCACTTACACAGCCACGCCACCGACAGCGCCCCGCATGATGCTGCGCATCACAGCCACGACCATCCCGACCGCTCGGCCTGGCGGACCCTGGCGGTGGGGATGATGCACGGGATGGCCGGCTCGGCCTCGCTGGTTCTGGTGGCGGCGGCGGCCATGTCCTCGCCGCTGGCCGGGCTGGCCTATATCCTGCTGTTCGGGGTTGGCTCGATCCTCGGGATGGCGATCATGTCGCTGGTGATCGCCCTGCCCCTCAGCTATACGGCCAAGGCGTTGAGCCGGGTCAACACCGGGCTACAGCTTTTGATCGGGTCCATTACCATCAGCGTCGGCGTGTTCAAGCTTTACCAGACCTCGCTGGCGCTGTTTGGCTAATCGGGCCAAAGACAAAATCAGCGCGCTGGACCGGGGCCGGACAGCCCATGGCGCCGGAAAAAAGGCGGGACCCTCGGCCAAAGTACACCCCGACCTTGGGTGAGCGCGCATCACCGGCACCGCAAAATCGCCCCAACCGCGCCGAATCGGGGTGCGACGTCTTGACCCGCGGCCAATAGTTTCTAAAACTGCGCACACAGAATTGATTGACCCGTGACGATAAACGTCAGGGCATATTCCAAAGGGAGACATTCCATGTTCAAGAAACTTGCCGGCGCTGTGCTGGCCGTTACTCTCGCCTTTCCGGCGGTTGCTGCCGATCTGGGCGGTCGCGTGCTGAATATCGGGTCCGACACGACCTATCCGCCGCACGAGTTCATTCAGGACGGTCAGGTCAAGGGCTTTGACGTCGATGTGGTGGCGGCGATCTGCAAGCGCATCAACTGCAAACCGCATTGGATCACCACCGCTTGGGACGGTATTTTCGGAGCCCTCGCCAATGGCCAGTTCGACATGGTCGTCTCTGGTGTGACCATCACCAAAGAGCGCGAAAAGATCGTCGATTTCTCCGACCCCTACATCATCGTGCAGCAAGGCATCCTGATGCGGGTCAAGGATCAGGGCAAGACCATCGACGATTTCAAGAACGGTTCGTTGCGTCTGGCCTCGCAAACCGGCACAACAAACGCGACGCTGGGTGAAAAGCTGGTGGGCCGCGACAACCTGAAGCTGTATGATGCCTTCAGCAACGCGGTGGTTGCGCTGCAAAACGGCGACGTGGACGGGGTGATCATCGATTCGACCTCGGCGGCCGCCTATGAGCAGGAATTCGCCGGCGAACTGACCGTTGCGATCAAAGGCCTGTCCTCGGATCCGCTGGGTCTGGTGTTCCAGAAAGGCTCGCCCCTTCAGGATGCGTTCAACGACGGTCTGGCACAGATCAAGGCCGACGGCACCCTGCAAAAGCTGGTCCTGAAATGGTGGCCGAAATAATCATTTCCTGAATGATGGTCCGGGGCGGCAGGTCGCTGCTCCGGACGTTCTGTTTTCCCACGTCCCTCCCCTTCCCTATCTTCTGAAAGACCGGATCACATGACAGGCTTGATAAACTGGCTGCGGGGCATACGCGCAAGTAACCTGGTTTTCATGTTTGTCGCGCCGGTGCTGATCTATCTGATCGCGGTTTCACGCAATTACGGACCGGCCATCCACGCTGTTCTGGGGATCGAGGACCACCCGTTCACGCTGCTTGGCATCTTTATCCTGTTTGGCGCCCTTGGCAGCACCGGCTTTCTGGCGGCACTGTCGATCCTGCGCTCGATGCGCCCGGACGAACCGGACGAACTGATTCGCCGCCAACGTCTGCGCGCCCTGATCCTGCTTGGCGCGCAATTCTTTCTGGCGCTGGTCCTGATCTACACCAAAGGGACCGAGATCTATGTGACCTCGGTTGCGGTGAACGAGTATGACCCGCGCAGCGTCGACTGGATCATCGTTGCCAACAACAGCTTTGTTCTCGAGGCCGGATTCAAGACGCTTCTGATTGCCGCGACTCATAAATACCTGATGGTTTTCGCTGCCGCCTCGCTGGCCAGCCTGCTTTGGGCGCTGGCGCCGCTCCGGGTGCATCGCAGCCTTGCCGGGCGCATCGCCTGGGTTCTGATTGCGCTGGTGAATTTCACCTTTGCCTTTTACGTCATCATGATCGCCCACGCCGGCTTTGCGGTGGGGCTGATGGTGACACTGAGGGCGGCATTCTTTGCCTATATCGGAGCGTCGATTCTGGGGCTGGTCTGGGCCTTGCTGACCCGCTTTTCCCCCTCACGACGGGCCTCGGTGGTGTTCTCAATCCTTGGCTCTCTGCTGATCCTGTTCTCGATTTTTGAATTCATGCAGCCGCATCAGAACGTCGCCCTAGCCGGCAACCTGAAGGGCAAGATCGGAATCATCGCTGGCACCCCACAGGCGCTGGCCGACACCATTCGCTATGGTGATTTCCAAAAGGTGCCGCCGAAAAAACCGTTCAAGATCCGCTCACTTGCAACCACCGCTCAGGCGCTGGATTTCATCGCCAAGGGCCGGATTACCGCCGCATTGCTGCCGCGCGATCAGGTGGGCAAGCTGCCGGTCCTGTGGGAGACGAACTTTTTGCCCAAAACCACGCAGGCCATTGCTGTTGTTACGCTGGCCATTGGCGTGATGCTGCTGCTGTTGGTGGGAATTGGACGCCTGACCGACGCCCACCCGCTGGCGGTATTCTCGGATTTCTTCGTTGATACGATTCGCGGCATTCCGATGCTGGTCATCATCCTCTACGTCGGCCTGCCACTGGCCGGGGCGCTGAAATCGGCCTCGGCCGGCTATATCGACCTGCAGATGATGACGCGCGGCGTCATTGCCATCGCCATTGGTTATTCCGCCTATATGGCCGAAATCTTTCGCGCCGGGATCGAAGCCATTCCCAAGGGCCAGATCGAGGCCGCCCGAACCCTTGGCCTGCGCGAATTGCAGGTTGCGCGGCTGATCATCATTCCACAGGCAGTGGCCATCGTGCTGCCAGCCCTTGGCAACGAATTCATCGCCATGCTGAAGGACACGTCGCTGGTATCGATCCTGTCGGTGCGTGACCTCACACAGCGGATGCGTGAGTTTCAGGCACAGAGCTTTCTGGCGTTCGAGCCGTTCAACTCGGCAGCCCTGATCTATGTTCTACTGACCCTGCTGGCCGCATCGGGAATCAAGGCGCTGGACAATATCGTGAACCGGAGCCGCGCCAATTGAAGTCAGGCCCCAAAAGCGCACAAGCCGTCAACGCCGTGAATGTGCGCACATGGTATCAGGACACCGGGCTGACACCGCCCAAAACCACCGCGCCCGAGACCTGTGCCGAGCAGTATGACGTTGCGATCATCGGCGCCGGGCTGGCCGGGCTGAGCCTGCTGCTGCGTCTTTCAAAGGCCGGTCTGTCAGCGGTTCTGTTGGAACGAGACTGCATTGGCGCCGGGGCATCAGGGCGCAATGGCGGTTTTTGCACCCCTGGCTGGGCGGCTGATGAAGCCCAGATCCGCCGGGTCATGGGGCCCGAAGCCGTGGCCGAGATGGCCGATCTGGCGGCTTATGGTCTAGACTGGATGCAGGCCCGGATGCAGCAGCCGGATTACGCCGGTTCGCACCCCGTTGATGGCGCGCTGACTGTCTCTCTCAGCGGGCGCCCTCCCCTTGGGCTGGGCGCTGGCGAGAGGCTGCTGTCGGCGGATGCGCTGGGCGAGATCCTCAGCACGCGACGGTATCGCTTTGGCGTATTTTCCAGCGTCGGGCTGCATTTTCACCCGCTAAATTTCATGCGCGCGCTTGCACGCGAGGCGCTGGCGGCGGGCGGCGCGATTCTCGAGCACACGGCACTGCTCTCGGCCCGCCCCGAGGCCACACGGGGCTGGCTGTTGCAAACGCAGACGCGACAGCTGCGCGCGCGCAAGCTGGTCCTGACCACGGGCGGCTATGGCGGCGCGGAAAACCGCTTCTTGCAAGCGCATCTTTTGCCGATCCGCACGTATATCGGCGTGACCGCCCCCATGCCCGAGCTACTGGATCGACACATCGCCCGCAACTGGGCCATCGCCGACACCCGCCGCGCCGGCAATTACTATCGCCGCCTTGCGGACGGAAGATTGCTGTGGGGAATGGCGATTACTGCCTTTGGCACGCATGATCCGGCCACGGTCAAACGCATGGTCGCGCGCGACATTGCAGCGATCTACCCGGCACTGGCCGGCGATATGTCCGAGGCTGAGACCGGCATCGACTATGGCTGGGGCGGGCATATGGCCTATGCAGCGCATTTCCTGCCCTATGTGCGCCAGATCGATGCGAATTGCTATGCCATGACCGGATTTGGCGGCCACGGGATGAACAGCATCCCGGCGGCCGCCAAGGTTCTGAGCGACGTCCTGACGGGTGCCCGCGAGGACACTGGCATTTTCATGCGTATCCCGCCCAGACGCAGCTTTGGCCTGCTGGGGCGGGGGGTTGCGGAACTCAGCTATCGCCTGCGCCAGACCCAGGATGCGCTGGCCGCACGCCTATTGTGATACCACATCCGCCTGCAGAGCAGCATATCACCCCCCCGAGCCGCAAACATCGACAGCACGCTTGCAAAACCCCGCAATATGACGAAACCGGGCCGGGGTCTCGCCCGCAAAACAGGAGTTTCAGAATCACTCAAAGGCGGTTATCTGTTTGCACCTGCCGGAGGAGTGGCAGAGTGGTCGAATGCACTGGTCTTGAAAACCAGCGAAGGTGCAAGTCTTCCGTGGGTTCGAATCCCACCTCCTCCGCCACCCACCTATATAGAATCCTGAAACACGCCCCCTGAGGAGCTTTTTTTCTTTTGGTTTCAAAGGGGTTTAGCCATGGGGTGTGACCATCGGAGACAGCCGGAGGGGCCGAAATTGGTCTCTAAAGGGCATATGTCTCATACCGAGTGAACCTACGCTCAGCCACGTCACTCTAAAAATAAGACGTGTTTACAATGGCTTGACGTTTTTGGGGGAGTGACCTTTTGGAGATTCCGCCCACCCCGCACCTAAACTCCGAACCGGCGCGACAGGTGTTGATTTATAAGGGTTTTTCTGGATTTGGGGGCAGTGTAATTTCCGACCCCTCACTCTTCACCAAACACGGCATCCACCTGTTCGACCCACGGTCGGGCGGCGATCTTGACCAGATCGACGACTCGCACGGCAGAGGGGCGGCGCTGAAGGATGAGGGCCTCCAGAACTTCGGGCGACAAATACGCAAGGCGTAGGTAGCGCGCAGCGAAGGAATCGCTGAGATGCTCGGCGGTCGCGATATCATGTATGGTGGCGGCGCGGCCCTCATCGAGACGCTTCCGCCAGCCAAGGGAACGGCCAACGGCGCGCAAGAGATGGGGGTCCTGGGCGCGGTTTTGCTGCGGGGACAGCCCGTCTGGCGGCAGGATTTTCGGTCGCCCGTTCTTCTTGCGGATATTGAGCGGGATAACGACGCGCAGGGTTTCAGGGGATTTTCTCATGCGGTTTCCTTGGGTTTCGGGGTTAGCATTTCACGAATGAGGCCGGTGATCCCGTCGGTTCTGAGATCAACCACCAGCCCGGCCTCGGTGATGGTGGCGCGCTTAACCAGCAACTGGATGATGCGGGCTTGCTCGGCTGGAAACAGCCCGTGCCAGAGATCATCAAAGCCGGTGATCGCGGCCAAAACCTCGGCTTCCTCGATTTCAACATTCTCGCGATTGAGCGATTGCAAGGCTTGCGCGGCAATGTCGGGCGTGCGCAGAAGGGCGCGGATTTCACCAACTACGGCCTCCTCAACCATGCCCGCGGGCAAGCGGTGCGGACCGGGATCGGTTTCGCCGACGCGGTTGCGCAGAACATCCATTGAGACGTAATAGCGGTAAAGCCTGCTGCCCTTTTTGGTATGGGTCGGGGTCATAGCGGCCCCGCTCGCGCTGAACAGCAGCCCCTTCAGCAGCGCTGGCGTTTGTGCTCGGGTGTTGGCGGCGCGTGCGCGAGGGCTTTCTTCCATGATGGCATGCACCCGATCCCAGAGGTCCTGGCTGATGATGGCATCATGCTCACCGGGGTACGCCGTGCCTTTGTGAATCGCGTTGCCGATGTAAACGCGATTGTTGAGCAGGCGATAGAGAAACCCCTTGTCGATAACGCGCCCCTGTTTGTTGCGAATGGCACCTTGGCGCAGTTCCCGCGTCAGCACAGTAGCAGACCCGAGATCAACGAAACGGGTGAAGATATGGCGGACCGTGGCGGCCTCATCGTCATTCACCACCAGTTTCCGATCTTTGACGTCATAGCCAAGCGGAACCGTGCCGCCCATCCACATGCCTTTTTTGCGCGAGGCGGCGATCTTGTCGCGGATGCGCTCACCCGTGACTTCGCGTTCAAACTGCGCGAATGACAGCAGGATGTTCAGCGTCAGTCGTCCCATGGAGGTTGTGGTGTTGAACGATTGCGTGATTGAGACGAAGGTCACGTCATTGCGCTCGAACACTTCGACCAGTTGGGAAAAATCCATCAACGAGCGCGACAGCCGGTCGATCTTGTAAACCACCACCACATCGATGAGACCCGCCTCAATATCGCCAAGTAGGCGCTGTAAGTCGGGCCGGTTCAAGGTGCCGCCGGATATGCCGCCATCATCATAATGATCCTTGACCAGAACCCAGCCCTCGGCCTTCTGGCTGAGGATATAGGCTTCGCAGGCCTCGCGTTGGGCATCCAGAGAATTGAAAGCCATATCAAGCCCTTCTTCGGAGGATTTGCGGGTGTAAACCGCACAACGCTTGCGTGCGGGGAGCTTTGATACATTCGATCTCATTTTGCACCCCGTTTCGAGTTGCTAAGACCAAAAAACCGAAAGCCGTTCCAGCGGGTACCGGTAATGGCGCGGGCAATGGCGGAGAGCGATTTGTACTGACGTCCCTGCCATTCAAACCCCTGTTTGAGCACGGTGATTGTATGCTCAACCCCGTCCCATTCGCGGATTAGCCGCGTGCCAACAACGGGCGTGCGGGGGTCAGAAATCATCGATTTTCGCACCTTTCCGCCCTCGACCTCATCGACCAGCAGATCGAGCATGCGCTTGGCGGGTTTGCTGAGGCCACCATAGGTCAACTCCTGGATCCGGTGGCCGAGGCGCATGCGCAGAAAGGGACCGCTGTTGTTGGGGGCGGGCGCATCAAACAGGCGCGCCCATTCGGCTTTAAGTTCCGGAATGCCCATGTTCTTAAGGGCATTAAGACGCGCCAGAACCGTTTGATCGGTTTCTGGGTCGTGGCCTGGCTTTGGCAGGCAGGCCTGCGTTTGTTTGCGTTTCAACTGTTTCATCATGGTCTCCAACTCGGTTTTTCGTCACCCGCATGACCGCTCACTCGCACCGGTAAGTCGAGAGAACTGTCTCCGGGTTTCGCAGATAAAACGCTGGACTTTGGCCTGCGCATCCGGAACAGACCGGCGGCCAGAATACGGCCTATTTCAGCGATGCGCGCATCGGGCGACATCTTGTCGGGGTGGAGAGTGTTTCGTCGCGGCTGGGAGCGTGGCATGAAAAACCTTTGATGATCAGGGCTGTCATAAGGTCTCTACTCACGGGTTTAGAAAAATGTCTCATACGAGCAGGTTTTGCGATTGACCGTTAACCATTAACGGAACATACAAAGAACCCTTATAACCCTGCAGGAGAATCAATGTGTCAACCAGCTTGAAGAAATTTGTTAACCCAAAGTTTATCCGCACCGTTGATCTTGCATTGATACAAACACTGCTGAAGCGCCATAAAGGAGCCTTGAACGGGTTTGATCTTGCGACTCTAGACGGGGATGAGGCGCACGCCCGCGAGCGACTGCACGCCTATCTCTTGGGCGCAACGGAGCAATTTCCAGAAGGGCTGATTGCCGATTTTCATCAGATTGCGGACCTCGGGTGCAAGGCGGGGTTGGAGTTGATCCTCACGCACGCCCGTCGACTGGGGGTGCAAATTCTTGCGCCCACCGAGCCAAGCGAAGGCGACGCCCCAAAAGCGCACGATCCCAAACATGTGGCCTTGCGAGTATTTTTGTTTCACCGCGAGGTGTTTGACGCGGCGTATGATTTTCAGGTGCTGAAGACCAAAGCCTCGCTGATTGAATTTGCCGGTCTGAGAGATGGCGTCGCGGCCAAGACCGACATTTCTGATATCGAGCGGTTTCGCGAAGCGGTCACCGCATTTTTCGAGGCTGACATGCGGGGCCGCTATTGTCGCCTGGCGTGTTACGAGGACGGGCGCGACATCAATATCGTGATTGCCTATGGCGCGGTGGTTTCAAGCCTGCCGGTAATTGAGGCTAATGCCGAGCGGGTGATCAGCATGCGCGCGGTCACGCACGCTGTTCTGCGCTATGAAAAGGACGCAGGCATGTTACGCCTTGGCGGCATTAGTCGCACGCGGGCAGCCGACATGGCTGACATGTTTGCAGAGCACCTTCTGGATCAGCCGGGGTTCTTTGCCGGACCCGATGCGCGCCATCTCTATTCGCTGGATGCAGTTGAACGGGCCGCGCCTGATTTTGCCATGACACATGCCCATGATCCGGAGATCGAGGCGGCGTTGCTTACGATGGCAACGGCTGAGTTGTGGGAGTGGGATGCTAGTTCCGGTGGGCGCAAACTGGTGCGGACGCGAAGCGCAAACTCTCCGGCGGGAGATGTTCTTGCTGATTTGTTTGATGTGCCGACTCCGCTTGGCGGGGCATGGCGCCTCAGGGAAATCGGCTTTGACGTTGTGGGCACCTCGATTTTTGACGTTCTGAGCGCGTAGTGGGCTTGTTTCCGGGTGCC
>Ga0256829_1000507_pt1 | contig 38668 bp, 44 predicted proteins | sample 131447metaG_FD_185979 | JGI IMG/M metagenome (GOLD analysis project Ga0256829, IMG submission 185979) | Hydrothermal vent microbial communities from Lau Basin, Pacific Ocean - 131-447 | ecosystem: Environmental > Aquatic > Marine > Hydrothermal vents | place: Pacific Ocean: Lau Basin | collected... | reverse complement strand
GGGCATGCTGAATCGTTGCCTGTCTATAACGATTGATTAGGTTTTACTCTGCGAAACTCTGCGTACTTTGCGGTGAATGATTTTGACGCACACTTGTCGTTTGACAATGCGAATAGTGCAGCGTGGTATAAGGCGGCAAAGCGTATCGAAATAAGCAGGGCTAAAAAGGAGGAAGTATGAGCGATGCAATGAAACAAAATCTCGGGCCACTGGCTGTATTAGCTGGAATATGGGAAGGGGATCAAGGTGTTGATTTCTCAAGAGTTCACAGCCAGGAAAAAGAGACAAAATTCCGCGAACGGGCTGTATTTGAACCGCTGGGGCCGGTTCGGAACGGGCCGCAGGAATTATACGGCCTGCGCTACAGTATGACAGCCTGGCGTCTGGGCGAGGATGATGCATTCCATGAAGAGCTGGGTTACTGGTTGTGGGATGGTGGCAACAAGCAAGTGCTGCGCTGTTTTATGGTGCCGCGTGGCGTGCTAATCAATGCCAGCGGTGATGCCGAGCCGGATAGTCGCAATTTTCACCTGTCGGCTGAGGTTGGCTCTGAAACATATGGCATTTTATCCAATCAATATCTCGATGCATCCTACAAAACAATGAAATATGAACTGGATGTCAGCATGCATGATGATGGCAGCTTCAGTTATAAGGAAGACACGCAACTTTGGATTCCGGTGAATGATGCGATATTTCATCACACGGATCAAAACAGGCTGACGAAATCAGCGGCAATCTGAACGGCTACATATAAATCGTTGCATAAGTTCTTTCCGTCATCCCGCGCAGGCGGGATTCCATAGCCTTTATGTGTTTATGCGCACACTGGATTCCCGCCTGCGCGGGAATGCCTTTTTTGTGCAAATCAGAAAATATTTACCAGGCAGTGCATATTTCTTGGTATTACTTTGCGTTCTTTGCGTCTTGGCGAGAGTTGAGGTTAAAAGGCAACGCTTTGTTTGATGTCAGTTGTGACAAGTCACGCACAGCACCGCGATCAGCGCTGGTGGTCAGGGCTGCATAGGCTTGCAATGCTTTAGAAACGACCCGGTCACGATCAAGCGGTTGCCAGGCATCAGCGCCTCTGGCCTGCATGGCAACGCGGCGGGATGCCAGTTCGTCATCGGATATCGCCAGATGGATGGTGCGGCCTGGAATATCAATTTCGATACTGTCACCATCTTCAATCAGTCCAATCGCGCCGCCCTCGGCAGCTTCCGGTGAAGCGTGGCCAATCGATAGGCCGGAGGTGCCGCCTGAAAAACGTCCATCGGTGAGCAGGGCGCAATCCTTGCCCAGGCCTTTGGATTTCAGGTAGGAAGTCGGGTAGAGCATCTCCTGCATGCCGGGGCCGCCTTTCGGGCCTTCGTAGCGAATCACCACCACATCGCCGGCGACGATTTTATCATTGAGAATGGCGGTGACGGCATCATCTTGCGACTCAAATACGCGGGCGCGACCGGTAAATGTCCAGATGGATGCATCGACGCCGGCAGTTTTCACGATACAACCATGTTCGGCAATATTGCCGTAGAGCACAGCCAATCCGCCTTCCTGTGAATAAGCATGGGGTACATCGCGGATGCAACCTGATTCACGATCTTCATCGAGTGATTTCCACTGTTCGGATTGCGAAAACGCCTGCAGCGATGGCACGCCACCGGGCGCAGCCAGATATAATTCCCGAGCTGCTTTATTCGCTTCGTTGGTAATATCCCATGCATCCAGCGCTGCGCCCAGCGTTGGCGCATGTACGCAACCGGCATCGCCATGCAGCAGGCCAGCGCGTTTGAGTTCAGCCAGAATCGACATAATGCCGCCGGCGCGATGCACATCCTCCAGGTGATATGGGGAAGATGGCGACACCTTGCAGATATTAGGAATACGGCGGCTCATGCGGTCAATATCGGCCATGGTGAAATCGACGCCGGCTTCCTGAGCAATAGCCAGCAGATGCAGCACGGTGTTGGTGGAGCCGCCCATGGCGATATCCAGTGCAATAGCATTTTCAAACGCCTCAAAGGTGGCAATGGAGCGCGGCAATACAGAATCATCACCCTGCTCATAATAGCGCTTGGCCAGATCAACAACGAGGCGACCGGCATGCAAAAACAGCTCTTTGCGGGCGGCATGGGTGGCGACCAGCGAACCGTTGCCGGGCAAAGCCAGACCGAGGGCTTCGGTCAAACAGTTCATCGAATTGGCTGTGAACATGCCGGAACAGGAACCGCAGGTCGGGCAGGCCGAGCGTTCGATGGCTGCGACATCTTCATCCGATTCATGCGGATCAGCCGCCCTGACCATGGCATCAACCAGATCGAGATGCAGTTCGCGCTTGTTCAGCGTCACCTTGCCCGCTTCCATCGGGCCGCCGGAGACAAATACGACCGGAATATTCAACCGCATCGACGCCATCAGCATGCCCGGCGTTATTTTATCGCAATTGGAGATGCAGACCAGCGCATCGGCGCAATGGGCGTTACACATATACTCGACTGAATCAGCGATAATCTCGCGGCTTGGCAGCGAATAGAGCATGCCGCCATGACCCATGGCGATGCCGTCATCCACGGCAATGGTGGAGAACTCCTTGGCCACGCCACCGGCAGCCTCTATTTCGCGAGCCACCATCTGCCCCAGGTCTTTGAGATGCACATGACCCGGCACGAACTGCGTAAAGGAGTTGGCAATGGCGATAATCGGTTTATCCCAATCGCCTTCTTTGGTGCCGGTAGCGCGCCACAGGGCGCGCGCGCCAGCCATATTGCGGCCATGAGTGGTGGTGCGTGAACGATATGCAGGCATAAATATATCTCCCATTCAAAAATCAAAGCGAAGCGTACCCAGAGTTCACCTATGATGCACGCGGATCTGTATCTGCAACAGGATTTAACTGATTGATAGATTCTCATCCGGACGTAGCATTCGTAGTCGGGAGCGGGAGTGCTATTACTATCTATCTGGAGAGTTGAATGTCGATGTGGCGCGTGAAGAGAGAGGTTATCTGCCTTATCCTGCTGGGCTTGTTTTTTTCTCTGCCGCTTGATGCGGCAGAGAACGGCAACAGTATCGAAGCGGGAAAGAAAATCTTTACTTATGGGGTGAATGACCGGATTCCGGCCTGCCAGAAATGTCATGGCAGCGATGGTATGGGGCTGGGAGCTGTGGATATTGCCACGCCCAGAACGGCAGCTCAGACCTATACTTATCTGCTCAAGCAGTTGACCGACTTTGCTACCGGCCGACGTACCGATGATGTGATGCACCAGATGAATCGCATCGCTAAAGGCTTAAGTGCGCAGCAGCGCAGGGATGTCGCCGCCTTCCTGCATTCGTTGAAGTGGCCGTATGAAGGTTCGGATCTGGCCCGGCTCGGGCGGGATGGCGTGAACGTTGGCAATCCCGGACGCGGCAGAATAATTGTCAATTTTGGCGTCCGGGCGCGGAGTATTGCCGCCTGCAAGGTCTGCCACGGCTATGACGGGCATGGCGCAGGCAGGCTCTATCCAGTGCTCAGCGGGCAGAACTACCTTTATCTGACACATGAACTTAAATCTTTCCGACGCGCTGCACTGAGGAAGAAAGAGTATGGCCGCGCCAATGATTTTATGGCACAGATGCGGGATGTGGCAGCCAAATTGAGTGATCAGGATATCCTTGATGCGGCTGCATTTCTAACCGGCGCCAAACCGCCGCCAATGCCCGAGAACCCGAAGGGGACAGGGGTTGAATAAACGACAAATTGTATCTGCGGAGGTCTGAGATGGCGCGTTATCGTTATTATATTTTTTTTGTAATCATCCTGTTGACGGGGATGTGGTCTGGTGCCGTTCATGCAGGGGCGGAGAGAAAGTGCAAGGTGTGTCACGACTTCACCACGGGCAAGAACAAGTTCGGGCCAAGTCTGAAAGGCATTCTCGGACGCCGGGCGGGAACCTATCCCGGATATCGTTATGTCTTTAAAACCTACATCAAGGGAGTACCCTGGGTTTGGGATGAGAAAAAGATTCGTCAATGGGATTTTAATACTGCCCATGCAGTTAAGGGGCTGACAGGCGACCCGAAGGCGGAAACACGCATGCCCTCGCAATTTATGACAGGCAGTCCGGAAGACGAGATTATCGCCTATATTCGCAAAACCAGCGGCAAAACAAAATAGCCGGAGCGTTCCGGAGATGTGAGTTGAAGGTGAACTGACGAATTGACAAGACTGCCTTACAACCGGAAACTTTGGCATTATGAATGCACAGGCGCTGCTGACGCAGCTATACGATACGCCCGAAATCGATATCCTTGAACAAATCAAGCAACTAAAAGCCGAACTGGGTGATCAAGTGCTGATCCTGGGCCACCATTATCAGCGCGAAGAGGTTTTCGTCTTTGCCGATGTGAGCGGTGATTCGCTCAAATTATCGCAGCAGGCGGCTGAAACCAGCGCGCCTTACATCATCTTCTGCGGCGTGCATTTTATGGCTGAAACCGCCGATATCCTGACGGCTGATGATCAGGCTGTGATTCTGCCCGATCTGGCCGCCGGTTGTTCGATGGCGGATATGGCTGATGATGAACAGGTGACACGCTGCTGGCGCGAACTCTCCAGCGTGATCAGTCCCGACACAACCGTGACGCCGGTGACCTATATCAATTCCACGGCGGCCCTGAAAGCATTCTGCGGTGAACACGGCGGCATTGTCTGCACCTCTGGCAATGCACGGAAAGTTATGCAGTGGAGCTGGAACAATCGTGAAAAAATCCTCTTTTTCCCGGATCAGCATCTGGGTGAAAATACGGCGGTGGCGATGGGCGTGCCTGATGAGGATATGATTGTCTGGGATCCGGCACTGCCGCTGGGTGGTCAGGCTCCGGAAGCCATTGAGCAGGCGCGTCTGATTCTATGGAAAGGTTTTTGCTCCGTGCATCAGCTGTTCAAGCCGGAGCATGCCGATACGATGCGGCGTAATCATCCCGGTATCCATATCCTGGCGCACCCGGAATGTTCCCGCGCCGTATGTGAAACAGCCGATTTTGTCGGCTCGACTGAAATGATTATCAAGCGTGTATTAGAGGCGGAAAAGGGCCAGTCGTTCGCCATCGCCACCGAACTGAATCTGGTTAACCGGCTGCGAATCCGCTTTCCGGATCACCCCATCTGGTTTTTATCACCGATGGTCTGCATGTGTTCAACGATGTTCCGTACTGATCCGCAACAGCTGTGCGCCGCTTTGACTGCGATTCGCGACGGCATCCGTGGCAATGGCGATAACCTGAGCATCCATAACCGGATCAGTGTGCCGCAGAGCCATAAACGTTGGGCCAGACTGGCGCTGGAGAGGATGCTGAATCTTGCCTGAATCTCGTTACCGGATGCCGCCGCTGTTGGTTGCCATGCTGCTGCTCGCTATACAGTTGGCCGCCATGCAGCCGGGCACGGCGCTAGAGGCAGCCGAATATAGTCAGTCGCAACTACAACAGCAGATTGACCTGTTCAAGCATGGTGAAAGCCAACGTTTCGCGCCGCAGACAGTGAACCGGGCAGAGGCCTACATGGGCGCAGCCATGCTGGCGGATGAACAACATAAGCAACAGGAACACGATGCTGCACTTGCTAAAGCGGCTGAAACCATTCAGGAAGCTCGCCGTACTGCATCTGATTTCAGACAGCGTTTTTCCCGGCTGTTGGCGCTGAATCGTGATGCCGATGTGGTCAATACGATTTTGGCATCATCGGGCAGGGCGAGTAGAAACTCGTCCGCCGTTGATCGTGTCGAGGCGGCGGATAGTGAACTGGCGCTGGCCATTAAGACGCATGAGCAAGGTGAGTTGAATCAGACTGCAACGTACGCAGGCAAGGCACTGGAGGCCTACCGACAGGCGCTGGAGGGGATGATCCCCTCGCTTGCCCGGTTGACTGCCAGTGTGATTGGCAAGGCGGCCAATGCCAATGCCAGGCAATATGCGCCGCATATTTATCAGGCGGCCAAAGATAAACTGGCTGAACTGGAAGCCTTTAAAAATGGTAAACGCGGGGAGATCCCGCCGCATCCCGAGCGGGGATTATACCTGGCGCGCGAATCGATCCATGTGGCTGAGCAGGTGAAGGCGTGGCGCAGGAAACGTGGCAGCCATGAACAGTTACTGCTAAAAACAAGACAGATGAAACTGGATCTGGCGCATGCTCTGGGTATGGCCAGCCACGGCGATGCGATGCTGACAGATATTCCCGCCCGGGATCTGCTCAAGGCAGCCAACAAGCTGACCAGAGAGCTGGCTGAGGAACGAAAGGCGCACCGCCAGGAACTGAGCCGGATGAAAAAAGAGTATCAGCAGCAACTTCAAAGCAATCTGGCGGCGCAGACGGACGCCATGAAACAGGCGCAGCAGCATCAGGTGTCCAATATCAAGGAAGCGTTCAAGGCCAAGCTGGAACGCGAAACCTTTGAGCAGAAACGACAGCAACGGTTGCGCAAATTGTTTAAACCGGGCGAGGTCAATATTCTGGTAAATCTTGATGGCTCACTATTGATCCGTCTGGTCAGCCTCAAGTTCAAATCGGGCAGAAGCAGGATTGATCCGAAGCACTACGATATGCTGGGTCGATTAAAAGAGGCGATGGATATTTATCAGGATCGTAACCTGCGTATTGAAGGGCATACCGATAACCAGGGCGGCGTCAAGTCGAACCAGATATTATCGCTGAAGCGGGCCGAAGCCGTGCGCGATTTTCTCATTGCCGCCGGTGCCGATGGCACACGTTTGAAAGCGCTGGGCTATGGTGAAGTACGCCCGATTGCCAGTAACGAGTTTGCCCGGGGGCGTGCGATGAACCGGCGTATTGATGTGGTGATTAATGCGGCGAAATGACATGCACATCACGAAATGAAATACACAACGCGCGTTAAGGTGAACAAGACATGAGCAAGGCGATCGTGCTTGACGATATTCCAGACGATATCCGTGATCATGTAGCGCAACTGCTGGCGGATTTTGAACACGACTCGCCCTACAAGCGCGCCCTGATGCTTGAAACAGTAGGGCTGGTATCCGGCGGCTATAACAATGTGGATATTAAAATGTTATCCAAGATGCTGGCGGAACTGCGCCAGGGTCTGGATGTATTCACGCCCTATCAGGCATGCCGTAAAGTGGCTATTTTCGGTTCGGCCAGAACAGCGGAGGATCATCCGCGTTATGAACAGGCGCGTAGTTGTGCCAGCGCCCTGAAAGATGCCGGCTTTATGATTATTACCGGCGGCGGTGGTGGTATGATGCAGGCGGCCAATGAAGGTGCGGGTGAGCAGAACTCCTTTGCGATTAACATCAACCTGCCTATGGAGCAGCAGCCTAACCCGGTGATGGTGGGCTCGCCGCGTCATTTCTATTGTCAGTATTTCTTTACCCGCAAGGTGTTTTTTCTCAAGGAGAGTGATGCTGTTGTATTGACGCCGGGCGGATTCGGTACGCTGGACGAGGCATTTGAAACATTGACGTTGTTGCAGACCGGCCGTAATCCGCCGTTGCCGGTGGTGATGCTGGAGGCGCCCGGCGATGATTACTGGGGGCCGTTTATGAAATCGTGGATGCGGCGTCTGGTGAAAGATGGCCTGATTGATTCGGATGATACACATCTGCTTTATCACACAGACAATGTCGATACAGCCGTCGCTCATATCCGTGATTTTTATTTGAACTACCATAGTTTTCGCTATGTCGGTAAGTGTATATTGCTACGCCTTCTGGCGCCGTTGTCCGATGACGCGCTCAACCGCCTGAATGCAGAGTTTTCCGATGTATTAAGCGATGGGAAGATTGAACAGGTGTTCCACTGGCCGAAATCGGATGATAAATGCTATCAACATCTGCCGCGTCTTCGCATGCATCTGGATCACTCACGAATGAATGTGCTCTCGCAGATTATCCGGCGCATGAATGCGCTCTACCAGCTTGAGCATCATGGTGAAACTAACGCGCATTGTTGATCGATTGTGCGCATTCATACAGCAAAGCATGAAATGGTATAGCTTTCTGTGGCGACTGCTTCTGTTGACCGGGCTGGCCGGTATTGCATGGCTGGCCTGGCAGCCCCCACTGCCGGCGCTGCGATCGCCCATTGTTCGGGCGAGCCTGCCCGCCACGCCTGTTGCCGATAGTACTGTAAGCGATAGTAATGTAACCGATAACAGCGATGACGCCCTGTCAGGGCCGGCGGAAAAACCAGAACAAGCTGCAAAGCCGCTGTTATGGCGGGTGGTAACGCGTCGTATGATCACACCGGAGGGCATTCACGCACTGACCAATCGTCTTGAGGCCATGCATACGCACCCAATCAGTATTCACACCACAGAAGAGATGACCATGCACGCCTTTGATGATGCGCAACTGTTCAAGAGCCGGCGGCAAGCCCGTGAGATGGCCCGTTTCTGGCAACAGCATGATATTGAAACAAACATTATCCGGGCAGCGAAAGGGGTGTATCTGCTCGGTCTGGGCCGTTATTTTCAGGCCAAATATGCCGAAGCATGGCAACAGCAGCTGGATCGTGTTGGCAGAAAATACCGCTATCAGCGACGCAGGGTGCCGGTTCCTGTGGTGCGATTTACATTTCCGTCAGGTGACAGGCAGCAGTCCGAACGGCTGTGGAAAAAGCTCAATACCACTGGTATCGTGATGCCGGTACTTATCTCCGAAAGCCAGTTCGACAAGCTCTATGGTGATAAAATACAACTACCGCAATAGCGCATAAGGTTAGATCGTGAGAGCGAAGCGAATCACGATCTGAACTGTTCGTTGGACAAGCCCGGAGTATGTATCTGACACAGCCCCCTGAAAATATCTTTTTTTGGTTCAGGATTTTGATTTAATTCGCGTCAATTCGTGTCCATTCGTGGTTCGTTTAAAGGTTTGGATTGTATGAGAAAGAACAGGTCAAGGTCAAGGGCAAACCGCGAATGGACGCGAATACACGCGAATAAAGACGGGAAATTTACTGCGGAATATTTATCTTGACCCTTGAGTATACTCCATGCTTTATCATTCGCCCATGAAGATTGGCGAGTTATCAAAACAGAGCGGCGTATCCATTGATACCATTCGTTATTATGAACAGCGGGGTCTAATTCCTGAGGCCAGGCGTACGGCGTCCGGTTATCGTCAGTATTCAGCAGAAGATGTGTCGCGGTTGAAGTTTATTGTGCAGACCAAGGAACTGGGTTTTACGCTGGAGGAAACAGGCCAGCTGCTTGCCCTTCGTACTGATGACTGCAATTGCGCTGAAGTGCGGGCTGTTGCCGAAGCCAAAGCCAATGAGATCGAGGTGCGGATTCGTAAACTATCCCAGATGCGTCAAATTTTACTGAGTTTAGCCGAGCAGTGTGAAGAGTCGTCCGATACTGACCCATGTCCTATTTTGAAATCGTTGGAGGAGTAACTTGAACAATACCGAAACAAAAAAAGAAAACACGCCATTGGTGGGTGCAATTATAGCTGGAGGCCTGGCCTCCGCCTGCTGTATCGGGCCATTGATTGTGGTGATGCTGGGATTGGGTTCAGCTTCAGCCTTTATCGCCATGGAGCCGTATCGCCCCATTTTCGCCGCTATCACGCTTGGCCTGATTGGCTGGGCTGGCTGGAGGCACTGGCAGGGCAGAAAAGTGTGCATGGCCAATGGTTGTCCGCCGAAGAAACCTGTGTTGCTCTGGATGCTGGGCGGCGTTGCAATTCTGCTGCTGATTTCACCATCACTGTTACCCTATCTGATTAAATAAGGAGATTTACTGATGCGAAAAATGTTATTGATGACTGGCTGTCTCTGCATGACTGTAGCCTACGCGCAAACTGGTTTTGCACAGGAGAAAACTGTCAGAATGCATGTTTCTGGCATGACCTGTGGTACCTGTCCAATCAGTGTTCGCCATCGCGCCTTGCAGATGAAAGGCGTCCACTCTGCTGCTGTTGATCTCGATACAGCGTTGGCGACCGTTACGTTTGAAGATAGCGAACAGTCGCCTCAAGCGATTGCTCAGGCCATTACAAAATTAGGGTATCCGGCAACCATTACAGGAACAAAACAGTGAGCGAACCCGAAAAGAAGAGTAGCAGCTCAGTTGTGTTGAACGTCATGATCGGCATTGCAGCAGTGTCCGGCATCATCTGGCTGGTGACACATTGCCCGTCTTGTCATTAGTCGCTTACGAAAAATTCCGCGCACAATATACAAGAATGAAAATCATAAAATCAAAATATTTTCACCACAGAGTACACAGAGAGCACAGAGGAAAAGCAGAGAAAACAAAGCATATAGATTTTGACCTCCTCTGTGCTCTCTGTGCCCTCTGTGGTTCAAGATTTTCCTGTCGGGTTCCAGCCTTGCAGGGTTGGGAGATAAAGAATGAAAAAATCCACATTACTGAAAACGGGCATCATCGGTACGGCAATCGCTGCTCTGTGCTGCTTTACACCTGTATTGGTCATCTTATTTGGCGCTGTCGGGTTGTCTGCATGGGTCGGGCATCTGGATGCCATATTATTGCCTGCACTGGGGTTTTTCCTGGTATTGGTCATCTACTCATTGTTTAAAAAAGATAAGGGGTCGTGCTGTGACGCAGACAGCAAGGATGCCTGATTGTGAGTGACTGCTGTTCTGCTCAGAATAAAAATATTCAGGATCAGAATAAAAAACTGCATATCGCTATTGTCGGAACCGGTTCCGGTGCCTTCGCGGCAGCCATCAAGGCTGTTGAAAAAGGAGCCAGAGTAACCCTGATCGAAGGTGGGGATGTCATCGGTGGTACTTGCGTCAATGTTGGCTGTGTGCCATCCAAGATCATGATTCGCAGCGCCCATGTCGCCCATTTACAAGCTTCGCACGCCTTTGATGGCATTAGTCTTCATCAACCACAAATTAATCGCGCCAAGCTGGTTCACCAGCAACAGGCGCGAGTCGAAGCGTTGAGACATGCCAAATATGAAAGCATTCTGGATAATAACCCTGAGATTGAGCTGATTCTTGGCTGGGCTAGTTTTGAGGGTGTCCGTACATTGATTGTGGAACAGACCGGCGGACGTGAGACGCACCTCACACCAGATAAAATTCTTTTGGCGACAGGAGCCAGTTCAGCTGTTCCGGGGATTCCCGGACTTGCACAATCGCCTTACTGGACATCCACTGAAGCATTGGTCGCAGAAACCTTACCTGAACATTTGGTTGTGATTGGTGCATCTGTAGTGGCACTCGAACTCGCACAAGCATTTTTAAGGCTGGGGTCAAAAGTCACCATTATGGCGCGCAGTACATTCCTGTCAAAAGAAGATCCTGCTATTGGCGAAGGGCTGGTAAAGGTGTTTGAGGAAGAAGGTGCTCGGGTATTGCTTCACACGCTACCTGAGTCTGTATCACATAATGGGAGCGAGTTTATTCTACTATCGAAAGCGGGTGAAATACGGTGTGATCAATTGCTGGTCGCCACTGGTCGCAACCCTAATACGGCGCGATTGGGGCTGGATAAGGCCGGGGTGAAGACTGGCAAAAGCGGTGCCGTTGTCATTGATGACCACATGCGCACCTCAGTCGATCATATCTATGCTGCCGGTGACTGCACCGATCAGCCACAATATGTCTATGTGGCAGCCGCAGCCGGAACCCGCGCTGCCATCAATATGACTGGCGGGGATGCGGCGCTGGATTTATCGGCCATGCCCGCAGTCGTGTTTACCGATCCTCAGGTTGGCATCGTGGGATTGACCGAAACAGAAGCTAGAAAACAGGGTATTGATGCTGAATCACGTACATTGGCATTAGAGAATGTACCAAGAGCCTTGGCTAATTTTGATACGCATGGTTTTATCAAGCTTGTAGCAGAAAAAGAGACGGGGCGATTGCTTGGGGCGCAAATTCTTTCTGCTGAAGGCGGTGAGATTATTCAGAGTGCTGCATTGGCAATCCGCAATCAAATGACGATTCAAGAACTGGCCGGCCAACTCTTTCCTTACCTCACCATGGTAGAAGGTTTGAAGCTCTGCGCCCAAACATTCACCAAAGATGTTAAACAACTTTCCTGCTGTGCAGGTTGAAGAAGGAGCAACCATGTCTTGTGCTTGCTGTAACACGACTACGAAAAAGACTCGAATGAGCTGTCCGGCATGCGGGCAGAACTGTTTTCCAGTCAGCAGGCAAACCATCTTGCATCAGGTTCTGTTTCCGGAAAACCAAGCTATAGATGAAGGAGGTTACGCATTTTGTGCTAACTCTGAATGTAATGTCGGTTATTTTTCAGAATCCTGTAGCATTTCCAAAACCCGCTTGCGGGCATTTCAGTCCGGTCAGCAAGCCATGCTCTGTCACTGCTTCGATATTTCCGAATCAGTATACCGTGCCGCCCTGACTGATGGCACGGCACAAGCCATGAAAGCCTTTGTGGTAAAGCAGACGAAAGACAAACTATGCGCCTGTGAATCCAGAAACCCATCGGGTCGCTGCTGCCTGATTGACTTCAGTCGAGAAGAGAAAAGAAGCGACCACAGATAGCATATTGCAATATTACATGAATCATTGTAATATTACCCGCATGATTACAGACGACCTTGTTGCCAAAAAGCTTGCGGTACTCGGGCATCCGATACGGCTGTCCATCATACGCTTCCTCGTTCGCGTTGGTCCGGCGGGTCTTGCTGCAGGCCAACTGGGCAAACAAGTGAATGCCGCTCCCAATGCTTTGACATTCCATCTCCAAAAGCTTGTTCATGTTGGATTGGTCACTTCGCGACGGAAAGGCCAATTCATTATCTATTCGGCTGTATTTTCCGATTTGCTGGAACTCACGGATAACCTTGTGGGCGCTTGTTGCGCAGACTCCCCGAACAAGTGTGGGCCAAAATGCCCGTCGAAAGATGGCGCTGCTGACAACCTCATAACCAAAGATGATCACTCAAAAGGAGTTTAACATGATAGAATCCAGAAAGTGCGCCAGTTCTTGGCTTCGGGCTATAGGAATTGGCATAGGCGTATCCCTTCTGACGGCATTGATTATGGTGCCCTTGATGAAGAGCGGTATCTCCCCGTTGCCAAAACCCTTGGGGTTGGCCTTTGCGGAAACCTTGCTGCATCGTACGTTACCGCTACCTGTAGGGCTTGTTTTTCACACCGCTTATGTCACTTTTTGGTCGGTGGTCTATGTTTGCTTCTTTTCTCGACGCAATATCAAAACCGCATTACTACTGGCACTTGGGTTGTGGCTCATTGTTCTGGCAGTATTCTTTCCCATTGTCGGTTGGGGCTTTGCGGGATTATCCGTCAGTGCCAAGCTGATCCCTGCATCTTTTATGCCACATTTGTTGTTCGGTCTGTTTCTCTGGGCACTGAATAAATTGATTCGAAGTACCCCGTAAACTCCCGATCATGGCGAGTCGCTTATATGACAACCATTGATGCCAAAACACTGCTATCATGGCAACTCGACCAGCAGGACTTTGTGCTGGTGGATACATTACCGTTAGCGGTTTACGGAAAGGAGGCATAAGCTTGGAAAAAGAACCTATGATGACAGTGGCAGTTTATATGGGAGCCGCAATTTTCGAAATCGCAGGTTGTTTTACCTTCTGGGCATGGTTGAGGCTGGAACGTGATGCTTGGTGGTTACTTCCAGGCATAGCGAGTCTGGCATTATTCGCCCTGTTGTTGACGCAGGTTGATGCGGACTATGCGGGGCGGGCTTATGCCGCATACGGCGGCATCTATATTATCAGTTCACTTATCTGGCTCTGGCTGGCAGAAGGCAAGTTGCCAGATCAATGGGACATACTGGGAGCAGCAATATGCCTGTTCGGTGCCGGGATCATTTTGTTTGCGCCAAGGGCGAGTCTATCCTGATACTGGCTTTTATTCAGAACTGTCGGCTGCCTGGAAAATGAGGCCAAACGCCTGGCTAGTACAGATGAGCGGTGTGAGCTGTTGCAAACCATGCCCGGCGTCGGTCAGTTAACGGCGCTAGCGTTCGTCTCGGCTATGGATGGTACGGAAAAGTTTTCCAAATCATCATCGGTTGGCGCCTATCTGGTCTGACGCCACGCAGTTACCAATCCGACGATGTGTCATGGACTGGCCGCAGGAGGTAACGGGAATACCATGTCCTGACCGGGACGAGGACGAAAGACGATTTCGAAAGTACTGTTGCCGCGCGGATGAAACCATCCATTCAGAACGGCGTGGCTGGGACACTGAAACGTTTGCCGTCATCCGACACCATCATGAGGCAGCCAACATACCATTTGCGCTGACCTCGGAGACAACCATGAACCCGGACAAGACAATGAACATTAAAGTAGTTTCAGAAATCTTGCTGTACGCCAGTTATAACTTGCCGTGAACGTCAGTGTGAAACTCACTCGTTCGATACCCTGTTCACGTGGGCTTCGGCTGATTCCTGAATCACATCGCCGTTTTCGATGTCCCGCCTTGCTTCGAGTAGAGCGGCTTCCAGTTCCATCTCCCGAAAATAATGATATTGCTCAATGCGCATGACGACATACTGACTCTTGCCGCGCACGGTAATCATCGCCTCCGGTTCATCCTGCAGCCCTTCATCCAGAGCTGAAACACCGCGCATCTTTAATTGATTGGCTGCAATCGCATTCATAACGACCTCCTTTACAGTATGATAAAGAATACCAATAAGAGTATTCATCTGTCAATCGCAGGCGGTGGTGCTTATGAGCCAGCAGGTCAAACGGGCGGAACGGGAAGATAAGATATTGCGGCAGGCGATGTGCAGTGTCCACCCATTCAGGCAGGGAAACACTGTTGATGAGTAACATAGTAAGCGTCAAAGCGACTTCATCTACCGCTAAAATATAGAGGCTTCTGCCTTCGCGGCAGAAACGTAGCGGATGCAGGATGCAAAATTGTTTCGACTGATTAAAGCCTTGCTTTGACGCTTACTTACCAAATGCACGATGCAGATGAGACAGAATAAGTGCTTTATTTTAAGCCTGACATAAAGTGAATAGTGAATAATATTTATTTACATTCAGTACTCCCTCCTTACCATGCGACCATGGCCGATATGATCAATTCTATTCTCAGGGCTGCTTATAAGCGCTTTTCGGATTATGGACCATGCAAAACCACGATGGCAGAGATCGCCAATGATTGTGGTACGAGCGTTGGGAACCTATATCGTCACTTTGAAAGCAAAAATGCTATTATGATGGCTTGCCTGGAACAGCAACTTCAGGAAAAGCTGGATGCTGGTATTGCTGCCGCAGCAAAGTACGATGATGCATTGGATGCATTGCGAAGTTTTTTACAAACACGGTTATTCTTGGGGTATGCCCAATTTGCCGATACGCGACATCTATTTGATTTAATCAATACCATTGAATCGCAGCATCATGAGGTGTTATTGGCGTATGAACAGAAAGTAATATCCGCCTTAGCGTATATTATCCTGAAAGGAGTAGAGCAAAATCAGTTTGGTCGTTGTGATGCCATGCAGGTAGCTTATGATATTCATCAGGCCACCTTACGTTACAATCATCCTGTGACGCTACAAAACAATACACTAAAGATCTTAACCCAAGATTTAAATCGGCTGATCGATTTGCTTTATTCAGGGTTAAAACCGTCTTCATGAATTTACGTAATTCAACAACGACTTATGGCTGGATCACAATTGTTTTGCACTGGGCCATGGCAGTCGCTATTTTCGGCCTGTTCGGTCTCGGCGTGTGGATGCGCAGCCTGGGCTATTATGATGCGTGGTATCACAGAGCACCCGATCTGCATCAAAGCATCGGCATGATAACCCTGGCATTGTTGCTGTTTCGCCTATGCTGGGCGTCAACCAATGTAAAGCCCCATACCCTCGGTGCACCATGGGAGCGGACCGGAGGGATCATCGCGCACCGACTGTTTTATCTGTTGATGCTCATCATCATGACATCCGGTTATCTGATTCCCACGGCGGAGGCGGAGGGCTTTGATATATTCAGCGGTCTGCATGTGCCGGCGCTATTTCACCTGACACCGAAACAGGCAGATATTAATGGCGCGATTCACAAATATTCGGCATGGCTCATCGTCGTCCTCGCAGCGCTGCACGCAGCTGCCGCATTCAAACATCACCTGATCAACAGGGATGCAACCCTGCTTCGTATGTTGGGTAAAAAAAAAGGAGAATAGTAATGAAATTCAAAACAATACTCGGATCACTATTGATTACACTGTTCATGGCTGCACCGGCTATGGCCGAAAACTATATCATCGATACGCAGAAACATCACGCGTTCATCCAATTCAAGGTCAAACATCTGGGTTATAGCTGGTTATTGGGGCGCTTCGATACATTTAAGGGAACATTCACCTACGATGCGAAGCATCCGGAAAACAATACAGTCAAGGTCACCATTGACACCGCCAGCATTGATACCAATCACGCTAAACGCGACAAACACCTGCGCAGCGCCGATTTCTTTGATGTCGCCAAATATCCGACAGCCACCTTTGAAAGCACCAGTTATGAGGATAAAGGTCACGACAGAGGAATCATGAAGGGGTTGCTACACTTGCATGGCGTCACCAAGCAGCTTGCCATTGATGTCGATCAAGTGGGCACTGGCCCGGATCCATGGGGCGGTTATCGTCGCGGATTCGAAGGCCATACAATATTGCACCTTTCGGATTATCACATGCCGTTTGCACCGAAACTCGGCCCGGTTTCCGAGGATGTGCAATTGTATCTATCCATCGAAGGCATCCGTCAGTAAAAATAAAAAAAGGAGAAATGAAATGAGTGAAGTGATTATAGCAGCAAAAGAACCCGCCGTATTGGAATTGGAACCCGGAACCTACTACTGGTGCGCCTGCGGGCGATCAAAGAACCAGCCGTTTTGCGATGGCTCGCACGAAGGAACGGATTTTGAACCGGTAGAATTCGATATTGCGGAAAAGCAGAGCGTGGCACTATGTCAGTGTAAACACACGAAGAATCCTCCATTTTGCGATGGCTCCCACAAGGCACTTTAAGGCATAACACGATGATGGCGTGGGTATTGTTGATGCTTAAATTATGAACACACCAGCTCACGCCATCATTAACCTGCTGCTGTTTGGCAAGAAACTCGGAGCAAGCCGTCGGTTATCCAGCCACACCTGGCATCTATAGCGATGCGCAGGTTGAAGGCTGGCAAGCTGTGACATGAGAAACAAAGGAGAGTAAGCTGATGAAATTATACTATAGCGCAGGCGCATGCTCATTGTCGCCGCATATTGCTCTGGCAGAAGCAGGGCTGGATTATGAACTGATACGCGTTGACCTTACCAACAAGACGCTTGAAAATGGCGAAGACTACTACGCGATTAACCCGCATGGTTGCGTGCCTGCACTGGCGTTGCCTGATGGATGCGTGCTGACCGAAGGCCCTGCCATTGTGCAGTAGTGCAACAGAATCATACATACCCGAAGACAACCAAGTCAGGTGTACATTTTCACCTGACCATGGTTGCTGCTCTGCTGGCCATGCTCGGTCCGTTCACTATTGACACCTATCTGCCGTCATTTCCCGATATTGCATCGGAGTTTGCAGTTAGTCGAAGCCTGTTGTCGCAAAGTCTGGGTATCTATTTAGCGGCCTTTGCCATATCCATGCTGTTTTGGGGGCCGCTCGCAGATCGGGTAGGGCGGCGGCTCGTCATTCTTATCAGCCTGCTTGTTTATATCCTGGCATCCATGGCCTGCGCTTTGGCTAGCGTGATTGACAGTTTTCTGATCTTTCGCTGCATTCAGGGTTTGGCTGCAAGTGGTGGCTTTATTGCCGGGCGCGCCATGATTCGTGATGCCCATGATGGTCGAACGGCACAGCAGGCCATGTCGCAGGTGATGATGATGTTCGCGCTGGCACCTGCTGTTGCGCCCCTATTGGGTGGGTGGTTACACGTACAGTTTGGCTGGCATAGTGTGTTTTGGTTTCTTGCAGCATTTGCCCTGCTCTTGCTCTGCTTGGTTATGTTTATGCGTGAGACTCTGCTTATGCCGCACCGGCAATCCCTGCATCCGCTTGCCGTATGGCAGGCATATCAACGCACGGTAAGGCATGGGCTATTTCTGACACTGGTGTTAAGTATGAGCTTATCATTTGCAGGATTGTTTTTATATATTGCTGGGGCACCGGTGGTCATCTACGCCTTTCTTGGACTTGGACCGACAGATTTCGGATGGCTCTTTATTCCTATGGTGGCAGGTATGATGCTGGGATCAGCATTGGTCAGCCGGAAATCACATCACTGGACATCCCGCTACATGATTAGTCTGGGCTTTGCCCTGATGTTATTGGCATGCCTGCTGAATCTTCTTCAGGCAGCAATCGGAGCACCCACTGTGTTTTTGGTGATTGCCCCCATGGTGGTATATTCGTTTGGACTCTCGCTGACCATGCCGGGACTGACCATCCTAGCCATGGATTGCTTCCCCTCCCATCGCGGCACTGCGGCATCCATGCAGGGGTTTCTGCAAATGGCGCTCAATGCTGTCGTTGCCAGCATTGCTGTGCCGATGTTGCAAGCAGAACGTCTCTATTTCGTGCTGGGTCAGGGTTTCTTTCTTGTTGCTGCACTAATCTTGTGGTTGTTGATCATGCAACGATCACGCACAATCATGGAGGTGGCAAATGACTCATGAACCATTACCAAGTTGGTTTCTGGCACATGGTGCACCTTTTCATGCAATGGGCGATCATCATTTCTCTCGCATCTGTTACAGTAATATTTAATTGACAAAGCAACCAGAGCGAACATTGTTCGAATATAATTCTATGTAGGGGCAATGATCGTGTTGAGGCAACAGAAACGGGTGGAACGGGAAGAAAAGATATTGCGGCAGGCGATTGGCCTGTTTGTCGAGAAAGGGTTTCTCGGGGTGCGCATGTCGGATGTGGCGAAAGCGTGTGAGCTGTCGATGGGGACGATCTATTCGCATTTTGCAGCCAAGGAAGATCTGCTGATGGGGTGTGCGGCGTTTCTGACGCGTGAGGAGAAGTCCCTGTATCAGGGTGTGATCGAGGCGGATGAACCGGCCATGCAGCGTATTGTCACCGGTTTTACGATGAACTGGCTGATTGCTCAGCATCATCCCGGTCTGGTTGAGATCGAAAACCTGTCGCTGATGCCGTCGGTGTGGTCACGAGCCAACCCGCAGCGTATTCAGGAACTGAATGCGTTACATCAATCCTTTTTCGTGCTGGCACAATCGCTGGTGCTGGAGATGTTGAGCAGCGAGCTCAACGGCTATGCCGGCCTCGATGATGCGGCGCGTGAGGAACTGGCGATGCTACTCAATCACGGCATGTGGGGCTTGTGCGTCGGTCTGAATTCAACCGCTCAGTCCGGCATTGCGCGAGCCGATGGCGACCAGCATGAGGCGTGCAGCTATAAACATTTCACCACCAATGTAATCCATTTTCTCAAGGGTTATGGGTGGAATGATCCCGACCCCGAACAGATGTTCGATGCCTGCCGCGCCGCAGCGGTGAAGGCATTGGTCGGTCATGTCTGGTTTGCCTGTCCGCATGGTTTCGGAGAGCAGGGCTGATGGGAATCACATCGAAACGAATTCAATCCAAACGTATTAAATCTATTGCCTCCGGGGCACTGGTCGGCATGCTTGTGGGTGGCTGCGCCCTCGGGCCGGATTTTAAACCACCCGCTGCGCCGAAGGTGGAGCAGTACAGTAGCGCATTAGAGAATACATCAGAAAATCCATTAGGAGATCGAACCGCCGACGGGCCTGAACTGAAACAGGGTGAGCATGTCCCCGAACAGTGGTGGCGGGTGTATGGCTCCAAAGAACTGAATGAACTGATTCAGCAGGGTATGCGGCAGAGTCCGACGCTGGCAGCGGCCAGAGCCACCTTGCGGGCAGCGCAAGAGGATTATGCCTCGCAGAGCGGCACGATCCTGTATCCGACCGTCGATGCCAGCATCCGTTCTGACCGCCAGAAGTTGGCCGGTGCCTCATTCGGGCAGAGCGGCGATTTTATTTATTCCCTGCATACCGCCTCGGTGAGTGTGTCGTATGCATTCGATCCGTTCGGCAGCGGGCGGCGTTATCTGGAATCGCTGCGGGCGCAGGTGGATTATCAGGGTTTTCAGATGGAGGCGGCCAATCTGACGCTGGCTGCCAATATTGTGACCACGGCGATTTCCGAAGCTTCGTTGCGTGGCCAATGGCAGGCGGCCAGCGATATTGTGAAAAACCGGCGCGCGCAGTTGAAGATTGTCGAGAGGCAGTCGGAAATCGGCGTGGTGACCGAGGCCGATGTATTGAGTCAACGCACTGCTCTGGCACAGGCGGAAGCGGCATTGCCGCCGCTGGAGAAACAACTGGCGCAGGCGCAGCATCAGTTATCGGTGCTGGTTGGGCGTTTTCCCGGTGAACGTGCGGGAACCCACCATGCCCAATCTGCTCACCAGAATAACAGGGATGCGAAACCGGGCATGCCTGCATTTGAACTGGCCGGGCTTCATCTGCCGGAATCCTTGCCCGTGAGCCTGCCATCCGAGTTGGTGCATCAGCGACCGGATATTCGCGCGGCAGAAGCGCAACTGCATCAGGCCAGCGCGTTAATCGGGCTGGCGACGGCCAATATGTATCCGTCGCTCAAGATCACGGCCGGATTCGGCAGGCAGGGGGTACAGTTCGGCGATCTGCTGAGCGGGCCTGCCAGCGGCATCTGGAGTATCGGCAGCAATGTGTTGCAGCCGCTATTTCATGGTGGCGAACTGAGCGCCAAACGCAGGCAGGCGTTGGCCAGTTTTGATGCAGCGCGGGCGCAATATCAACAGACGGTATTGCTGGCCTTTCGCGATGTCGCCGATGTATTTCTGGCACTGCAAAACGATGCGCGCGGCCTCAAATTACAACTGAAAGCCGAATTGCTGGCCCGGCAGACGCAGGATCTGGTGCATCATCAATTTAATCTGGGTGCGGTCAGTTTTCTGACCCTGCTCAATGCCCAGCAGCAGTACCGCCAGAGTCATATCGGCGTGGTGCAGGCGCGGGCAACGCTGCTGGCCGACAGTGCCGCGCTGTTTCAGGCCATGGGCGGAGGCTGGTGGCAACGCGCCGATGCCTATCGCCCGGTAGCCGGTAATGCGGATTTTTTCAAGGCGTGGTCAGGTATCACCCAACCGGAGATGAATCATGGACAAGAGTAAAATGCGTCAACGCATGATCTGGATGCTCATCGGCGTGGGGCTGCTGTTTGGCAGCTTGTACGGCTACCGCATGTTCGGTGTCTATATGATGCAAAAATACCTGGCTTCCAATACGCGACCGCCGGCTACGGTCACGGCGATGCGGGTGAGCTATCAGAACTGGCAGCCGACGCTGCATGCTATCGGCAGTTTGCGGGCGCTGCAGGGTGTAAATATCAGCAGCGAAGTGGCCGGTAAGGTTGGTCGTGTGTATATACAATCCGGGCAACAGGTGAAAAAAGGCGTGCTGTTACTGGAACTCTATCATGCCGATGCCGATGCGCAGCTGCGTGCGCTGGCAGCCGATGCCAAACTGGCCGAGCTCCGTTTCACCCGTGACAAGGCGCAGTTAAAGGCCAGAGCTATCAGCCGGGCAGCCTTTGATGTCAGTGCAGCCGGGCTCAAGCGCGCCGTTGCCGCAGTTCAGCAGCAGCGTGCTCTGATTGCCAGGAAATTTATCACTGCTCCGTTTGCAGGTCGTTTGGGGATTGTATCGATCAATCCCGGTGCATACATCAATCCGGGTGATGTGATTACCAGTCTGGAGAATACCGAATCGCTGTTTGTTGATTTTCATCTTCCACAGAAGGAACTCGGTGGTATATCTGTCGGGCAGCTACTGCATATCCACAGTGATGCATGGCCGGGTCGCGTGTTTGACGGCGAGATTACGGCTATCAATGCAGCCGTGGATAGCGCGACGCGCAATGTGCGCATAGAAGGTCGTGTTGATAAAACCGCCAATACGGAGGGCCAGTTAGCCCCCGGCATGTTTGTCACCTTATCCGTGGTTAGTGGCAAGGTGCAACACTATCTTACCCTGCCGCAAACCGCTGTCAGCTATAACGCCTATGGGGCAACCTTGTTTGTGGCGACGAGAGACAAGAACAGCAAAAAAGCCAGGCCGGGATTGGTGGCGCAGCAGGAATTCGTCAAGCTAGGTGCCACCCGCGGTGATCAGGTGGCTATTCTCTCCGGCATCAACGATGGCGATATGATTGTGACCAGCGGTTTGATGAAGCTGAAGAATGGCACGCCGTTGTTGATTGATAACAAAATTCAGCCAGCCAATGACATAGCCCCAACCCCGCAGGAGCAGTGAGCGCGTGAAGCATTATACCGATATTTTCATTCGCCGGCCGGTGCTGGCTACAACGATCAGCTTATTGATTCTGGTGCTCGGCTTGCAGGCGATTATCAATATGCCGATCCGTCAGTATCCGGAAACGCAGAATGCCGTGGTGACGATCAGTACCGTCTATTATGGCGCTGATGCCAAAACTGTAGCCGGTTTTATCACCCAGCCGTTGGAAACGGCCATTGCACAGGCTGAAGGCATTGACTATCTCTCTTCAACCAGCGTCAGCAATGCTTCGACAATCATGGCCACGCTACGCCTGAATTATGATTCCAATCGTGCGCTGACCGATATCAGTTCCAAGGTCAGTGCCGTACTCAATCGCTTGCCGCCCGAGGCGCAGCGACCGGTACTGACTGTGCAGGTAGGCAAGACAGTCGATGCGATGTATATGGGGTTTTCCAGCAAACTGTTGCCGAATAACAATGTCACCGATTACCTGCTGCGTGTGGTCAAGCCGCAGCTGGACGGCATTGAAGGGGTGCAGCGGGCTGAAATTATCGGCTCGCGCCAGTTTGCGCTGCGCGCCTGGCTCGATCCGGATCGCATGGCAGCGCACGGGGTCACGGCCAGCGATGTCTATGCCGCTATGGCTGCGAATAATTACCTGTCGGCGCTGGGCAGTACCAAGGGGCAGATGGTCAGCGTGGAACTCAATGCCGCCACCGATCTGCACTCGATTGATGAATTCAAGGCATTGGTCATCCGCGAGCAGGGTGGTGCGGTGGTACGCCTGGATGATGTCGCCAATGTGGTGCTGGGGGCGGAAGATTACAATCAGACCACAGCCTTTGACGGTGAGAAGTCGGTGTTTATCGGTATCAAGGTAGCGCCGGAAGCCAATGTGCTGGATGTGATTCAGCGTGTGCGCGATCATTTCCCGGCCATTCAGGCGCAGATGCCGAATGGTTTAAGTGGCAAGATTGTTTATGACGGCACCAAATTCATCCGCAGCTCGATTGATGAAGTGCTGAAAACGCTCAGCGAAGCATTGCTGATTGTTACGCTGGTGGTGTTTATTTTTCTGGGCAGCTGGCGCGCGGTGATTGTACCCCTGGTGGCCATCCCGTTATCATTGGTCGGAGCGTTCTTCGTGATGATGGCACTGGGCTATACCATCAATCTGTTGACCCTGTTGGCGCTGGTGCTGGCGATTGGTCTGGTGGTGGATGATGCGATTATCGTGGTGGAAAATGTGGATCGGCACATGCACCACGAGGGTAAATCGCCGTTTGAGGCGGCGCTTTTGGCGGCGCGCGAACTGGGTGGGCCGATTATCGCTATGACGGTGGTGCTGATTGCCGCCTATGTGCCAATTGGCTTTCAGGGCGGCTTAACCGGCGCGTTGTTCACCGAATTCGCCTTCACGCTGGCGGGGGCTGTGACCATTTCGGCGATTGTAGCGCTAACCCTGTCGCCGATGATGACTTCGAAAATGTTCACCCCCAAGCAACAGGATAACCGGCTGGTGGCAACCATTGATCATCAGTTCTCCCGCCTGCATGCAGCTTACCAGCGACGTTTAAGTGGTACCTTACAGACCTGGCCGGTGATGGTGGTGATGGGCGGCTTGCTGCTGTGTCTGGTCGTCTATCTGTTTGCTACATCCAAGGCTGAACTGGCACCACAGGAAGATCAGGGACTGGTGGCTGGCCAGATTGTCGGCGCGCCCAATGCTACAGCCCAACAGATGAATATTTACGCCGATCAGATGTTCCGGATGGCCAAAGAACTGCCGGAATACGATCAGATGTTCCAGCTGACGGGCATCCCGACCACCAGTCAGGGCATCGGCGGCGTGCTGTTTAAACCATGGGAAGATCGCCAGCGTAGCGCCAGTGAATTGCAAAAGGTGTTGCAACAGAAATGGAATCATATTGCCGGTGCGCGTGTGGCTGCTTTCCAGTTTCCATCACTGCCCGGTTCCGGCGGCTTGCCGTTACAGTTTGTCATCAAAACGACCGAAGGCTTCGATAAACTCAACCGCGTTGCCGGTGAGGTATTGGCCAGGGCGCAGGCCAGCGGTATGTTCTTTTTTATTGACAGCGATCTGAAAATCGATAAACCGCAAAGTACGCTCAAGATGGATCGTGATCTGGTCGCCGATCTGGGGCTCACCGAACAGCAGGTGGGCGCATCGCTCGGCGCAGCGCTGGGTGGCGGTTATGTGAACTATTTTTCTATCGATGGTCGTTCCTACCGGGTCATGCCGCAGGTTGAGCAGGCTATGCGGCTGAATCCTGATCAGGTGTTGGATTATTATATCCGCGCCGCCGATGGTTCGATGATTCCGGCCTCCACCGTAGCAACGCTGACGCATCAAGTGGTGCCCGAATCGATCAACCGCTTCCAGCAACTGAATTCTGCCAAGATATCCGGCGTCTATGCCGGTGGTTTGTCGCAACAGCAGGTACTGGATTTTATGACCAGGACATTGAACGACATCGCCCCCAGCGGCTATTCTGTCGATTATGCAGGTCAGACGCGCCAGTTCGTGCAGGAGTCCGGCGGTTTTGTATATATGATGCTGCTGGCCATTGTGATTGTCTTTCTGGCGCTCTCCATCCAGTTCAACAGCTTCCGTGATCCGCTGGTGATTCTGGTATCGGTGCCGATGGCACTGTTGGGAGCATTACTGTTTATCAATCTGGGGCTGGCCACCATCAATATCTACACCCAGGTGGGGATGGTGACACTGATGGGGCTGATCAGTAAACACGGTATTCTAATGGTGCAGTTTGCCAATGAATTGCAACTGTCAGGCAAGAGCAAACTCGATGCAATTATAGAAGCATCCGGTGTGCGTCTGCGTCCGATTCTGATGACCACAGCTGCGATGGTGCTCGGCGTACTGCCGCTGGTGCTGGCCAGCGGCGCGGGAGCCGCCGGTCGCTATTCGATGGGGCTGGTGATCTTTACCGGCCTGTCCATCGGCACGCTGTTCACCTTGTTTGTCGTACCGGCGATGTATATGTTTATTGCCAGAGACCATCATCCAAAGGGTGCTGAGTAGTTGCGAAACATCTATATTTAAAAAGGAAGGCAACTGAATGACGAGACCAATCTTTTTTACAATCGGGCTGTTGATATGCAGTAATATTTTTATGACTTTTGCCTGGTATGCACACCTGAAAGAGTTGAGTAACAAACCTTGGATGATTGCTGCGCTTATTAGTTGGGGAGTCGCGTTTTTTGAGTATATGTTTCAAGTACCTGCCAATCGTATTGGCTACACAGTACTATCTATCGGACAGTTAAAAATTATTCAGGAAGTGATTACATTAAGCGTATTTGTGCCGTTTTCGTTGTTCTTTATGAAAGAACCCTTGAAAATGGACTACCTGTGGGCGGGGTTATGTCTGATGGGAGCTGTATATTTTATATTCAGGAGTAAATTAGTATAGTACAAGAGCCATAATCTGGATATTTTACTGCATCCCAGCCAGTACGCAGTGCGCTAGTTCCTGAAGCATCACATATGGTTTCCCATTTAAAATATGTTCTTCTGAAACCACCAGCCTGACCTCATAGGAAATAGTGATTCAAACCTAAAGATGGCGACTGCTGCGTATTCTTCTCCTACGAAGATATGCCGTGTCCGCCCGTTCAGAGAATAAAAAACTGAGTGTTATCCGGGAATATTGCAGGATAAGAAGGGACATGCAGAGGAGCAACGATCAAAGTTGATCGGTAGCGAAGCGATGTAAAACTGATTTGATCAAGCTTTGATAGGGGATACCAGCTTTGGCTGCCTTGAGCTGAATGGCTTCCAGATCAGCATCAGGAACTCTTAAACTTAACGGATGCGATTTTTTGAGTGATTGATCCACGATGAGTTTTCCAGCAAGTCTTTTCCTGGCTTCTGTATCGGATGTAATCTGACCGGCTTCAATATCATCCATCCATTCAGTTTCTGTGTCATTCATACTTTTAGTTATATGATCCATGATATTTTCTCCTTAACTTTCTGTCCGGCCATGCTGTAATCAGGTAAATGGTATGATCATCTTCTCGAAAAGGTACGCACCAAACCTGATGCCCAATGGGTACGACAAATGCCTACTCAGAATTATCAGCGGCATGCAGTTGCAGATAGTTCAGGATGATTAACTGCTCCTGACCCGTCGGGTTCAGGATGGAGCCCATTCGGGACATCATCTTCATGTGTTGATTCATACGAGCAAATACTTTGGGCCATTCGCTGGAGGTGTGCAGTGCTGGCGGTGGCAAATCGTGGCATTGGGTACAATAGCGGGTCAGAAGCCTGGCTCCCTGAGATTGCGGATCGGGAAGATCGGTTGCATCAATTCCCGGTGGCAGTTGGTCGCCCATCATGCGTTTCATCATCTCCTTCATATTGCCTTGCCCCATCATCCCCCCGCCGCCTTGCATCATCCCCATACCACCCCCCATCGACATGGGATTGCTGCGTATGGCCAAAAGCCCGGCAACGCCAGTCAGCAACAAGACAAGACCAATGATTAAGCGTTTGTTTGACTTCATGATCTGTCACCTTCGCCAATGTCTTTTTTCATGCGTTCAAATGCCACGCTATCGATTTCGCCTGTTGCATAACGCTTGTTGAGGATATCCAGTGCCGATTCTTTTCCTCGTCCTGAAAACCATTGCACAATCAATACCACCCCGGCAATGATCAAAATCCAGAACAGGATGTGGAGTAAACCCATGTCACCCATCATAAATCCGCCATGCCCGCTGTTCATCATATTCATCATCCTGTTTCTCCTGTTTTCTTTGTGCTGTTTGTTTGAGTGATATAAAATTTCAGATGCTATTTTTGCATGGGGCGTGTGTTATGTCATGGGACTCCTCCCGTGCCGGAACGCATGACAGTACCAATCAGCCGCGTTTGCGCAGATGCCGCCATTCCCACAGTAGATACGCTGCGGGAATCACGAGCATGGTCAGCACCAGTGCGCTAATCATGCCGCCGACCATCGGCGCGGCGATGCGACGCATCACCTCCGAACCTGTGCCGCCGCCGAGCATGACCGGCAGTAGCCCGGCGATGATGGCGGCGGCGGTCATGGAGATTGGGCGCAGACGCAGCAGCGCCCCGTCTCGCACGGCGTCGCGCACGCCTTCATAACTTAAAGACCTACCCTCCGATTTGCATTTTTCGAGGTACAAACCCACCGACATATTGAGATAGACCACCAATACTACGCCGATCTCGGTGGTGACGCCTGCCAGTGCGATAAAGCCAACCGCCACCGCCACCGACAGGTTATAGCCGAGCAGGTACAGCAGCCAGAAACTGCCGGTTAGCGCCATCGGCAGGGCACCCATGATGATCAGGGTCTGCGGGATACTGCGAAACGCCATATACAGTAGCAACGCGATGAGAACGACGGTAACCGGGATAATCAGCATCAGACTCTGCCTGGCTTTGCGGATATATTCGTACTGCCCCGACCATGTCAGCGAATAGCCGACCGGCAGCTTGATCTGCTCCGCGACCACCTTCTGAGCTTCAACCACATAGGAGCCGACGTCGCGGTCGGCAATGTCCACGTAAGTCCAACCCGTGAGTTGTCCGGCCTCGCTCTTGATCATCGGCGGCCCGTCTGCAATGTAGACGCGGGCGACATCGCCCAGCGTGATATGACCGCCACGGGCGGTGACGACAGGCAACTGGCGCAATGCTGCTACCGAATTACGCCAGTCGCGCGGGTAACGAAGATTGACCGGGTAACGCTCCAGCCCTTCCACGGTTTCGGTGACGTTCATGCCGCCGATGGCGGTGCGCACCACATCCTGCACATCGCTGATATTGAGCCCGAGGCGGGCCGCCTTGTTGCGATCAATATCGATCCTGATGTAGCGACCGCCGGCCACGCGCTCGGCATACACTGAGGTGGTGCCCCTGACCTGCGGCAGCAGTTTCTCCAGCTTTTTACCGATCTTCTGGATCACTTTCAAGTCCGGCCCGCCGACCTTGATCCCTACCGGCGTCTTGATGCCGGTGGATAGCATATCGATGCGGGTCTTGATCGGCATCACCCAGGCGTTGGTCAGCCCCGGCAGATGCACCCGCTGCTGTAATTCTTTGTAGATGTCGGCACGGGTGACGCCGGGTCGCCATTCTGATTCGGGTTTGAACTGGATGATGGCCTCATCCATCGGCAACGGTGCCGGATCGGTGGCGGTTTGCGCGCGGCCCATTTTACCAAACACGGAGGCCACTTCCGGCACGCTCATAATCAGCTTGTCGGTCTGCTGCAATGCCTGTAACGCTTTGCCTGCGGAAATGCCGGGGCGGGCCGACGGCATGTACATATAATCGCCCTCATCCAGCGGCGGCATGAACTCCGAACCCAGGCGCGAGGCTGGCCACAGGCCGATGAAAATCATCAGAATGCCAAAGATCACCACCAGCCGGGGATGGCCCACCACCCGGTTGATAACAGGTCTGTAAATTGTCGTGAGCAGGTGGTTGATCGGATTACGCTGCTCTGGCGTGATTTTGCCACGGATGAAATAGCCCATCAGCACCGGAATCAGAGTCACGGCCAGAATGGCGGCCGCAGCCATGGAATAGATCCAGGTGTAGGCCAACGGCGAAAACATGCGTCCGGCCTGACCGGTCAGGCTAAGGATCGGAACCACGCTGAGAGTGATGATGAGCAGTGAGAAAAATAGTGGCGGGCCGACCTCGGTGGTGGCCGTCGCCACGCGGTGCCAATGCTCTTTGCTGTCATCGCCGCGCTCAATGTGTTTGTGCAGATTTTCTATCATGACGATGGCTCCGTCCACCATCGCGCCGATAGCGATGGCGATGCCGCCCAGCGACATGATGTTGGCGTTGAGCCCTTGGACGTGCATGACGATAAACGCGATCAGAATGCCGATGGGCAGACTGACGATGGCTACCAGCGCCGAACGGAAGTGAAACAGAAATACGCCGCAGATCAGCGCTACCACCAGAAACTCCTCGAACAGCTTTTCGCGCAGATTGCTGATCGCATTGCCGATCAGTTCGGAGCGATCGTAAGTGGGCACGATTTCAACACCGGGCGGAAGACTGCCTTTCAACGAAGCGAGTTTGGCCTTGACCCCGTCGATAACCTTTTGCGCATTCTCACCGTAGCGCATCACGATGACGCCGCCCACGACTTCACCCTGACCATTGAGTTCGGTAATACCACGGCGAATCTGCGGCCCCCGGCGCACTTCGGCTACGTCCTTGAGTTGCACCGGCGTGCCGTTTTTATCGGTCATCAGCGGCACCTGCAACAGACCCTTAATGCTCTGGATATAGCCGCTGGCACGCACCATGTATTCAGCTTCCGCCAGTTCCACCACCGCGCCACCAGTCTCGTGATTGGCGTTTTGAATAGCAGTCTTCACACGGCTCAAGGTGATGCCGTAAGCGCGCAGCTTGTCCGGGTCTACCACTACCTGGTACTGGCGCACCATGCCGCCCGCAGTGGCCACTTCGGCCACCCCCGGCACTGTTTGCAACTGGTATTTCAAAAACCAGTCCTGCAGGCTGGTCAACTGCGCCAGATCGTGTTGGCCGGTCTTGTCCACCAGTGCGTATTCGTACACCCAGCCGACGCCTGTGGCATCCGGGCCCAGGCTCGGGTGGGCAGCCGCAGGCAAACTGCCGGCGACCTGATTGAGGTATTCCAGCACCCGCGAACGCGCCCAGTACAAATCGGTGCCGTCCTTGAAGATGATGTAGACATAGGAGTCCCCGAAGAACGAATAGCCGCGCACCACGGTGGCACCCGGCACAGCCAGCATGGCCGTCTCCAGCGGATAGGTGACCTGATCCTGAACCACCTGCGGCGCCTGACCGGGATATGATGTCTTGACGATGACCTGCACGTCGGACAGATCGGGAATAGCGTCCACCGGCGTCTGCTGTAGCGTGTACAAGCCGCCGACCACAACAAAGGCCAGCGCCAGCAGCACAAAGGCGCGGTTGTTCAGCGACCAGCGAATGACGGCGGCAATCATGGCTGTTTTCCTTCACTATCGCCGGATTGCATGGGACCGGACATGCTCTGACCGGAGCTGCCTTTGCCTTCCATGCCGCCTCCCATGTCGTGAACTGGCATCCTCATACCGGACATAGCTTTGCTCCGCCCCGGCATCGCCGCCACAGCCGTGCAGGCTGCTTTTCCGGAACCCAGACGCAGCGAAGTCGCATCGACGTTTGCTTCGGAATCGAGCATGAACTGCGCTGAGATCACCACGCGCTCGCCGACCCGCAGGCCTTTTGAAATTTCCACCTGACGCCCTGAAGTAAACCCGGCTTCAACGGGACAAATATCGAAACGTCCGTTACCCAGCGAGACAACAACACGCTGACTATGGCCGGTGCGGATCAGCGCCTGCAATGGAATATGGACAACATGATGCTGAGGCATGGCATCAATGGAAATGTGCGCATACATATTGGGTTGCAGACGCAGCTTTGGATTATTGAAATGCAACCTCAGTTTGGCCGTACGTGTTGCCGTATTGATGTCCGGATAAATATAGTCCACGGCACCTGACCAGCGCTGTCCCGGAAATGCGTCAAAGGTGGCGACCGCTTTCTGACCAGTACGCAACAGTGCTACATCGCTTTCGTCTATTTCAACCAGAATCCATACCGTATGTAAATCCGCCAACCGCATGACCCGGGTCATCGGTTTGACGTAAGCACCTTCACTGATACCAAGATTGATCGCGACGCCTGCGCCTTCGGCGCGCCGCGCCACACGATCGCTCACCTTACGTCTGTGTTTGAGACGTTCAATCTGGATCGTGGTAAAACCCAGGGCGCGCATGCGTTGGCGCGAGGCTCGGATTAAGGTTTTGCTACCGCTGGCCGTCGCTGTCAGGTATTCACGCTCAGCCGTCGCCAGCCTGGGGGAGAACAGTGAATAAAGCAGTTGGCCGGGGCGTACGGTGTCACCAACACTTTTAACCCCCAGCTTTTCCACCCACCCCTCAGCGCGCGTGTTAATGCTGGTAACGGTATTTTCATCGTAGCCAACATAGCCTACGGCCTCAATGCGATGCGAGAGGGAGCCCTGTTGAACCTCGACCGTGCGCACGCCGAGATTGTTGACTACCGCCGGATCGATTTTTACGTCACTGGCTGCACCTCTGTCGTTGGCGTAAACCGGCACCAAATCCATGCCCATCGGTGACTTACCGGGCTTGTCGCTGTGGAAATTGGGGTCCATCGGCGCTTTCCAGTACAGTACCTTGCGATCTTCCGTAGTGGTGCCGGAAGCAGGCGTCCTGCCTGTGCTATTCAAAGTGTTGCCGTGCTTGCCGGCAAAATACCCGGTGGCCGACGCGAGCAATACGATGATAACGGCGATAACAATCCATCCGGATTTATTCATGGGTTTGTCTCCTGTGTCTGGTTAGTAGTCAGCGCGCCGCCGGTGCGGTAATCGAGTGCGGCGAACTGGATGAAGAAATCGGCACGCGAACGCGACAGTTCCAGCTTGGCTATCAAATATTGCTGTTCGGCGGTGATCAACTTCAAAAAATCTCCACTACCGCCGCTGTAATCGGCCTCGGCAGCCTTCATGTTTAAGCGCGCCAGAGGCAGCAGGCGGTCGGCGTAGAGCGCGATGCTGTCTCTGACCTGTCGTGCCGTCCTATAGGACTGATCGAGTGAACTGAGCAGGCTTGCCCGTGCATCCAGCCGTTCGTCGCGATGTTGCTGCAAGCGTGCATTGGCCGCCTCCAATTCACCTTGATGTTTAGCGCCGATAGGGATGTTGATCGTAGCGCCAACGGTGAATTGTTTTTCCGGCGCGTCCCACAGGTTGTTATAGCCTGCCGATAGTTTGAAATCGGGATAAAAGCCCTTGTGCGCCAGTTCGACCCGATCCTGACCAGCGTTAATCTCCGCATCCAGCCGTTTGAGCACCGGATATCGGGCCAGCGCCATCTGCTGTAGATTCGCGTAGTCGGGAAGGTTACCGGCCGGAGGCAATGCCTTCGGTATCGGTAAAGGTGCCTGTGGATTGCGATTGAGTAAGCCATTGATTCCGGCCTGCACCGTGGCGCGGCGGCGTTCTATTTCCAATGCCTGATTCTGCAAACGGGTCAGTTCCACTTCCGCTTGCAATACGTCCTGCTGCGGCGCCTGACCTGCACCATACGCAGTTTCGGCGACGCCGCGCAGGCGTACCAGCAAAACACGATTTTCGGCGTTAACCGCGAGTGCGCGATGCACGTAATACCATTGGGCATAGGCGGCGCGCGTCCGTTCGGCCAGTTGCAGGCGAAAGTCGGAGAGCTTCCAGGCTTCCGATTCGCTTTCTGCGGCAGCCTTCTTGCCGCGCAGTTCCAGGGTGCCCGGCCAGGGAATCGTTTGCGACAGTTCTATGCGCTGACTCAGACCGCGATGCCTGCCGCCGGGCGTTCTGAATCCGCCGATGGTTTCCGGCGCCAGCCCGTAGGCCAGCAACGGGTCGGTCAGTGCACCGGCGGGATCAATTTTCGCGCGTGCCGCTTCGACGGCCGAGCGCATGCCGCTCAGGCCGGGATTGCGAATCAGCACGGCGTCTACAAGTTGTGCGGGGGTAATCTGTTTGGCATGATTAAATAAAGCATCTTCATCAGCTTGCGCCATGCTCCATGAAAATGTGAGTAAAATAGTGGCAAACCCTAACGGCAGCCACCTTATAACGTGGGGCAAATGACCCATTGAAACCTCCGATTTAATAACATCATCCATTTGTGAAAAGAGCTTTGAAAAAGCCTAGGGCATACGAAACAATTACCGTGATAAAAAATACACGGCAAATCCTTGAACGAAGATGTTTTAAATGCGGAGTCGGTTGGTGATCAGGTAGGTGTTTGAGCCGGAGCCCCATGGGGGCGGAGAATAGTGATATGGAGTGTTTTCAAAACGGATGCCCAGATCATGCGAGAGCAGAGAAGAAAACAGTGCAGGTGGTTGCGGGAAATCTGCTGCCAAGAGTTGTGATGCGTGCAGACCGGGCAAAGCAACAGCATCAACGAGAGGTTGATAGACATCAGTTGCTGTGCAACAACCCGTACTTGAAGCAGCTTCATTGGCATGGCATCCACCGCCCATTTCGCAGCCCTGCATAGCATTCGGGCCTTTGCAACAGCAAACGGTTTGAATTTTTCCGCCCATAAGATTGCAGGCAAATACGGACTGGATCGATGGCAGAACAGAGGATAGCAGCAGTGTCAGCAGTACGAATTGCCGCAAGAAAGAGTGTGTTAGTCTGCCTTTCACCATGAACGCGACATTAGTGCATGCATGGGAGGGTCGCAACCTTCTTGTGAGGGCTGCCGATGACCGGCTTAAAGCAGTACTTAGTGCTTTAGGCGCATCCAGAACAGGTGCTGCCCTGTTGAACATGAAATAAACAACGCGACTGCATGATTTTTTCGACCCCGTGATATTGTTTCGTATTACAGGATGGGAAAAATCCGTGCGCGTTAGTGACATCAACAGCTTGACACCGCAAGTAGATCAGGATGACCTTGTATGGCTTGGTAGATTCAAGTCTATGCGCTTAAAACTTTCAAAAAATTCCGGGCAATACTGCGTAAGTGTTCCGGGTTTTGATCTGTTTTACTATATAGTCGTAAGCCATATATTCCTGTGACGAGCATGCGAGCCAGAGCTTCGACGTCCTGATGGCGAGGGATGTCTCCAGCATCCCGTGCTTTGTTCAGAATATAGATAAATTCCAGTTTTATCCGGTCAAACATCGCAGCAACAAGCTGTTGTATCTCCCGATCTTCAGTGGGCATTTCAGTCAGGGTATTAACCAGTAAACAGCCTTTGCTACGTGCGCTGCAATCGGAGGTTAGTTGCTCAAAGAAATCGTTGATGGCGTCCAGTGGAGGTTTATCCGCTCTCAGGATATTTTGTATTTTGCGAAACAGGCTTTCGAAATACACATCAAGCGCCATCAGAAACAAGGCTCTTTTATTACCGAAGGCGCCATACAGACTTCCCGGCTTCAGGCCGGTTGCCTTAACCAGTTCACTAACAGGGGTTCCCTGAAAACCGTTCTTCCAAAAGACCGACATGGCCTGAATAACAGCCTGATTCCGGTCAAATTGTGCTGGTCTGGCCATAGTCTGCCCTCGCTGAATAATTTTCCGATGTTGATCAAACCTCTACTTTATAGATGATTGAATACAAGTTCAATAATAATTATTGAATGATTATTCAAATACGCTTATGTTTCCGTTATTGAATATATATTCAATAACATACAATATGGAGGAAGTGATGAATCAACTCGAAACATTGACACTGGATACAGCCAAGGGGCAGGCGCACAATATTCTTCAGTCCACACAGGAAAACTTCGGCTTTGTGCCTAACCTGATTGGAACAATGGCCAATGCCCCCGCCTTGGCGGCAGCATATCTTGCGATAGGAAAACTGTTTGAAGAAAGCAGCTTTAGCCCGACTGAACAGCAAGTGGTGTTATTGGCGGTCAGCCGATTCAATGAATGCACATACTGCGTTGCGGCGCATTCAACGATTGCACAGATGCAAAACGTGCCAAATGACGTGGTGCAGGCAATCCGCAACGATCAACCGATTGAAGATTCCAGGCTTGAATCCTTGCGCCGTTTGACCACTGACATCGTTCAATCTCGTGGATGGCCTAGTGAACAGTCTATTTCAGATTTTTTGGCTTCGGGTTATGTCGAGTCACAGATACTGGAAGTTGTACTCGGGGTCGGCATGAAGACGCTCAGCAACTATACCAACCATCTTGCTGACACGGAGCTTGACCCGGCATTTTCCGCTAATGCATGGCAGGCGAAATAATTTGGCAACTACACTTGCATTTGACGTCTATGGAACTTTAATCGACACCCATGGCATCACAGAGATACTGGAAAAGAAGGTCGGTTCTCAAGCCAGCGAGTTCTCTCATGTCTGGCGTGAGAAACAACTTGAATATTCTTTTCGGCGCGGGTTAATGCAAAACTATGAAAACTTTTCTATTTGCACCAGACAGGCACTTGATTATACCAGCGCCTATTTTTGTGCGCCCCTTAGCAGGCAAGATAAAGATGAACTGTTGAATGCCTATCGGATATTGCCGGCATTCGATGATGTGCAGGGAGCCTTGGCTCAAGCCGAAAAATCGGGGTTCAACATATTTGCATTCTCCAATGGCAGTGAAGATGCAGTGGAAAAATTACTAACGAATGCCGGCATCAGAAATTATTTTCAAGCAATTGTGAGCGTCGATGCCATGAAGTCGTTTAAACCAAACCCCGGCGTATATGACTTTTTTTTAAGGCAAGCGGAAACGGATTGCGGCAATGCATGGCTTGTTTCAAGCAATTCGTTTGATGTGATCGGTGCTATTTCTTCAGGCATGCGGGCTGTTTGGGTTCAGCGTTCTCCCGATGCCTTATTGGATCCGTGGGGAGTCGAACCAACCATCACAGTGAACAGCCTTTCCAGCCTGACTGAACAAATCATGCGGTTCGACTCAACACCGGATGCACCTTAAAACCGAACAATCCAAATGGCTCAGGAACATCGGTATCCTTTACCATCAGGCTTTCAAGGACGACCTGTGTGGCAGATATTTATCCAATCCCCACAGCAATAACCCGAACAGCAGATGCGGCATAAAGGAGGCGGGAATCAGTTTGGGGCTGACATCCAACCCTGCGAAGCCCCAGCCCACAATCGGGAAGAATACCGCCAAAATCACGAGCCAGAGAAAACCGGCAAGCGCCAGTGCCGTTTTGAGGTTACGCTTCGGGAAAAAACGCACAAAAACCACCGACCAGAAGATGACATACGCCGTGTGGAATAGCAGTCCGACGGGCATGGGCAACGTACGCCCCAGCAGTGTTTCGGCAAATGCCAGTGAGGGCGGCTTCGGGAAGGGCGAAATGCCAGTATTCAGCAGTGTTAGCATGACCAGCGCGGTCAATACGGCGACACCGAGTCCGACACCGATGTCGCGCAGCCATGAAGAAGTGGGAAGCTTGGATATGGATTCATTCATTTTGGACTCCTTTTCCTTTTGTTGCGGGGTTATCAGTGTTATCTGCAAGTCCGATGTCACCGGCTTCTCGCCCGCTTGATGGGCATGCCGGGCCGCACTTTTCGGTGCTGTCGGCGCAGCAAGCTCCAACGAGATTATTTGTCAGTTCAAGCAAATCAGGAAACACGGCGGCGTAGACAATGAACTGCCCCTGACGTTGCGAGGTAATTAGTCCGGCATGAGCCAGTTTCTGTAGATGAAATGTCAAGGCATTGGCAGCAATATGTAGCTGTTCGCCCAACTTGCCCGCCGGCAACCCTGCCGGACCAGCCCTCACCAGCAGGCGGATCACAGCAAGTCGCGCCGGGTGGGCGAGCGCTGCAAGCTTGTTGGCTGTAAGATCGTCCGACAACATTGGCTAAATATACATTAATTCAAGTAATATTGAAATAATAAATTTTAGCCACACTTACCCGGCCTGCCCAACCCCTGTGAATTTTAGCTTGACCCGATACTATAGTCAGGGGTTTAGATTTGTGCTCATTACGAAATATTAGGGGATTGACTCCATACTAAGGTACAGGGTTTAGAATTGCGGACTACAAAGACAAGGAGGTAACAGCATGACTATCAAACAAAAAATTGAGGTGTTCAGCTCGGGGGATCAGCGAGGCATCATTGCGTGATGCCGGATTACGATGTCCTGTGAGCGCATAAAATGACCCGAAAAACTATTGGCTGGGTCGCCAAAGAGGCGGGCGTGAATGCGCAGACTGTGCTCTATTATGAGCGTCGTGGTCTGTTACCTGCGCCCTCCCGTTCTATGAATGGCTACCGCGTATTTAATGATGCATCGGTACGGCGTATTCGCTTTATCAAACGTTCGCAGGCGTTGGGCTTTACGCTTAAACAGGTGATGGCACTGTTGGCATTGCAGGGTGAGCAGAATGCAAGCTGTGCTGAAGTGAGCAGCATGGCTGCAAACCACTTGCAAGACATTGAAACGAAGATTCATGATCTTGAACGTATGAGAGATGCGCTAATTCCACTGGTTGAGGCGTGTCCTAAAAACGGGACGCTGAAAGCCTGCCCGATTATGGATAGTCTGGATAATCCTGATGATCAGGAAGTTCCTTGATGCTCGGAAAAATTTCAACAGGCGGTAAATCCGCACGTATGGCGGTGGCAGGGCTGTTATTTGTGGCATTACCCGGTGTTGCCATGGCGCATGACCCGATTTTCGGGCTGGGGCCACATGTCATTTATGAGGGTGGCGTAGAGGTATCATCCCAATTGGATGTTAGCCAATCGGGTAGCACCCGTGGTCTTGATATTGGGCTGCTCAATATCGCCTATGGTATCAATGCGGATTTGACGGTCGGAGGCGAATTTCCGTGGGTATTCAAGAAAAACAGTTATGGTCAGGCCAATGGTTTGGGAGATTTGGGATTGTTCACCAAGTATCGTTTTTGGCACGAGGATAGCCCGGGTACGGTGGACTCAATGGCGGCTCTGCTGAAGGTGAAGTTCGATACATCGAAACAAGGAGCGTCTACAGCCGCAAAACCAGCACTTGGTACTGGCACCACCGATGTTGTTGCAGGACTGACCTACGGCCATGAGAGTCTCACATGGTATCGTTGGGCAAGCGTACGCTATCGCCGTAACGGGCACAGCGGCGGAAAAAAGATTGGAGACAAGGTGTTGGTTGATCTGGTTGCAGGTTGGCGTCCTACCATGCCGGAATATCTCAAACCGGATATGGTATGGTTACTGGAGTTGAACGGTGAATATGGCAGGCATGGCAGTCTGGACGGCGTATCTCTTGTCAATGACGGCGGCACGGAACTGTTTTTGTCTCCGGGTTTTATGTGGACGGTGCGTAATTTTGCAGTCAGGGCGGGAGTGCAGCTTCCTGTCTTCAGCAATCTCAACGGTGCCCAAACTAAAACTGATTACCGTACCAGGCTGCAATTGGAGTGGCACTTATGAAAGAACACCTGATTCGTTATTTGTTAGGCATTACTCTGTTTAGCGGAGGTTTCGGGTTTATATCAACAGCTCAGGCTGGCCCGATTACCTTCAGCAGCGCCCTGCCTGTTGCCGACGGCATGAGCATTTTACGTAGTCAGATCAAGCTGGTACGAAAATCAGGCGATGCTTCGCCCGCAGGTCGGGTGCTGAATGTAACCGCAGCGCCCGTAGTGCTGGCCTATGGTGCCAGTCCAAAACTGGCCCTGTTCGGTGTGCTGCCCTATGTGGATAAACGTCTGGATATCAATATGGGTGGTA
>Ga0256829_1000506_pt1 | contig 38670 bp, 31 predicted proteins | sample 131447metaG_FD_185979 | JGI IMG/M metagenome (GOLD analysis project Ga0256829, IMG submission 185979) | Hydrothermal vent microbial communities from Lau Basin, Pacific Ocean - 131-447 | ecosystem: Environmental > Aquatic > Marine > Hydrothermal vents | place: Pacific Ocean: Lau Basin | collected... | reverse complement strand
TCAACTGATTCGTTTAATTTAGAAAGTACTAAAGGTTGTTTTACACGAAGTTTTTTCGCTTCAAGTCCACCTAACCATGCATCTAATGAAAGACCATTGATTGTAATTTTTCCAGAACCTGGAGTTAACCATACTTTTGCGATTGACGCTTTACGACGTCCTGTTGCATAGATTGTTTTTGCCATTATCTAAATCCTTACTTAGCTAGTTGTGCAGTGTGAGGGTGTTCAGCACCTGCATAAATTTTCAATTTTTTAAGCATTTTAGCACCAAGCTTAGTTTTAGGAAGCATACCACGAGTTGCTAGTTTATATAGTTTCTCAGGATTTTTTTCTAAAAGCTCAGTCATTTTAACACTCTTAGTAGAACCGAAGTAACCAGAATGAGAAAAATACTCTTTATTTGCAACTTTACCTAAACCGTTAAATTTAGCTTTAGAAGCATTGATGATAACTACATAGTCACCACAGTCAATGTTTGGAGTGTAACAAGTCTTATTTTTACCACGTAGTAGTGTTGCTACTTCAGTAATCATACGACCAAATGTTTTACCCTCAGCATCAATCAAAACCCATTTTTGATCGATTTGTTCAGCAGATGCAATTTTAGTAAATTTCATTTTGAACCTTTATCAGTAATTTTTTGTTGATGGAAGTATAGCCATAAAACCTTATAAAAACCTTATTTTTAGGTTATTTTAAGTTTTATATTTTTATATGCTCTTCTTTGCTATAATATGAACTTAATAAATTCATTATAGGACATTATCAACTTGTTACAAAAACTATTTTTATCAACACTACTCTTTACACTTAGTTATGCACAAACACCACAAAAATCTGCCATAAAAGCAAATGGACTGGTACTTTACCAAGCGAAAAAAACGACTACAAATTTTTCTCAAATGTTCTCTCAAGGAGACTTTTACGGTCGCCTGAGAAACAATAACTTCTACTTCTCTTATGACCATGAAGATAGTGGACATGAAGACAATCTTGTCGCAGGAACAGGTGTCTCACTCATCTACAAATCTGCTCGATTTTCCGGTTTTGATTTCGACCTTGGAGCCTATGCTGCTCACTCTTTTTTCAAGGAAAGTAACCTCAATAGTATATCACATCTCAAAGCGGCAAAAGATACTCTTAGCCGTGAGAAATTTGTCAATGGTGGTTCCCAAAATCTCTTTGTTTTAGGGCAATCAAACCTCAACTACACTTATGCGCAAACACATTTCATACTCGGTCGCCAACTTGTTGATACATTTTATACAAAATCAAATGACACGAAGATGGTACCCAATACCTTTGATGGTTTTGTCCTCAAAACACAAGATGTCCCAAAGTCAAACATCATCTTTGCCTATCTCACAAAACAAAAACTCCGTGACCATGAAAAGAGTCACTCTGTTTTAATGGTCGGCGATGCAAATTCATCCACAGCCACACATCCAGAATGGACACAGAATGATGATAGTGCCATGCACAAAGGTTTAACCTACTCTGCCCTTGTAGCTGCAGGAAAGCCCACAGATTCACCGCTCATTGTTTTTGATATAATGAACAAAAGTATCCAAAATTTAAAAATTAATTTTGCTGCCTATAGTGTCCCCCAACTTCTTTCACAAACCATGGGTGAACTCAACTATAAACTCAACTTTAAAAACTTTTCCATCACTCCTGGATTTCGCTATATACAACAGTTTGACAATGGAGCAGGAGCCGTTGGAGGTGCATCTATAAAAGGAAATACAACTGATTATAAAAACCCTAACTCTTTGGATGCACAGATGATAGCTGCTCGTGTTGTTACAAGATTTGAAGATTATAAACTGAGTCTTGCCTATACAAACATCTTAGATAAAGCAGATTTAGTCACTCCTTGGCGCGGTTTTCCAACAGCTGGTTACACCCGTTCGATGGGAATGTACAACTGGCAAGCCAACACAAAGTCGTATCGTTTAGAACTTGTCAAAGGAGCCAATGCCTCAGGTATTTACAAAACACCATTTATCCAAACTTCTATTTTATACATCGATGGCGATGAACAGAAATTGGTTGCAGATAGTATGTTTTACTATGCAGGAATCGTGCAAAATCTTCCTTCTCTCCCTGCATTCCAATACCGCTTGCGTTTAGGGTATAGAGAGTTTATTCACGATACTTTTTTCATCTCAAACTATGTCGATTCACGACTTGAGTTTAACTACCTCTTTTAGGACTATTTATGAAAATTTTTCTCATTGCATCGCTTCTTATTGCTTCCCTCCATGCAAGTACCATAACCATAGCAGTAGCAGCAAATGTAAGTTTTGCGATAGAGAGTTTAAAAACAGCCTTTAAAAAACAATACCCCCAAACAAATGTCAGAGTCATCTTAGGGAGTAGTGGAAAATTAACCGCACAAATAAGTAACGGCGCACCCTATGGGCTTTTTATGTCTGCAAATATGGCATATCCAAATGCACTCTATAAACAAGGGGTGGCGACAACAAAACCAGTGGTTTATGCCAAAGGAGCCTTAGCCCTTTTAAGTGTCCGCGAGCGAGATTTTTCACAAGGTTTAGCCCTACTAAAAAATGCCAATATCCATAGAATAGCCATCGCAAATCCTCATACGGCTCCTTATGGTAAAGCAGCAAAAGAGGCTTTACAAAACGCAAGGCTCTACCAAAAACTCCTTCCAAAATTTGTATATGGAGAGTCCATCGCACAAACTTTTTCCTACACACTCCGTGCCACCGATATTGGTATCATTGCTCAATCACTTCTTTACAGTCCAAAAATGGCACATTTCAAACAGCACAAAAATTGGGTAAGTGTCGATAAAAAATTCTATATGCCTATCAAACAAGGTATCGTTTTACTAAAAAATGTGCCAAATAAAAAAGAGTATCAAAAATTTTATGATTTTGTATTGAGTAAAAAAGCAAAAACAATTTTACATCATTATGGATATATCACAGAGGTATTTTAATGGATTTTACCCCCTTCTACCTCTCGTTTAAGTTAGCGAGCCTTACGGCATTTATTCTTTTTTTTATTGCCCTACCCTTTGCTTGGTATCTCTCACAAACAGAGTCAAAATTCAAACCTTTTCTTGAAGCACTTATCGCCTTACCCTTAGTTTTACCCCCATCTGTTTTAGGGTTTTATCTGCTTTTTGCACTCTCTTATAACTCGCCTCTTGGACATTTTTTGCAAGAGACTTTGGGAGTCAAACTAGTTTTTAGTTTTTCTGGCCTTGTAGTGGCATCTTGCTTTTACTCCTTGCCCTTTATGGTGCAACCCCTCCAAAATGGTTTTGAGTCACTCAACAAACATATGATTGAGGCAAGTTACATCGCAGGAAAAAGCAAACTTCAAACACTTTTTTTTGTTGCACTGCCAAACATTAAACCAGCACTTCTCACAGCCATCATCATCACATTTGCCCATACTGTTGGCGAGTTTGGTGTCGTACTTATGGTCGGTGGAAGCATCCCTGGTGAAACAAAAGTTGCTTCGGTAGCCATCTATGAGACGGTAGAAGTTATGGACTATACAAGCGCACATATTTACAGTGCTATCATGCTTGGAGTGAGTTTTCTCGTCCTTTTAAGTGTCTATATTTTTAATGCGAAACAGAACAAAAGGTTTGGATTATGATTACTTGTCAGATACAAAAGCCCCTACATGGAGCGCAAGGAGAAATGCAACTTGATGTCAATTTCAGCTTGCAAGAGGGAGAGTTCATTGCCCTGAGTGGAGCAAGTGGTAGTGGGAAAACAACCCTTCTACGTGTTTTAGCAGGACTCGAGGTTGCTCAAGGCAATATCACACTCAATGATATAGAATGGCTAGGTAAAAACAAAAGCTTGCCCGTACAGAAACGTGAGATTGGTTTTGTATTTCAAGATTATGCACTTTTTGAAAATATGAGTGTCGAAAAAAATCTTCTGTTTGTCTCCAAAGACAAAGCACTTGCCAAAAAACTGCTCCAAATGACAGAGCTTTATGAGCTCAAAGAACGCTATCCTAGTACATTGAGTGGTGGACAAAAACAAAGAGTAAGTATCTGCCGTGCATTGATGAAAAAACCTAAACTCTTACTCCTCGATGAACCACTCTCTGCTTTAGATGTCAAAATGCGCCATAAACTCCAAAATGAGCTTTTAAACCTCCATCAAGAGTTTCAAATAACAACCATTATAGTCAGCCATGACCCAAAGGAAATCCATCATCTCGCTTCACGTGTTCTCGTTTTGGAACACGGAAAAATCATCAATGATGGCTCCCCAAAAGAGATACTTTTCAAAACACAAGAAACTCAAATACCCACTTGTTCAGGTAAAATTCTAGAGATAAAAAAAAGCGGTGAACTCCTCATTAGCTCCGATGAAGCACAAAACTTCTCGGTTGGACAAAGAGTAAAAATAATTTAATTTCAAACACTAAAAAGGAAACAAAAAATGTCACAAGAACACAATCATAAAATGATAGAAGCTTTTATAGGTAAACCTGACAAAACACTTTGGTATGAAATGTCATTTCAAAAGTATAATCTACATGGTGTGGATGCCATGAAATGGAACTGGAGTTGGTGGGGATTTGCTGGAGGTTTTTTGTTTTTACTCTACCGTAAACAGTACCTTCCAGCACTTGGCGTTTTTATCGCTTCCATGACACTTGGGATGATACCTTTTGTGGGGCTTATTATTGCTATTTTAGTGGGTGGATATGGAACTTTTTTTGTATATAAAGGCTACAAAAAGAAACTCCATGAAATTCAAAGCAATATAGAAGATGAATCATTACAGATTCAAACCATGCGAGAAGTTGGTGGATACCATCAATGGGTTGTATGGCTGTATGCTCTTTTTATAGGAGTGATTTTTTCAGGTATATTTTTTGCCATACTCATTCCGAGTTATATGTAATGCTCTTATACATCCATATACCTTTTTGTGATTCAAAATGCTCCTACTGTGCATTTAACTCTTATGTCGATAAATTTCATCTAAAAAAAGAGTATATGGATGCACTTCTCATACAACTTAAACATGAAATTATACGATTTGAAGCAGAAGAAAAAAGTATAGAAACTGTTTTCATAGGGGGTGGGACACCCTCTACTGTTTCACCTCAACTCTATGCCCCTCTTTTTACTTATCTTCAAAAGTATTTGCAAGATGACATTGAAATCACAAGTGAAGCCAACCCAAACAGTGCAAGTTTCGAGTGGTTAGAAGGGATGAAAAAGCTAGGTGTCAATCGTATTAGTTTTGGGGTACAAAGTTTTAATGCTGACAAATTAAAACTCCTCAACCGTGCGCATTCACCACAACAAGCGAAAGATGCTATTATAAATGCAGCAAAGATAGGTTATAAAAACCTTTCGCTTGACATAATCTATGCCACTTTAGGCGATACGCAAGAGCTTTTACACCACGACTTAGAGAGTGCCTTTTCATTACCTATCAACCATTTAAGTGCCTATGCCCTAACCATAGAAGAAGGAACGGCATTTGAGAGTAAACCACAAATGGCAAAAGAGAGACTCCCTCTTACCTCATGGATTTTTCAAAGCATTCAAGAAAAAGGATTTTTTCAGTACGAGATTAGTAACTTTGGGACATACAAAAGCAAACACAATCTCGGCTACTGGGAGTATAAAGACTATATGGGGGTTGGCTGTGGTGCTGTTGGAAAACTCTCTAACGAGCGACTCTACCCAAGTAAAAATGTTGAAGAGTATATTGCAAATCCAACAAAGATAGAGCAAGAACAACTCACACAAGAAGATATAAAAATAGAAAAAATCTTTTTAGGACTGCGTTCATGTGTAGGAGTCTCGCTTCACATACTCAACAAAGAAGAAAAAAAATGCGTCAAAATCCTCCTCGATGAAAAAAAACTCACACTTTGGAACGAAACAGTTTATAACCCTGACTACCTCTTAGCAGATGAGATTACCCTTTTTATATCTTCTTGATGTAAATTTAGGTAAAATGCGATTCTAAAATAATCAATTTTAAAGGCTTCGTATGTTTGGCATGGGTTTTACAGAGATACTCCTCATTGCAGTTATGGCTATCATTTTTATTGGTCCTGATAAATTACCAAAAATGATGATTGACATAGCAAAAATGTTTAGAAATGTTAAAAACACTATAGGCACAGTAAAAGAAAATCTTGAAGAAGAGATTAACTTAACTGATATACAAAGAGAAGCACTTGCTTATAAAGAAGAACTTTTAAAAGCAACAGAAGATGTAACGAAGGTTACACAGATTCCCAATGACATTTCCACAGGACTGACATCACTCAATAGCGATATAATGAATATGGATGATACGCCTCAAACAAAAAAAGAGCCAGAAGCAGTCACTTTTAGTAAAAAACAAAAAAAGAAGAAAGAGAAAAAAAAGACAGATGAGGAGAATGTAGATGTTTAAAGAACTCCACCCTCACCTCGTAGAACTTAGAAAGAGACTGATTATCTCTGCTGTAAGTCTCATCGTTGTCTTTTTAGCAATGTTTTATTTCCATGAAATTATCTTAAACTGGATTGTAGAACCACTCAACAATGCACTTATAGAAGTAGGGAAAAAATCTGTCCATGCTGCTGATGGGATGGTAACAACCTCACAAGTTGGTGGTGCATTTTTTGTTGCACTCAAGGTTTCCTTTTTTGCCGCGATTGTAGGAGCTTTACCTATCATACTCTCACAAATTTGGCTCTTTATTGCCCCCGGTTTATATGCACATGAGAAAAAAATGATTGTCCCTTTTATCATAGGCGGTACGGTAATGTTTATCGTCGGTGTTTTATTTGCCTACTACATCGTAACCCCTTTTGGCTTTGATTTTCTCATTACCTTCGGGAGTTTTAAGTTTACTCCACTTATAAACATTGAAGATTATGTTGGTTTTTTTACGAAGATTATGTTTGGTTTTGGGATTGCATTTGAGCTTCCTGTTTTTGCTTACTTCTTAGCACTTTTAGGACTTGTCAATGACAAGCAGATGATTGCATTTTTTAAGTATGCGATTGTTATTATTTTCATTGTTGCGGCACTTTTAACACCGCCTGATGTCCTTACTCAACTCCTGATGGCTGGTCCGCTTATCGTTTTATATGGTTTAAGTATTCTCATTGTTAAAATGGTAAATCCTGCTGAAGAAGATGACGACGACAAAGAAGATGAGGACGAAGACCCTTATGCCCAACTCAAAAAACAACTCGAGAGCTAAATGGACAAAGAACTTCTCACGCTAAGCTATGACTTTACCCTTCCAAGTGAACTCATAGCAACCTACCCTGCACACCCTCGTGACCATGCAAAGCTCCTTGTCTATAACCGTAAAGATGAGACGATTACCCATGCACATTTTTATGACTTAGAAAAGTTTCTTCCAAAAGATGCGGCACTCATCTTTAACGATACAAAAGTCATCAAAGCAAGACTTTTTGGCTTTAAACCAAGCGGTGGGAAGATAGAACTTCTCATCAACCGTCCACTCGATGCCCTCAATGTAAATGTGTATATACGCGGTAAAGTCAAAGTCGGTACAAAAATTAACTTTGAAAACATCTTAGAAGCAGAAGTCAAAGAACTTTTAGTAGATGGCAGTCGGATAGTTCACTTTTTTCAAAACAATGCACCCCTACGTTTTGAAGAGTTACTCCCTATCATCGACACTATTGGGCATATTCCATTACCTCCCTACATTCAAAGAGAAGATACTCAACAAGATGCAGATGAGTACCAAACAGTCTTTGCAAGGCAAGAGGGAGCAGTCGCTGCACCTACAGCTTCTTTACATTTCACAGATGCACAACATCAAAGAATTTGTGAGACTTTTAAACATGCGTTTATCACACTTCATGTAGGGAGTGGGACTTTCAAACCTGTGGATGTAGAGGTCATTACAGACCACCCTATGCACGCAGAGTACTATGACATTTCTAATGAAGCCAAAGCACTTTTAGAGAGTGACACGCCCATAGTTAGTGTGGGAACCACAGCGACACGTACCATAGAGTTTTATGAAAAGCATGGCAAAATCCAAAGAGGTGAAGCCAACCTCTTTTTAAACCCAAAAAACAAACCAAGCAGAGTAAACCATCTTCTTACGAACTTTCACCTGCCAAAATCAACCCTCTTAATGCTTGTTGCCTCTTTTGTAGGCTTAGAAAAAACACAAGAGTTATATGCAGAAGCTATCAAAGAGAAGTATCGTTTTTATTCATATGGCGATGCTATGTTGATTTTATAGGCAACCTTTTTGACCATAAACTAAGTAAAGCAGGCAACAACACCAAATCCAATAAAAGTGCAATATTTAAAGCACTCACTGTTACTATCGCAAAGTTTACATTTGGTATGAAGCGACTTACTCCAAAGAGTGCAAATGTCAGTGAAAGTATCAAAGTTGTTAGAATCATGGCATTCCCACTATGGCTTATAATATAGTCAATCGTTTCTTCAAATCCTCTTACTTGAATAGATGCATAATATTTACTAAAAAAGTGAATGCTATCATCAACAGCAATCCCTAAAATAACTGCAGCAGAGACAGCTATACCTATATCTACACGCACCCCCAGTAGTCCCATAATACCCCCGACAATAATAATTGGAGCAATATTTGGTAGTAAAAAGAGCCAAAGCATTTTTAGATTTTTAAATATCAGTAACATTGAAAATGTGACAATCATGAGAGTCAGAGAGATTGACATAATGAGAGTGTTTGTAACACTTGACTGCATATAGGCAAAAATGGCAGTTTGCCCCTGCACCTCAGCACTATAGGGTGTTTTTGTTTTAAAATAGTTTTTTACCCACGCTATCATTGCTAAATCTTTTGAGGTATCAACTATATTTGTGCTAATAGTTAAACGAAGATATCTCTCTTGAGTATCCATTTTATCGTTAAGCTCCATGCCTTGTGGTAGGCTCATTGAGTAGAGGAGTAGATACTGTGCTACAAGATTTTTATCTTGTGGCAATGAGCTATTGGCATCAGGATTGAGTACTTTTTGCATCCTTTGTACAATATCTTTGAGCGAAGTGCTAAATCGTACATTGGGAAAATGCTTTTTCAGTTCATTTTCAAATACAACAACATTCTCTAAAAATTTAGGATTTTTTACTCCCTCTTTTTTTTGTGCATCGACAATAATCTCATAACGCATACTTCCCGTAAGATTTTTCTCTACAAAATCAGCACCACTTCTTACAACAGTATTTTTTGCAAAATATTTGATAGAATTACTATCTACTTTTAACTTAAAAAGTCCAAGTGACACAAATGCAATCACTATAAAGAAAGTAAACACTATTCTTTTATCATTGCGTTTGATAAATGCTCCATAGCCCTTGATATGTGTGAGATTCATAATTTTGATTGGTGCTACTTTATAATCATTTTTGAGTGTTAAAAGTATTGCAGGCACAATCGTCATAGTTAAAACGAACGCCAAAATAGCCCCACTAGTAATAGCAATGCCTAAAGTAGAAATAGGCTCAATAGTACTGAGTCCTAGTGTTGCAAACCCTACTGCTGTAGTAAAAGATGTCAATGCCATAGGAATAATGTTTGAGTGGAGTGCAGTAGTGAGTGCATCTTTTGTATTTTTACCTCCTAGTTTATAATAAATCCATGCAAGATAGAGGTGCATCGCATCTGCTATAGCTATGGCTGTGATAAATGAGGGGATATTTACTGTAAAGTTATTGAGTTTATAACCTAAAAGTATCTGTATGCTAAGAACCGTTAAAAAAGTAAAAACGATAACAACAGAGGGGATTAAAATCCCTAAAATAGAGCGAAAAATCAAAAACAGAAAAAGAACTACAACCACAACAGCAAGTGGCATCAAGACCATTGCATCACCTTGCGAGATGGTAACTAAAGAGGCTGTAACGGCAGGAATACCTGTAAGATAAAACTTATACCCACTCTGTTTCATCTCCGCTTTCAAAAGTGATTGAAGCTGATGAAATACAGCAATATTGACAGCTTCATTACTTCCGATATTTTCATTTAAAGAGAGTGCAATCATTGTTGTTTTCCCATCTGTGGATAGAAGCTGATTTAAGATGAGATTATCTTTCAGTGCAAGCGCTCTTTTTTGGCTCAAATTTTCATCACCATATAAAAAATCTTCGACGATGATGTCATCATCTTCGCTACTTATATATTGATAATTACTCAGACTCTCAACTTTATGCACACCTTCTATCTTTTGAAACTCTTTTGTCAGATGTAAGATTGTACTTACTGCTTTTTGTCTGAAAATCCCATGCTCATCTTTAAATGCTACGATGAAAGTATCATCCCCACTGAAACGACTTCTAAATGCCTCGTAATCTTTAATGATTTTTGAATCTTTATCGAACCATATCTTATAGCTCCCCTCAAAAGCGAGATTTTTTAAGGAGAGCGAAAGAAGTGCTACAATAATTGTGATACCTATAATAATTGGATATTTGAATCTATCTATAAAGTTGATATATTTTTGCATTGCTCTCTCCTAAAATGTGTAGTGTATTGCAAGGGTGAAACGAGAAGAATTTCCAAAATGACTCAGGATGGTGTTTTTTGCTGAAGTTCTTATCTGAAGATATTCACCCTCAATGACAAAACTATCATACACTCTTGTTTTGAGTATCACTTTCATAACTTTTTCTTTTTTTTTAACATCTTTTAAAATCCCAACTTTAAGTTCACTACTTCTGACATCATTCAAATTCACTCGTAAAGCAAGAAAAATATCATTATCATATATCTCTGAAATATCTACATTTTTCACCTTATTTATATCACTATAAAGGTATCTATAATACTCACTAAAAAGTGTAATATCACTAGAACCGACAACTTCATAAAAACTATGTTCAACACCTCCACTTAACTGGGTATAATCACTCATCTGTACATTATCCCTTACATCTGTGTAAGCAAGTTCCGTTTTAAAAATCGTATCGTTATAGATAATATGTGAAAGAAGAAGTGCTTTATTTACTTTGTAAGCATATTGGGCAAGTGTGCCTGTAGCTATTGGAATGAAGTTGCGTTTATTGTCATAGCCATGCACTAAAATAAGGCTTGTTTCACTATCAAGATATACATCATTCACAAAGTTTGCTTTTACATAAAATGTTGGTGAGTATCTTTCATGATGCAAATACAACTCGCTATCATAGTTCAAAGAGAATGGAGCATAAGCTGTTTGCTTTGTCGGTAATTTTATATCTTCTTCATAAAATTTGACTCCAATCTCTAAAGAGTTTTCATCAAAATAATGTGTTATATCAGTACCCCAAGCACCATATTTTGCACTTTTATCAAATAAATTTTTAAGCGTGTTCTTTTGATTGTAAATATCAGCAATGTTAAACCCCTCTAACTCTCCCCAGTACTTCACTTTTTTACCTAAACTCACACTATAAGCATCAAATTCCTTACTTACATAGAACTCATTTAAAAGAAGATATCGTCGCTCTTTATACTCATTGCTATATAAAAATCCTATATTTACATATGTTTGAAAATAAGCATTATCCAAAGTGATTTCACTCTTTCCATCAACTGCAATTTCATTATTGTAGTTACTATAGGCTATACCAGAAAGTCCAATTTCTGTCTTTTGTTCAAATGCCATCAAAGAACTGAGAACAAAAGCAAGTAACAGCACAACTCTCATCGTAAAATTCTTTTTGAAAAATCTTTTTTACTCAAGCCTACTTTTATCGTGTCATCATCCCAAGTTAAAGTACTCTCTTTTTTGTTTTGCACATTTTTTATCATGATTTTATGTACCCTATAAACACCATCGAGTAAAACATAGTTTTGAAAACTTATCTTTTTTAAGAGTCTGTTTTGTTTATCAAAGTACTCTCCAAAACGAGCTAAATTCTCTTTTATGTCGATATAAATCATTTGCTTTGAATAGCCACTGTGTTTATCTTTTGGAACACGGAGAACTTCAAAATATTCTACTCCATCTTTGCTAACTTTTTTTGCATCTTTTGGATAAGTATAGTTTTGATAGTTTTGTGAAGATATATCCTCATAAGAGAACTCACTTGCCATAAATGAACCAGATTTATTGCGGGAGCTGATGCGTTTTACTCGTTTAAGAGCAGGCAAATAAAGCCACTGCTTATCATCTCTTCCAATAACTTCATAACTCAAAAGCTTTGTCCCTTTTAAGTCATTTGGATACAAAAAGAGAAGCAAAGACTTATCCCCATTTTTATTTTCTAACTTTTTCATCTCAAGTTTTCTTATGTTCTCATCTCCTTGAACATTTTTTAGAACCATTGTAGTTTTTGAAATACTACTTTCATATCCTGATATTTTTTCATAAGCCTGCTTTGCGACTTTTTCACCACTCTCTGCTAACAGTACGATAGAGAGGCACAAAAATAAAATACTTTTTCTCATGATTTACCCTTTAGATTTTTTAAGTGAACAATGTTAACATAAGAAAACTTAAATGTAAACATTGTTCACTTAAAAAATTATGATAAAATTGCACTTATGATTAAACACGACTATCATCATGGAAACCTCAAAGAGGAGTTCATTAGCATTGCTATGGATTTTATCGCGAAAGAAGATACTGAAAAACTCACACTTAAAGTTCTTTCAGATGCAACAGGCACTTCTCGTTCTGCCATTTACAAACATTTTAAGAACAAAGATGCACTCATTGAAACCATTATAGAAAAGGGATTTGATAAGTTTGACTTAGAAACTACACCCTATTTGAAAAATGAAAGTAAAGCACTAGTTGATAGATTTTATCTTACAGGGAAACTTTATATCGAGTTTGCAAGAACTAACCCAAATCTTTACAGACTTTTATTTGGAAAAAAATATGCACATATACGTGAAGCGTTACTCAGCATAAAAGATGAAGATTGCAGTGGTTTTGCAGCACTACAAAAAACGGTAAAAGATGGACAACAGCAAGGTCTTTTAAAAAAAGAAGATAGCTACCAACAAGCCATCGTTATTTGGTCAACAATGCATGGGATATCTTCACTTATAATCGATGGCTTTATGGATGTAGCAGATGTATATGAAAAGATATATGACACTCTTTTTGAAACTCTTTTGACTGGAATGGTAGCAAATAAAGTCAAAATCATCTCTACCATCCCTCTACTCAATAAATTTTTACAACCTGCCAATTAGAAGAAAAACTTTTCCATTTTTTATCTCTATCTCGCCACTAAGTTCTGCTTCAAAAACTCTCTGTGGAAACTTTGCTAAGGCTACATCATATGTCGGTGTTGTTTTACAAAAGAGGTAAAATTCATCTTCTACTATTTCTTGCTTTTCTAGCATGCCAAAACGAGAGACAAAAGCATCTATATCGTAAATAACTTCTGCTTTTTTCTTTTGTAACAGTTCATTTGTCGCACTACTCTCCCCTAGCCTATGAGGAAAAACAAAAATTTCCTTGCCCATTTTTAACGCAAACTCAATACTTCGCATACTCCCACTGCCTAGTTCTGCTTCAGCGACAACAAGCACTTTACCCAAGGCGACCACTATTTCATTTCGCGAAACAAAACTCCAAGGAGTTGCACGAAAATTAGGTGAAAACTGACTTATAAGCAAACCATCTCGCTCAATGTCATTTAAAAGATTTTTATTGACTGCGGGGTATTTTATGTTTATCCCACAGGGTAGGACGGCAATGGTGTTATGACTCCCAGCTCCCAAATGTGCCACAGCATCAACACCCATCGCCCCACCACTCACAACACAAACTCCAACATTGGCTAAAGCTAAACTTAGTTTATGTGTAAGTTCTCGTGTGTATTTGGATGTTTTTCTCGCACCTACTATGGAGACTTTTTTACGCTCTAAAAGTGCTGCATTGCCTGAGACATACAACTCTTTTGGGTATTTTTTCATCGCTTGAAGTGCTACGATTTCCTCTTCCAGTCGTTTCATTTTTTAGTAAACCTCTCTAACATACACAAGGTCAACCTCTTTTAAAAGTGCCTTCGATTCGCGTAAAGCTTCTAACGTGTTAGGGTGTGGATGCCCTATCGCTATGGCTGTTTTATGTTTTTTTGCATAGGCTACTGCTTTTTTGATTTGTTCTTTGACATAAGCAACATCCATGTGATGGTCTAAAAATATATCTCTATGCACATAGGGTAAGCCCATATTTTTTAAAACCTTAGGGGCTTTTGTCGAAGCGATTGTTCGGCTATCTATAAAGTGAATATGATGTTTTTCTAAAGCATAAATCAATCTGTTCATTGCAAGTTCATTAGAAGTAAATTTACTCCCCGTATGGTTGTTAATAAAATGCACACGAGGAAACCATTTTTGAATCGTATCTATGCGTTTATATATTTTCTGCTCCGAATCAGATACGCGCAATGTATTTGGCTCTTCGGCATGAAAGTTTTGTGCTTCAAGTGGTAAATGTACCATATAAAACTTCTCTTTTCGTGCGAGTTCTGGAGTATGTGGGCGGGCTGCACGCGGGGGTAAAAAAGATTTTGTTAAAACTAAATGCAGTTTGTTGATAGCATTTACATGCCCCTGTGTTGCCACATCGTCAATGATAATCGCCAATTTAGGCTTTTTTTGAGAGACTCTAATAGGTCTAGGAATAGGTTTTAAAACCTTTGCATTTTCTTTAAAATCAAGCTCATGGGAAGCAGGTAAATCTTCTTTTTTTACTACTTTTTGCTTCTCTTTTTTCAGAAGCTCTTTGAGCTGTTTATTGACACTTTTAGGGAGTTCTTGTTTCAAAGGTTTTGTATAGAGTTTCTCTTTTTTTACCTCTACTTTTGGTTTATCCATATGCCAAAAAAAGTACCATATAAGTGTAATACTTAAAAAAGTAGCAATTATTGCGAGTATCCATGCGGTGTATAAAAGAATTTTTGAACTCTTGTTTCTCTTATGAGTTTTGTGAGCTTTCTTTGTTTTTTTTACTTTTTTCTTTGCCATAAATGCAACTATAGCGAAAAGTTAGTTAAATATACTTTTAAGCTCTTTTTCTATATAATCGCGAGTTCCTTTCTCTTTGTGACATTGAGTCATATTTAGATCCAAAGGGGAAACAAACGCCATTGAGGCAAATACCAAGAGGAGATCATATTATATGAGAAACTACGAAAACCTAGTAATCGTAAAACCTACATTTACTGCAGAAGAAATCAATGCAAGCATCAAAGCTGTTGAAGAAGTAATCACTTCAAACGGTGGAGAAATCGCCGCTACAAGTCCTATGGGAATGAGAAAATTAGCTTACCCTATCAACAAAAACGAACGTGGTTATTTCCATGTAATCTATTACACAATTGCACCTGCTGCAATCTCTGAAATTGAGAGACGTTTCCGTATTAACGAAGATTTACTTCGTTTTGTAACTATCAAGTACGATACAAATCGTGAAATTGCTGCGTTTAACTCTCTTGTAGAGAAAGCAAAAAAAGCATCAGAAACTCCAAAAGTAACTGAAACTCCAGCAGTAGAAGAAGCAGCTCCAGTAGCTGAAGAACCAGCGGTAGAAGCAGAAGCTCCAGCAACAGAAGTAGCAGCTGAAACTGAAACAACTGAAGCGGCAGCTGAATAATTAGCAAACGTAAAATTGTAAGGAAAATTCATGTTCAATAAAATCATTTTAGTTGGGAACCTCACACGTGACATCGAACTCAGATACTCTCAGGCAGGAATGGGAATAGCAAATACCGCTATCGCAACAAGCCACAAATTCACTCAAAATGGTGAAAAGAAAGAGGAAGTTTGTTTTGTAGATATTGCCTTTTTTGGTAGAAGTGCTGAAGTTGCTAACCAATACCTTCGTAAAGGAAGTAAAATCCTTGTAGAAGGACGATTGAAACTTGATTCATGGGTAGACCAAAGTGGACAAAAACGATCAAAGCACTCTGTAACAGTTGCAACAATGCAAATGCTCGACTCTAAAGGGAGTAATCCTGAGGGTGGGTACAATAACCAAGCACAAAATGGTGGGCAAGATAGTTATAATGCACCTGCACAAGGGCAACAACAAAGCTATCAAGCACCAGCACAACAGCAAAGTTACCAACAACCTGCACAACAGCAACAACAGAGTTATCAGCCACAGCAAGAAAGTTACAACAACCAAGCAAACACGCAAAGTCGTGAGATGCCAAGTAGTAACTCAGTACCTGTGATTGATATTGATGAAGATGAAATTCCATTTTAGAAATAGATTATAAATAAAGGATATAACATGTCAGAAAAAAGAAAATATAAAAAAAGATACTGTAAGTACTGTGAAGCAAAAGTTGACTTCATGGATTATAAAGATGTAGGTGCGTTACGTTTCTCTCTTTCAGAAAGATACAAAATCATGCCACGTCGTTTAACAGGAAACTGTAAACGTCACCAAGATATGATTTCAGTAGTTATCAAACGTGCTCGTGCAGCTGCTCTAGTTCCATACACTGTAACTCGTAAGCAAATCGTTACACAACCATTCGAAAACCTAAGATAGGTTTTCAAAATTCCCCTTTTTAAGGGGAATAGCTTTCTCCCTCAAACTTTACGAAATCACAACTATATCACTACTCCCACCACTCTTCTTTTTAAGTTGAATTTGCGCATATATTCTATCTTTTAAAAGTGACACATGAGAGATAATGCCTATAAGTTTTCCTTTTGCATGGAGTTTTTCTAAAGCTACTATTGCCATATTAAGGCTCGCTTCATCGAGTGTTCCAAAACCTTCATCCAAGAAGAGAGAATCTACTTTTATCTTGTCATTTACGAGGTCTGATAATCCTAAGGCTAAAGACAAACTCACTAAAAACCTCTCGCCACCGGAGAGTGTATTGACACCCCTTTTTACATCTATATAGTAAGCATCTACTATCGATAAATCAAGTTTTTCATTATCTGTTTTGACTAAAGTGTATCTATCAGAGAGGTATGAAAGATGTTTATTGGCTAAAGTTAAAAGATGTCCTAATGTTAAGTTCTGTACAAATTTTTGATATACCGCTCCCGATGCGGAACCAATCAATTTGTTAAGAATCTCCCAAGGGAGTAAGCTATTCTTTTGAACTTCTATCTCTTGAAGGATTTTAACTTGCTCATTTTTTATCTCATCACTCTGTTTGAGTACTTCTTCTATCACTGTTGCTTCTGTGTTTATCATATCTCTTTGAAGTGTTAACTCTTTTTCATCTTGAGATAATTCCTCTAGTGACTTTATAGATGTGAGTTCTTTTTTAAGTTCAAACGCTAAACTCTCTTGTGTAGATTTTAAAAGAGTCTCTATCTCTATCGTCTTCTCTTCAAGAGATTTCTTTTGGCTTTGTAGTTCTTTGACTCTTACTTCGTCTTTGATATATGCAGATAAAACTTCCTCTCTATTTCTAAAATTCTTTTCTTCTAAAAGTTTTTCTATTCTCTTTTGAATACTTAGAAGTTTTTGATTGAAATCCTCTCTACTTATTATATGATTTTGCATCGTTGTTTGATTGATTGTTAGTTTGTTATGGAGAGTATCTAGTGATAATTTTAAACTCTCTTTTTCTTTATTGAGCTTTGAGGATTCTGCTTCTAACTCTTTTTTAGCAACATCTACTGTTTTATCCTCAAGGAGTTCTTCTACACTCGTGCTTATCTCTAAAGTTTCCTGCTCTAATTTTTGTATACTTTCTTTGATTCTCTCTATTGCAACTTTTAAGGCATCACTCTCTTTTACAGCGTTTGCAAGGTTGTTTTCTAAAAGTTCCCTATCATGTGCTAACTTGACACTTTTCTCTTTATACTCTTGCACCAAGTTATTGTTTTGTATCTCAAGTGCAATTGCCTTTAACTCTTCTTCTAAAACATCTTTTTTTTCACTTACATCTATATCTAATTTTTCCAAACTCTCTTGTAGTGTGTTTATGCCTGATTTAGCGACTTCTAAGGCTACTCTATTTTTCTGTATTGCTTTTTCATCTTTTTTTATTTTTGATTCTAAAGTTTTTAAATGAGCCTTAGCCACGGCTAAATCACTTGAAATGCTATCATCAAATTTTGGCATATCAATTAAAAATGGATGTTCATAAGAGCCACAAAGAGGACACCTTTCATCTGCTTTTAAACTCTTTCTATGCTCTTCATAGTTTTTGATAGAAAGTGCAGCAAGCGTTAAGCCCTCTAGTGTCTCTATCTCATCTAAAACTTCTTCTTTTTCTTTATTCGTTTCTAACAACTTATTATTTTGCGATGCAACAGAAAGTTCTAACACTTCAATTATATGCATCTGTTTTACTTTATCTGCTTCTAATTGCATAAATGTTTTTATAGATTTTATTTTATTTTCAATGCTATTTTTTTCTTTAAAAAGTGTATCGTTATCTCTTGTATCTAATGCTACTAAACTTGATAAGGATTTATCCAATGCTACAACAGACTCTTGCAAGCCCTTTTTTTTCTGAGTAGCTTCATCCTGATTTTTTAAAGAAAGAGCAAATGCTTTCTCTTTTTCTTTGAGTTCTATATAGCTTGCCTTTACAATATTCTCTTTGTTTGAATGATTTATCAACAGCTCTTGTGCATGCTCAATAGCTTCGAATTTGGATTTTTCTAAGACTTTAAATAGTGCTAAATTTGTATCACTTTGCGTTTGTTTTTCTCTCAGCACATCTAATTCATTTGCCAGTTGTGATTTTTCTTCTGTGAGTTCATCTATACTCATCTTTTTCTCTTGCAAATCTTTTACAAGAGCTTTCTCTTGCAAAATCTGTGTGTAAATTTCTTTCGCTTTAAGCGTTCTTTCTAATCTTTTATCATCCTCTTTAAATGCAATTTTTTGGAGAGTCAAATCAGATTTTTTTTCTCTTAAAGTCTCTAGTGTTTTTTGATACTTTGCTCTGTTTTCAACAGTTTTTATGCTGTTTTGTAATGCTTTTAGCTCTTGGAGTACACTATCACTCTCTTTTTTTAAATGCTGTATCTCACTCTTTTTTTCTTTAACAACTTCATCTACAAGTATCTTAGATTCATCTATTTTTGCACTTAAAAGTGTTAGCTTATGGCTCTCTTGTTTATGTTTTTCATAGACTCTTTGAGAGATTTTTTGGTATATTTGAGTGCCTGTAATTTTTTCTAGTAAGTCTGACTTTTCACTATCTTTTGCTTGTAAAAATGCATCAAATGAACCTTGTGCTAACATGACTGTTTTTGAAAATCTATCAAAATTGAGATTTGTTATCTCTTCTATTTTGTTGTTAAAACCCCTTGTCGCAGATGTTATTATCTCAAAGTCACTCCCATCATATTTACTCAGTTCTCTTTTGGCTTTATTGATAGTTCCCGTTCTTGCAATGTTGATTTTCCAACTACTTTTATATAAAACTTTATCGACCACAAACTCTACTTCTGCAAGACTCTCTTTTGTTCCGATTGCTATGAGTTGTTCAAGTTCAGATTTTGATTTCAATCGAGGTGTTTCACCATAGAGTGCGACACTAATCGCATCTAAGATAGTCGTTTTACCAGACCCTGTATCGCCTGTAAGTAAAAAGAGTCCATGCTTAGCAAAGCTCTTTTCAAAGTCTAGTATATGTTTTCCTCTGATGGAGTTGAGATTTTGGATAGTTACACTAATTATCTTCATTTTGACACTCCTCTAAGACTTGAGCATATAGGGCTTGTAGATTTTGTTTCATTGCTGTATCGACATTCAGATGCGCTTCACCTTCTAAACGTTTATCAAATATATCTAAAGGGTCAAGTTCACGTAAAGTTATGCTTTCATCTTCTATCGCTAAACCTCTCTCTTGTATCTCTTTTTCCCTTTTTAGCATAAGTATATCTACCCCAGCTTGATTGGATTGATAGATAAAATCATTGATGTCATAATTGAGAATTTCACTATCTTTGAGGAGTATTTCTACAAAAGGTGGATTTGCTAGGTCTGCTATCGCTTCGATTTTTGTCTGTATCTCTTCAAAATTACCATGCAATCTGTAAAGCTTTTTAAAGAGTGGAATATCTAAAGTATCCACTTTTACTTCAGCATCTACAAATTTTACTAACACAACACTTTTTTGATTGTTCGCTTCTGAAAAGCTCAAAGGTATGGGCGAACCCGAATAGCGAAGCGTATTTTGTTGCGAAATCTTTTGAGGTTTATGAATATGCCCCATCGCAACATAATCAAATCCTCTTAGCATATCACTATCAATATTTTGCAGTTTCCCTATATAAATATCTCGCTCAGAATCGGGACTTATAGAGGCACCTGTCGTTGTAAAATGTCCCGTAGCAATCACAGGAACTTCACCAGATATCTCTTTTGCTTTGTCATAAATACTTTTATAGTAAGTTTTCATACCCTCTCGTAACTCGTTTTCAACTTCTATGGAAGATTTACTCTCATTGGCATTTCGTAAAACTCTATCTCTAAGGTATGGCACAGCGCAAACAATAGCTTTTAGCTTATCATCTTTGAGGATTTGGACTATGCCTTCCTCTTGATTTTCACCGCTTGCAACCACATGCACATTTAAGGACTTTAACAAATCTTTAGAGACTTCAAGTGTAGAGATACTATCATGATTGCCTGCTACTATCACGATGTCTCTACATTGCGTTTTGATAATATCTGCTAAAAAATTATGATACATTTTCAGTGCATAATTAGGAGGGTTTGAGGTATCAAAAATATCCCCTGCTACGATAAGGACATCGATATCTTGCTCTTCTATCACTTGAAGTAACCAACTCAAAAAGCCTTGATGCTCCGCTTCTCTTGAACGATTTTTAAAACTCTGACCTAAATGCCAGTCTGATGTATGGAGTATATTCACTCGTTTTTTCCTTTTTCTACCAATCATCCAGAATAAAGCTTTTTGACTCTTCTTCTAGTTCTTTCAGCGCAACATTTTCATTTATTTCAGGTTCTATCACTTTCTCTATCTTTGGTTTTTTGAGTTGCTCTTCAAACTGGAGTTCAAGTCCCTTACTTGTCATCACAAAGCCATTCACATGAAGTTTTCCCTCATGGATTTTGTTATGGTGTTCTTTACAAAGGGGGATAAGATTGTGTTTGTTATCTTTATGAAAATGCCCAATAAACCCTGCCTCATCGGCTAAACTTCTTTGGGAAATATGGTGAACATCTTCTGCCATCGCGCCACAGATAATACACTTCGTGACATAAAGCTCTTTGTTATACTTCGATTTTTTCTTTTTCACAAGAAGTTCAAGTTCATCAAAATCATTCGAAAGTCGTTTTCGTATGGCATTTGCTTCGCTTAAAAATTCGCTATCCATGTGTAAAGATTTTGCAAATTCCAAACCATAAATACTGCTCCCACTTCCCTCTTGTAAGATACGATTAAAAAGTAACTTATCTTTCTCTTCATCATACGCCACACTCAAATGCAAATCAACCACATTGTTGAGCCGTGTAATCTCTTGCATAGTTGAGAGTTGGTGAAGGTGTGTAGCAAAGAGAAAAAGGCAACGGGTTTTTGCAAGTTTCATAATGGCAGAAGCGACAATCGCCACCCCTGAGAGGGTCTCTGTACCATGACTTACCTCATCTCCTAAAACAAGAGAACGAACGGTTGCACGGTTGAAAATATTTTTAAGTTCTAACATCTCTACTGCAAAAGTGGAAAGCCCCTTTGCCAAATTATCTTTGGAGACAATTCTTGTAAAAAGTGAATCAAATATGCTAAACTTCATCGCTGATGCTGCAACAAAAAAGCCAGATTGTGCCATCAATGTTGCAAGTCCTATACTCTTCATAAGCGATGATTTTCCACTTGAGTTAATCCCATAAAGTAAAACACCATTGACATCATGTCCATCATGCACACTCACATTGAGCATTACCGTTGTTGGATGTGGCAAATCCATATAATCTCGTGACCCCATTACAATATCGTTAGGCACATAAATGCCCCCTCGCTCTTGTATCTCTATGAGTGGGTGGCGCAGTTGCATAATCTGCATAAAATTTTCATCTGATTTTGTTGCAACGATTGTTGGTCGTGAGTGATTATACATCTGTGCAATTTTTGAAGAACTCATACCTACATCAAGGTCAGAGACATAGCTAATCACTCTATCAAAAAGCAAAGCATAACGTCTTTGAAACAGCGCTTGCAGGTGAATGTAGCGTTCTTTAACTAAGACAACGATTTTACGACGATTTTTCATAATTTTATCAGAAAGTGTATCGGTAAACGCAGAAGTAATTTTCACCGAGTTTGTTAGTTTTTTGACACTAAATTCTCGAAAATCCTCATGACTTTTAAATGCTGTTTCTATCAAAGTATAACGGTTTTTAGAGAGTGAGATATAATACCCCTCTTTTTCTAAAAGCCCTAAACTCACAAGACGATTGGAACTACTCACTCCCTCTTGTGTAAGTAAAGTTTCTATTTTTTCAATGATGTCTTCATAGGCAATGAGCATAATGTTATTTTCTTTTACAAGTGTATCGATACCCTCATCGACCCCTTCCATCAAGAAGTTTTCATCTACCGTTGCGTTTGTAAAACGGCGAGAGATATCAAGGTCTATACTCTTACGAATATCACGTAAAAATTCATCCACCTCACTCTCATGAAAAGGTGTTTTTTGAATCTTATGCTTTTTGATATAGCCCATAAGTTCTTTGACAGATTCCATCGAGTCATAAACATGATTCATCTCAAAGGGGTGTAAACGACTGAGATTTAAACGACGAGCAAGGCGCTCCAAATCATAAATCCCCCGCATCATTTCATCAAGGGTTCTTGTATGCGAACTCACTTTTTCTATAAGGGTATACCTACGTTCAAGTTCACTCTTATCCATGATAGGATTTAAAAGTCGCTCTTTGAGTAAACGCCGTCCTATTGCCGTGGCACTTTTGTCCATCATTTTTAAAAGTGTTAACTCTTTTCTATCTTTTGACATCACACCCATCTGTTCAAGTGCATTGTTGCCAAGGTACATAAAGCGACGATTATCAATCAAACGCGGCAGTGCCATTTTTTGCACAATGTGGTAGTCATGCTCAATCACAAAATCGATAAGAATGGCTAAAGACTCTGTTATCATCGGACTACGCTCTAAATCTAAATGCTCTATGGGTGAAAGGAGTGACTGGATTTGATAAACTTCTTTAAAAAGTTCATTTTGAAAGTCAATCTTTGGTCGTTTGTTATTTACCGAATAGTGATAATGCTCTGCGATTTCGAGATACTGCACCACATGCTGTTGGGCATCCACACCATCTAAAAAAGTAACAACTATTTCACTTGTTTTATGGACATTTAAAAGATTAAAAATTTCATCTAGTGCATAGGCATTGTCTTCACTTGTAGAGTGTGTTTCATACATCCAAGTTTTGCCCGTTGTAACATCTATCGCCGAGTACCCCACACTATACATTCCTCGATATTTATCGATGAGAAGAGAGACTATATAGTTCTCATCACTATCAACGATATGTTCAAAATTTGTTCCAGGAGAGACAATCTGTGCTACATAACGGCTTATATTTGGTGGATTTCCTTTTTGTTTTACCACAATAACAGTATATTTTTCTTGTGCAATCAAACGACTCAAGTAGCGTTCAAAACTTACAGCAGGAACACCTGCAAGGAGAGGATTTTTCGCTGAATTTTCTATGATATTTTTATTTTTTTTGGTGAGTTGGATGTTTAAAAGTTCTGCTATCTCTTTTGCTTTTCCTATCTGCTCTTCATCGTTGTTAATCTCATAGACTTCATAAAAAGTACCGATTTCCATAAAAACAACGGTGTCTCTACCATACTTTTTCTCAAAATGCCTTTGCAAATCAAAATATGTTTGTGTGAGTAATTTGTTTTTATTGTTTAAAATATCTCTGTAGTTACTGCTTTTCATAGTTCACTTTTTTACTTTTGTTACAGTTATTATAACATAAGAAGCTAATTTTGAAATATTCATTGCTTTTATATATTTTCTAAGTTATAATAATATAGATTAGTTAAATTATAATTAGAATTTATTATTAGGCTCATGAATGAAAAAAAAGATTTTTCTTAGTATCGCAATCCTTACATCTTCGTATGCACAAGATTTAAAAACAACCATCAATGAAATAATCAATACAAACCCTATTGTTCTTGAAAGACTTAAAAATTATAATGCAACACGAGAAGATATAACAACTGCAAAAGCTGGTTTTTACCCACAACTCAATTTAAAGCTTGGCATGGGTACGGAAAGAACCGATAAATCTAACCAAGCACATGGAGCAGCTGATACCCATAGTAGTTATAATGTTTATCAAAATTCTTTAACATACACTCAAAACTTATTTAATGGTTTTAGTACAAGTTATCAACTCAAAGGACAAGAGTATAAAACACTCTCTGCCGCCTATAGTTATATAGAAAAAGTAAATGACCGTGCATTTGCTACAGCAAACCAATATATAGAAGTCATGAAAAATGAAGCACTTTTAGAAAATGCACAAGAAAATATTGACATTAACCAACAGATATTTGAGAGAGTACAAAAACTCTATGATTCAGGGCTTACAACACTCTCTGAGGTCAATAAAATAGAATCTTCTCTTGCCCTTGCTAAGTCAAATTATGTCGTGCAAGAAAACACCCTTTTAAACCAAAATTTTAAACTTGCGACCCTTCTTGGTCGGAGCTTAGATGTCAAAAAAATGACAAGACCTTCACTCAGTGTAAAATTGCCATCATCCAGAGAAGCAGCAGCAGAGTTTGCCATTGCTCATAATCCATCTATATGGGTAAGCAAATACAATATCAAACTTGCACAAGCAACTAAAAAAGAGAAATCATCGCTTTACTACCCAAAAATCGATATTAGTGTTTCTCAATCGATGAACAAAAACTTGAGTGCCATCGAAGGAAATACAGATGCCTTTAAAGCGATGGTTTTTCTCTCATACAACCTGTTTAATGGTTTTTCAGATGAAGCACAAATTCAAAAAAGCATAAGCTCAATCCATCAAGAAGTTGCTTCTAAAAATAATATTCAAAGACAAATTATAGAGGGGTTAAATCTTTCATACATTGCACATGAAAAACTGCAAGAACAACTTGTGCATTTGATGAATTATAAAAAATACTCTCAAAAAACCTTGAAACTTTATAAAAAAGAGTATGATTTAGGACGACGTTCTCTTCTTGACCTTTTATCCGCACAAAATGATTTTATCCGTTCAAAAGCACAAATTATCACAACAAACTATAGTATTCTTTATGCAAAGTACCGTATCTTAGATGCTATGGGTATCTTAGTCGATACTGTTTTAGGTGAAAATAATGAAGCTTACTTGCATGTTGGTTTACATGGTACACCAACACCATTAGTAAAAGATACACTCCCTCTCAACTATGACATAGATAAAGACCTCATTCCAGTGAGTGTAGATTTATGTCCAAACTCTTTACAACAAACCATGAAAAATGATTATGGTTGTCTCACAAAAGATACTACACTTATACAAATAGAACGCTATGTTCACTTTCGTTTTAAAAATGGAAAATTCATGAGTCAAAAAAAGTTCAAAAATCTACTCTTACAACTCAAACCTTACAGACTAAAAAAGATAGATTTTACACTTATTGGGAAAAAGCAGCGTATGCAAATACTCAAAAATTTGTTAATCAATGCAGGAATAGAGAGCAAAAATATCTTTTTTGTAGAGAACCCAGACAATAGCAATCACAATGTCAATATCATTGTAAAAAAACATAAATAAAGGAAACAAATGCTTATTACCAGTGCTGATAACCTGAGAATGGATGCCTTGCTTGACTGTTTGGTATTGTTTACAAAACTCTACCATAAACCCTTTTCAGCAGAAGCCTTAACAGCAGGTCTCCCTGTAGAACCAGGAGCAGAATCCCCAGAACTTTTCTCCATCAACAATGCCAAAGGACTCTTTTCTCGTGCGGCAGCAAAAGCAGGTTTAAAATCTTCCCTTATACGACGACCACTACACCAAATCTCACCTCTGCAACTTCCTATGATTATCTTACTCTCCAATCAAAGTGCTTGTATTTTAGATAAATTTAATGAAGATCAGACGCAAGCAAAGATTATTATGCCTGCTGAAGAAGCGATTGAGCAATGGGTAGATATCGAAGACTTAACAGATGAGTATATTGGTTTTGGTTTTATGATAAAAAAAGCGTATCAGTATGAATCAGAAAACAAAAGAACCCTCCATTTAGAACAAAAACACTGGTTTTGGAGTACACTTAAACTTTCTATAGGACAATATAAAGATGTTTTATACGCTTCATTTTTAATCAACCTGTTTGTTTTAGCTTCTCCTCTTTTTACTATGAACGTCTACGATAGGGTTGTTCCAAACAATGCTATTGAAACGCTATGGGTGTTTGCCGCTGGGGTAAGTATCATCTACATTATGGATACTTTTGCAAAATTTACACGTACCTATCTTCTTGAAAGTGCGGCGAAAAAAAGTGACATTATCATGTCTTCCATCATTTTTGAAAAAGTGCTTGATTTAAAGATGGCAAATCACCCTGCTTCAGTTGGTTCTTTTGCCAATAACTTAAAAGATTTTGATAACATTCGTGGTTTTTTAACAAATGCAACGATGGCTGCCCTCATCGACCTTCCTTTTTCTATTATCTTTTTAGTCGTTATAGGCTACCTTGGTGGTAATATTGTTTATATTCCTATACTCACGATGACCCTCATTTTAGGCTATGCCTACTTTATCAAAAAACCTCTGCGTGCTTCTATCGAGAGTACTCATGAGGCAAGTGCTAACAAAAGTTCCATTCTCATTGAAGCACTCAACAACATCGAAACGCTCAAAACCCTCGGAACACTCAACCAAATTCAATGGAAATGGGAAGAATCTACAGGAGAAATTGCAGGGAAAAGTTTAAAATCTCGTCTCATCTCTTCTTCTATTCCAACCATTACACAGCTTCTTATTCAGCTCAACACTGTCATGATAGTGGTCTATGGAGTTTATCTCATCCAAGATTTTCAACTCTCTATGGGTGGGCTTATTGCCATCGTCATTTTAACAGGGAGAACCTTAGCACCGATGGGACAAGTGGCAGGACTCATGACAAACTATGAAGATACAAAAACATCTTATGAAACACTCAACGACATCATTACCCAACCAAGTGAGCGTCCGGATGGGAAAAAGTTTGTACAAAGACCTGATTTTAGCGGGCATATAGAGTTTGTAGATGTTACATTTTCTTATCCAAATACAGATATACCTGCACTCAAAAATGTCTCTTTTGTTATTAACCCTGGAGAGCATGTAGCTATTATAGGACGCATTGGAAGTGGAAAAAGTACCATTCAAAAACTTATTTTAGGATTGTATGAACCAGATTCTGGACAAGTTCTCATTGATGGTATCGACATCAACCAAATTGACCCTGCCGATTTACGAAAAAATATGAGTTATGTTTCACAAGATATTATGCTCTTTCGAGGTACTGTCAAAGACAACATTACTTTTCGAGCAACCCATGCGAGTGATGGTGCGATGATACGAGCAGCACAAATAAGTGGCGCTTCGGAGTTTATCAAAAAACATCCAAAAGGCTATGAGATGCCTATCGGTGAACGAGGGCTTGGACTCTCAGGTGGACAGCGTCAAAGTATCGGGATTGCTCGGGCATTTTTACTTGATGCTCCTGTTATGCTTATGGATGAACCGAGTAATGCCATGGATCAAATCACAGAAGCAAAACTTCTCACAAACATCCAAAAAGCATTAATAAATAGAACATCTCTTCTTGTTACTCAAAAAATGACACTCCTTAAAATTGTGGAAAGAGTCATTGTTATGAATGAGGGGAAAATTGTTATAGATGCTCCAAAAGAAGAAGCTATACTCAAACTACAAGGTGGAGTAAAATCATGAAAAAAAGTAACAAACCTGTAGAATACACCAAAAAAGATTATGAATTTATGAACTCTTTGAGTTCCGCCATTTTAGAACAAACACCTTCAAAGATTAGTAAAGTGTTAAAGCTTTGGCTTATCACCATTCTTTTATTTATCGTTTGGGCATCTTTTGCTTCTATAGATGAAATAACACGAGGGAGTGGAAAAGCCATTCCTTATGGACAAAATCAAGTGATTCAAAATCTTGAAGGGGGGATTGTTGAGAGTATCTTAGTCCATGAAGGGCAAGTGGTCAAAAAGGGTGATATTATCTTAAAAATCAACAATGCCAAATCAGAATCTACAAGTGAAACAAATATTATGAAGTACAATGAGCTAATCGCCAAACAACTTCGCCTCGATGCAGAATCAAATAACCATCCATTTAGAATACTCAAAACAAAAGATAAAGAGCTTCAAAAACAAATTCAACTGGCAAGACAACTTTATCACTCAAACAGACTAGAAATTCTCGCAAAAGACGACTCTATAGTTGAACAAATAGAGCAAAAAAAACAAGCGTATATAGAAGCAAAAGCAAAAATTCGTTCTTTGAAAAAATCACTAGAATATGTCACAGAAGAGATTTCTATGACAGCCCCTATGGTACAAGAGGGTGTTAAATCAAAAGTTGACTTTTTAAAACTCAAACGCGAAGCCAATGGGATTCAAAATGACATTGAAGCTGCACAACTCTCCCTTCCACGACTCAAATCTGCCATAGAAGAATTCCGAAATAAGCGAACTCAATCCAAACAAGAGTTTATCAACAAAGCAAAAGAAGAACTCAACAAAGTCACAGCAGAAATTGCAAGACTCAAAACACAACAAATTGCATTCAGTGATCAAGTCAAAAGAACAAAGGTTACTTCTCCTGTCGATGGAATCATACAAAAACTCTTTGTCAACACTGTAGGTGGTGTTATAAAACCAGGGGCAGACCTTGTTGAGATTGTACCTACAGATAAAAGACTCTACCTTGAGATAAAAATAAAACCGAAAGATATAGCCTATATTCATCCTGGAGCAGAAGCAACAGTAAAAATATCTGCTTATGACTATGCCATTTATGGTGGTTTAGTAGGAAATGTGGTCAATATTTCACCAGATACTATTACCGATAAAAAAGAGAAGACTTTTTACCTTATCTACATAGAAACAAAGAAAAATTATCTTGGAACCAAAGAACATCCTTTAAAAATTATTCCAGGAATGACAGCCAATGTGGACATCATTACAGGGAAAAAAACAGTACTACAGTATATTCTTAAACCCATACTTAAATCTAAACAATATATATTTACAGAGAGGTAGTGATGAAAAAAATATTTTTATCAGCCAATATAGAGATAGTTGAAGAGCTGAGAAAAAAACATACGATAGAAGATTTCACTTTAGTTTCGGACTTAATTTCTTTAGAAAAAAGTATCAATACACTTGATAAAGCATTTATACTTTTTGTTGATTATGACTCATGCTCAAGTGAACTCAATCGTCTCATTGCACTCAATAAACTCCCAAAAAACACAATAGTACTAGAAAAAAATCCTGAAATCACTTCTGGAAAAATGCTCATTTCACATAAAGTAAAAGCCTATGCAAATAGTAGAATTTCAGTGGCAAATTTTTCACAAATGCTTGAAACAGTCAGTAACAATAAAGTTTGGACATACCCAGAACTCACTGTCGCTTTAAGCAATAATATAGCCTCTGCTACCATTAATGACGATGCAAAAGTACTCATACAAAATAGACTCTCTCCAAAAGAACTAGAAGTAATTTACCTCATTCTTGATGGACTTACAAATGATGCAATCGCACAAGAATTAAACATCACAACAAGAACAGTCAAAGCTCATGTCAGTTCGATTTTTACAAAACTCCATGTCAATGATAGACTTGCTTTAGTGCTTTTACTCAAATAAATATACTTTTAGTTACGTAAACTATGTACCATCTCTACACTCAAATCTGTCTTTTTCGCTATGGTTTCATCATCTAAAATATCAAGCAAGTTTTTAGCTATTGCGAGTTTTTCTTGTTCAATTCCCTGTTCAATTCCCTGTTCAATTCCCTGTTCAATTCCCTGTTCAATACCTTTTTCAATGCCCTGTTCTATTCCTTTTTGCAGTCCCTTTCGTTCAGCAGTTTGCAAGGCATTGCGTTCATCAAACTCTTTAAGTGCCATATATTCATACACTTCTAACTCTTTTATATCCCATGTTGTTTGGGTTGCTATACTAAAAGCTTCTTGAAACTCTTGGAGTGTTTTATATTGGGAAGGTATCATCGTCAGGTTTGCTGCATTTTTTAAGAAATAAACCCACTTGTCTAGGACAGAATCTAATGCTTCAAGCTCTTTAGTAAATTTAGGAAGTTCTATAAAAGTAAATTCAAAATCATCTAAATCTTGTTTGTTTGTCTCTTGGTTGATGATAAGATGTCTTGATATATAGTTTTCATTACTAAAAATATTAAAATTAAGGATACCTATAAAATAAACTTTTTTTAGCAATGTATAATCTTGTCCTTTTGGGAGCTGTGCAACATAAGCTTTTGAGGTATAGTAGAGGCTTCTTTTTGTAAAGTTACCCAAATCCTTTTTTTGCATCTCTACTATAAAAGTATCTCCATTTTGATTGGTCGCCTGTATATCAAGGATAGTCTCTTTAAGTTCAGGTATCTTTGGTATTTGGTAGGAGTTTGCCAATGCAATATCTACTATGGTTTTTTCATTTTGAAAATCAAGTGTTGCATTGAGAAAAGAGATAAGAATACTCTTATGTTTCTCATCGCCAAATATTTTCTTAAAAGCTAGGTCGTTTTTAGGGTCTGCAAACTGCATCTTTTCTCTCTTTTTTATGTGATTATAACATAGGTTTTTACAAATGATGCAACCGAACAAGAGTTGAATATCACAACAAGAACACTCAAAGCATATGTCAATGATAGACTTGCTTGAATTTTGTTACTCAAATAAGTTTATGTTTAAAAATTGAGAAGAAATGAAACAATTAGATTTATAATTTTTCATAAAACTTGTATTTTTATATTTTGTTTACTTCTTTAGTTATAATCAAAAAGTAAAGATATATCAAAGGATGTAAAATGAGTAGAGAAATTCTCGATGAAGAGATAGAAGTTAGAGATGTGGATATTGTAGTATCTAAGAGTAATGAAAATGGAGATATAACATACGCTAACCAAATTTTTGTAAAGCTTTCAGGCTATGTGCAGTCGGAATTGCTTGATAAACCCCATTCAATTTTAAGACATCCTGATATGCCAAGTGTTATATTTAAATTTTTATGGCAAGAATTAAAAGCAGGAAATGATGTATTTGCTTTTGTAAAAAATCTTACCAAAGATGGAAAGTACTACTGGACTTTGGCAAATGTGAGAGTTGCTAAAAACCCAGATGGTTCTTTAAGAAACTATGTTTCAACAAGAAGAAGAATGTCTGAAAAAGCAAAAAAGACAATTATACCTTTATATGCTGCACTCTTAGAAAAAGAAAAAAATGATGGTATAGATGCTTCATGGCAACTACTCAATGATATACTCGTCAAGAATGGTTCTTCTATGCAAACATTCAATGACCTTATGAAAAAAATACAAAACTAAAAAGGAAATTATAATGATTGATTTTAAAGAACAAATGAAAAAACTCACAGCAGTAAATGGATACCTCGGTTCTGCTGTACTAAACTTCTCAGGTGAAACACTCTATATAGATGAAGAAAATACAAATACAGATATTGCTTACTCTGCAAGTATTTTTAATGATGCTTTTAGAATGACATCAGAAAGTTCTCTTGATGTTGGTTTTGCTGAGACATCTCTCATTGAAGCGAGGACAGAAGATGGTCATGTCTTTTTAGTAAATAGTTCTGGCTCATCTTCATCAGATAACTTTTCTAAACTCACAATCTTTACAATTTTTAGAGATGATGGGAATGTTGCACTTGCAAAAATGATTATGGAACGTAATATTCAGACAATGTCAAAAATGCTTCAAGCAATGTAATACCACAAAATTTCTAAGAACAGGAGCAGTCATTAAAACTTTATATCTTATTAGACATGCAAAATCAGACTGGAGTGACGGCTCTCTGAGTGACTTCGAAAGAGGTTTAAAGAAACGAGGTTTAAAAGACCTCAATACTATAAGCTCTTATTTATCATTTCAAAAAATAGTACCTGATTTAATTGTTTCTAGTTTAGCTATGAGAGCGCAAACAACTGCTCTTATACTTGCTCAAAAAATAAAATACACTGAGAAAATTCACTATATGAAAGAGTTGTATCAATCTTCAAGAGAAGCCTATATAAATGTCCTTTCATTGCAAAATGATGATGACAATTCTCTCTTTTTAGTTGGACATAATCCTGAATTAACAGAGTTTGCCAATTTTTTGCTCACAGATAATTTTTTTAAATTTCCAACACTAGGTGTTTTGGCTATTAAGCTTGATATAGATAAGTGGGAAGAGATTTCAGAAAATGTTGGAACTGTAGATTTTTTTATTCAGCCAAAACAATTCAAATATTATATGCCAAAACATATTAGAACAACACTGCCCAAAGGATAAAGATGGAAAAACACCTAGAAAAATCTTTAACAAAGATAGAAAACAATCCAGAAATAATTTATGATGAATTAGAGAATTTTTTTAGTGTGTCTTATGTTGAAATATGGAAATATGATTCTCAAAAAAAAACAGCATTTTCACTCAAAGACACTTCCCTTACAACAGTTTTACATCATGGAAAAACACACCAAAGTATTATCAAAAAAAGTTCAATATTTTCAAATCATGTTGTAAGTAGCAAGGCATATATTCAATCAGAAGACAATCCTATCAATTACAAAATAAAATCTATCCTTATAACACCCCTTGAAGTCAATGAGCAAATAGTTGGATTTATAAGACTCTTTGTATCTGTGAAAAAAAGAAAGAATTTTACACGTCAAGATGTTCAAAACTTAGAATTATGGAAAAAAACAGTTTTGCATTTTCTAGGAACTACACAAGACAGCAAACAACAAAAACAATTTAATGATGAAGAGAAACAAATCCTCAAAACAGAAATTTCATCTTTACAAAAAGAACTCAATAATTTTAAAGCACTCTACCAAGAAGAAAAAAAGAGAAAAAACGATCCAACCGAGATTTTATCTTTACAAAAAGAGTGTCAAGATTATCAAATACTTCTCAAAGAAAAGAATGAAGTAAATAGAGTACAGAACAATAGAAATAAACACTTAGAAGAAAAAGTAAAAAAGATAGAAAAAGAGTATCTCTTTCTAAAAAATACACAATCTTCTCAAAAACAAATTTCCAAAGTAGATAAATCTATTAAACTTGACCAATTTTTAAAAAAAATCTATATTAATTATCCCCATCATACGTATTTAATGAGTCTTGCTGAAATCTTATATTTTATAAAAATAGATGCGAACCTCCCTCCTCCAAGTATCAATGAAACCCTTGAAAAATCAGAAAGTATACTGACCTTACTTGAATTTTGTGATTTTGAGGAAACATCATTTAAAGAGCGTCACATTTTAGAAGATTTTCTAGTAGATTTAAAATATTTTCTCTCTGATATGCTGCAAACAACTAAATTAAAAATTTCTACAACGAAAGAAACTCCACCTTCACTTTTTTTTAATCTAAAGATTGCACAAAGTATTTTACTACGTTTTATTGCTCATGTTTCTCAAGATATAGATAATACAAAAGATTTAGAAATTAAACTTTTCTACACAGAAAAAACCTTGAATATAGAAATGCTTTTTACAAAAATAAAAAATAAAAATAAATTCAATATTTTTAGTACAAAAAAGAATAGTTTATACAATTCTACTCAACTTATCCACAATATTAACCAAAAGATGCTGACCTCTATTAATGGAAACATCCAAATATTAGATGAAAAAAATATTTATAAGTTCTTATTGACTCTTCCAGCTTATATTATAAAATTATAAACTGGATCATTGCTAATTTTGGTCTATTTGAATTTCCGTATTTATCTCTAAAGTCACTGTTTTATCATCTTCAACTCCAGTTACCTCTTGGTAACTTGCTCCTGTCTCAGCATCTGTTTTAAAGTCTCCTAAAGTCCACTCAGCATCATCCCCTGTAGTATTGAGTGCGACATGGTCTGAGGCATCGCCCTCTATTGTGAGAGTATTTTTATCATCTGTTACTTCTAAAACATCTTCAAGAGACAGTGTGATATTTTGGTCACCATTACCCATATCTATTTTTCCAATATTATCAAGATTGTCACTTACTTTACTTAAATCAAAATCCATACTATCTTCAAGCACTAAGCCATTCAAATCGCCATTTTCACTTGTGCTTATAGTTGCAGTATCCCCTCCATTACTTTCAGTTGCGGTTACAGAGGATTGAATGCCATTTATTGCACTTTCTGAGAGTTCTTCACTACTTGTAAGGGTCACACTTGCGTCACCATTAGCATCAGTTTCTATACTATAACTTCCATCACTGTTTGCACTCAGAGGATTACCATCACTATCTTGGAGTGTTGTATTCTCTGGAATATTATCTAAAGTAATATTGCTTAAAGTTTCACTACCATCTGTGTCTGTGAGTCCCGAATTTAGATTCATATCATAAGAATATGTTGTCGTAGTACTCCCAACTTGTGTATCTTCTCCACCAAATTCGACATGTTCGACATTGTCAAGTTGTGTTATATCTCCTGTGGCATTATTGGTAACGATGGTGTGTCCCCATCGCTCACCTTGTGTCCACTCACTTGCATCACCTTTAAAGACTACCGTATCATCGCCACTACCACCATCTATAACATCAAATCCAGAACCTACAGTCATCGTGTCATTACCACTACCTGCATCTATTTTTGTATAACCAATATTCGCTTTACCAATATTAAGTGTATCATCTCCTGAACCTAATTCTACATTACTCGCACCATCGCCTGCTATAATAGTATCAGTCCCACTTTCAGAACGAATTTTATCCCATCCATCTCCAGCTATAACCGTGTTGTCCCCACGTCCAACATCTAAAGTATGGTAACCCGCATCTGCATCACCTATTTGGATTTTATCATTACCACTTTTCAAACTAACTGCATCAAAATGATCACCTGCTTTGATAGTATTGTCATCGGAACCTGAGATTTTAGAATAACCTGTACCGGCATCACCTAGAATGGCATTATCTGTACCACTTCCCAAATCTACATCAAGAACACCATCGCCTGCTTGAAGTATATCATCTCCAGCTCCTGCATAAATTCTATCCCAATCTTTTCCTGCTACTATAGTATCATTGCCACTTCCTGCATCTATTTTAGCATTACCTATCCCTGCATTACCTAAGGTAGCATTATCATTTCCTTCACCTAAATCAACATCTATACTACCCTTACCTGCTTGCACAGTATCATCGCCAGAACCAGTGTAAATTCTATCCCAATTTTCACCTGCAGTGACATTATCATCTCCACTTCCTGCATCTATTTTAGCATTACCGGTACCAGCATTTCCTAAAGTAGCAGTATCATTCCCTTGACCTAAACTCACTTCTGTACTGCCATCACCTGCTATAATGTTATCAGTGCCACTTTCAGAACGAATTTTATCCCATCCATCTCCAGCTATAACGGTGTTGTCTCCACGTCCAACATCTAAAGTATGGTAACCTGCATCTGCATCACCTATTTCGATTTTATCATTACCACTTTTCAAGCTTACAGCATCAAAATGATCACCTGCTTTGATGGTATTGTCATCAGAACCTGAGATTTTTGAAGCTCCCGTACCTGCATCGCCTAATATCGCATTATCTGTACCGCTTCCTAAATCGACATCAAGAGTGCCATCGCCTGCTTGCAGTACATCATCTCCAGCCCCTGCATAAATTCTATCCCAATCTTTCCCTGCTACTATAGTATCATTGCCACTTCCTGCATCTATTTTAGCATTACCTATCCCTGCATTACCTAAGGTAGCATTATCATTTCCTTCACCTAAACTCACATCGATACTACCCTTACCTGCTTGCACAGTATCGTCGCCAGAACCAGTGTAAATTCTATCCCAATTTTCACCTGCAGTGACATTGTCATCTCCACTTCCTGCATCTATTTTCGCATTGCCTGTGGCTGCATCATCTATATTTAAGGTATCATTTCCTGCACCCATTTGAATATCAATAGAACCTTTCCCAGCAGTGATATTATCATCTCCACTTTCAGTTTTGATTTTATCCCAATCATTCCCAGCTTCTATAGTATTTGCTCCACTTCCTGCGTCTAAAGTATGGTAACCAGCATCTGCATTATCGATTTTAAGATTATCATCTCCACCTTTAAGCTCTACATCATCCCAATGATTTCCTGCTTTAATAGTATCTGCATCACCAGAACCACTGAGTTTATGGTAACCTACACCCGCATCACCCTCATTAACACCACCATCAACATTCGCTGTAGTTGCAGTCCTTGGAGTATCTGGATTTGCAACTTGTGGATTTATAGAATCTATAGAAGGAGTTGTTGGAGTATCTGGATGTGCGACTTGAGGGTCAATACTTACTCCAGAAGTAGTAGTATGTTCTGTCATATCACTAATATTCATATCAAGTGTAGGGGTTTTTGCTGTTGTATCAGGTGTAAGGTCAAGAGTCTTACCATCTGATAATGTTACACTTTCAAAGTTTTCAAAATGGTCTTTGATTCCTCCATCCCAATGAGACTTGTCAACATTATTTAAAACTAAATTATCAATGCCCTCGCCACCATTAAAGGTTGCATCTGTTCCTGAAAGTGAATCATTTATGACTAATGTATCTGTTCCATCTCCAAGATTTACACTACCAGCATCAAATCCACTACTTACATTATCAAGAGTAACTGTATCATTTCCGGCTCCTGTATCAACTGTTACATCTTCTTGAATTCTATCTATTGTTACGGTATCATCTCCCGCTCCGGTATCTATTGAAGATTGGTCTTCGGCTTTATGAATACTAACGGTATCTTTACCATCCCCTGTATTGACTTGAGAATCATGTAACATAGTAGAACCAATACTTACCGTATCATTACCTTCCCCTGTATTTATAACACCTGTTTCATGACGATCACCCAAATCTCCACCAATATTTACAGTATCATTACCAGTTCCTGTATTTATAACACCATCATCAAAATCATCACCTGTAGTTATAGTATCATTTCCAGCATTTGTATCAATCACTCTACCATCTTCAATATCATCATCTACACTAATTGTATCATTACCATCACCCGTAGTTAATGTTGTATCCACATAATCATCATGTGATTCATTGCCGTTATTTATGTTTCTATAATGTAAAACTTCATCTACTGGACCATCATTTGTACCCACAACATTTACACTAACATTCGCAGTATCTTCACCACCTTTACCATCGCTTACTGTATAAGAGAATGTCACATCTTGATTTTCTCCATCATTCATCTCTTGTAAATGTTCACTTGGTGTGAAGTTTACTTTTCCATCATCTGTTAAGCTCGCAGTTCCTAGAGTGTTACCATCCGTATCTGTAATAGTTGCTGTATGTCCGTTTGTTACATCTTGTCCATCTATTTTTGTAATGCTTAGGTTGTCACCATCTTTATCTGTATCATTTTCTAAGACATCTAGTGTTATTGAACTATCTTCAGTGGTTACAGTTGCACTTGCACTATTTCCCACTACAAATGACATATTATCAAAATAACCATCGGCATCTCCACCTTGGTGTCGTTCCATATGCATTTCTATAGTTGCTGTCACTGCACCATTTGGAATAGCTCCCCCAACTTCATGACTTTCCATACTACTAGATGTAATAACTTTTCCCGTCGTTGATTCACCCACTGTATTACCATCTACATCTTTAAAGACCACTTTTAATTCAGCACTATCTGTTTGTCCTGCATATGCACCCATATCCGCTGATAGATTAAATTCATTACCTTCAATATGTGTTATATCAATATCTTGATGTGAAACGACCTCTTCCCCACGACCATAGAAAAATTTACCATCTTCTGTATTTTCAGTATCTAAATCTGCCCAATCATTACTTGAGTAATTAGAAACTTTCAAATCTCCAGTATCTGTAATCCAATTTGATTCATCTGACTCTGCATTTCCATTAGATATTAAATTTTCTGACCAATTTTCTTGTATCTCTATATCATCTGTTGCATCTGGACTCATATTTATATGAATATTCGTAATAATATCATGTGCAACTGTTGTTGCACCCACTGGAGTTGTATCTTCTACGACTTCGCCTGCGTCTGTTGCCGCTTTAGTATATGTATCTTTAGCATCATTGGCTGTAGCGATTGCACTATCGGCACTCTCGATAGCGTTTTGGGCAGTTTGGATATCTGCTGTGCTTGGGTTGGAGTTCTCTGCAAGTGTTTGTACAGCTTTATCTGCATCTGCTATCGCTGCATTGGCTGTGTCGGCTGCATCGTTGGCACTTGTAAGTAAATCATCCACTGCTTTATCAGAGTCACTCTCTGTTTGGATAGCGCTCTCGAGGTCTGCTTGTATCTCGTTTGTTGCACCCACTGGAGTTGTATCTTCTACGACTTCGCCTGCGTCTGTTGCCGCTTTAGTATATGTATCTTTAGCATCATTGGCTGTAGCGATTGCACTATCGGCACTCTCGATAGCGTTTTGGGC
>Ga0256829_1000505_pt1 | contig 38688 bp, 12 predicted proteins | sample 131447metaG_FD_185979 | JGI IMG/M metagenome (GOLD analysis project Ga0256829, IMG submission 185979) | Hydrothermal vent microbial communities from Lau Basin, Pacific Ocean - 131-447 | ecosystem: Environmental > Aquatic > Marine > Hydrothermal vents | place: Pacific Ocean: Lau Basin | collected... | reverse complement strand
TCTGATTTGATAGAATTTATTATAAATAATTTATTATCAATAATATTTGCATTGTTACTCTCTCCATATCATTTAATAGTTTGACCTTGTTTCAATCTTGAAATAATATTGCTAAAATTTCAATTTGGGTCTAAATCAAGAAATGAAGGATAAATCGAATCATCAGAATAATGAATAACATATTTAATTTGATTTATATCTTTTTTACTTCAATTAGAACAATCTATATAATATTTAGCATTAGTATGGCTACCATTAGAAAGTGATATTGATTGACTATCAGCAGGTGATACATTTATTAATTTACATTTTATTTGACTACATAATCAAGTTTTCTTAGTCGTTTTTCAAATAAATTTTAGAGATAATTTATTTGAATTATAAACATTAGAACTATTTGGCTGTTTATAAGAAATAGTTATATTTACTGTAGGTGATGAATAATTAGCACTATTAACATCTTGAACATCTAATTCTATTTCTTTATATTCTCATTTTTTTATTGTTATATTTTTTCAACTAATATCTATAGTTCCATTAGTATCTATATTTTCAGTAGTTCAATTAATTATTAATTTACCATTTTTATTTATATTAGTAGAACTAATAGATATTCATGATAAAGTTAGACTATCACAATCATTATTATTATTGTTTTTAATATAAAGTTTAATTTTATGAGTTCCATCTGCTAATTTTTCAACAGAATTTGTAATTTCTCAATCATAGTTTTTACTATTAATAGATATTGTTCCATTTTGACCACCTTCAATTGTTGTATATACTCAATTATTAATAGATTTATCAGCAGGATTATCTTCTTCTGAATAGACAGTTGTTGCCTTACACACTAAATTTTTAGTTCAATCAAAAGGAACATATAAAGTATTAAATTCATTTATTGCTTTTGATATATTTGAATTACCTAAATAAGCCATAATAGAATTAAGATTATCATTTAACAATCACTCTAATCCTTTTTCATCATCTTTATATACATTATTTTGAATATAATTATTTAAACTACTAACATCGTCATCTTCAGAAACTGAAAGATTAAACAATTTATCATGAACATTAAAAATTAATCATTTAATTTTTCAATTATCAATTACCCTTTTATTATAATTAAACCCATCAGTATATTTTTCAAAAATATTATCATAAATACTTTGTTTATATAAACTTTTATTATTTTTAGATAAATCTGAAATAAAATTATTATTTATTTTATCATTATCATCATTAAATGTATTATTTTGAATATTATAAGGCATAATAAAATTATTATTTGTATCTTTGTCTAAATTTACTTTTATATTAGATGTTTTATAATCTATTTTATAATAAACAAAATTAAATGTTTTATAAAAACTAAGTAATAAATTATTTAATTCCTTTTCTTTATAAGTATTATCTTCAAGATTTGATACTTTCATGTTTATTCATTTAAATCTTTTCTTATCTTTATTTTGAATATATCATTTTTTATTACTAAAATCATATGGTAATTGAATATTATTATCTCAATTATTACTGCTTGAAACGACAGAGAAATTAAAATCAAAACTATTATCTGATCCTTTTATATTATTATATTTATGGGTTCATAAATAATTTGATTTTATTGTTATCATATTACCAATAAGATGCTTTACATCACTATTATCTTTAATTTTATTATAATCCCATACACATATATTATTATTACAATCTATATGATTTGGGTCAATCATTGAAACTAAATCTTTATCTCAAAACTTAAAAATATTAGCATATTCAGGTAACTCATCAAATTTATAAGGAATATATTCTACTGTTTGTTTATTAATAATATCCTTCATTATTGTACCCCATGTTAATATATAAGGAATTACTAAATGTTCATTTCCATTATCTAAATCATCCATATCTATATCTACAATTAAAAACATAGTTCAAGGATCTAAGTCAATGTTATATAGATTTTTAAAATTATCTTTATCTAAAATAATAGCATTAATATTGTTAATAATTAATCATTTATTATTTGCTTTTATACTTGACTTAATTTTTCATAATAACTTACTTATAGCGGGTTTAATAACATCTATAGTATCCTCTCAATTAACATCATTTATCATATTTCATTCTATATCGGATTTATTACCTTTAAAAAATTTATCTAAATTATTAACAGATCAATTATTTGAATCTCAGAATTTTCAGAATAAATCCATATAATTATAAATCCATTTTGTTCAATCTGAATTTTCTAGGACAGGATCTATTGTAGGTGTTCATATTCAATATTCTTTAGCGGAGGATAAAGATAAATAATAGGTATTATTATCCTTTGGGAGAAATCCATCTATTTTTTGAACATTACTATTATAGAAGGTTGTTGAAATAATATCTTTTATATTATAATTAATATTTTTTATTGTTGCTAATTTGTCAAAATTTCATTCTATATTATTTATTATTTGATAATATAAACCATTAATATTAGAATTATCAAATTTATTAAAAACTATTTTAGACATATCATTCATTTCTTTATTTCATGCTGCCCAAAAAATTTTATTTAATATCCCTTGACTAATAGTTTTTGCTAATAAGTCTTTAGATAATCCATCAATAGGGTTATTTACAAGAAGATCTACATTTGAATTTTCAGGGATATAATAAACAATATTATTATCTTTAGCAGGTAATAATAAATCACTTGAAATTAATAAAATTCATTTACTACTATCATTATTAGTACATTTTATTAATGATCAATTAGTAAAAGAAATAATACCTTCTTGAACTAACATTAATTTTCAATAAGCTTCATTCCCATCTTTTTTAGAAGGAATGTATTTTGGTATTAAAATAGAAGGAGTAATACTAGGTGTAAGATCACAAGACCGTCAAGTTCCTAAACTTACTAAATCAAGAATTGTTAGTTGATGTCATTTTATTAAATTTCTAAGATCTTTTTCTGAATCTGTTGTTCATTTATAAATAAAATAGTTATTTAATTTATTTTCAGAATTTATAATTTTATTTTTTAAACATTTAATTTTATCCTCCTCTGACATATTAGAACAATCTTTTTTAGCTGCTTGAGCAGCATTATTTTCTCTAACAATAATTTTATTATAAATTTTATTATAATCATTATTAAATTTAGTTAAAGCATTTTCATCAGTAAATCTTAAAATATTGACGGCAGAACTATCCCCATTTTTAACAAATCATTTATTATTATTATAATCATATCAAAAAACAGCAGAAGATAATTTTTGATCTATAGATTGTTTTATAATTTCTGTAGTTAAATTTCAGGTTGTAAATAAGAACTGTAATGGTAATCACTTATATAAATATAGTTCTTTTTTATCCACATCTGTAGTGTCCAAATTTGAATTATAATCACTCTTATCAGGGCTTAATATGTCTGAGACTATAGTACCATTAGGGTCCTTTCATTTCCATGGATAGGAATTTATAATAGATAATTTATTAGGATATAATCAATTGATAGATAAATATCACAAAAAATTATCTTTTTCATTTAAGATTTTTAAAGACAATATTTTTGATCTTTTTGATAATTGTTTTATAGCATTATAATATGGTTCATATATATACTTTCAACTTGTTCATATTCATGATAAATTATGACTATCAGCATCTGCTATTTTAACATTAATATTTCTATCTAATATATTAGGATTTGTTAATATTTCAGAATTAGTATTAACTTGTGAATAATTAACTAAGGTATTTAGAAAAGGGTATAAAATTCAGCTAGTCATAAGTACATTATATCACATAGATGATTGTGTTGAAAGACCCTTATTTCAATGGTCATCAAGGTCATGCTCTATCCATCAATATTCTAAAAATTTATGATTCTGTGGGTCCTTAGAAATAATATCTTTATAATAAATATTAGCAAGATTAGCAATTGTGGAAATTCATTGATAACTAGATAAGGTAAAATCCTCAAGATTATTATATTTATATAAATCATTACCATAACTTATAGGATGTTTCTCATCTTTTTCACTTCCATTATATAATTGTTTAATATTAATATTCCTTTGTGATTGTAGAATATTTTGATTTTGAATAATTGAATATAAAGGCATATTTAAGGAACTAAGATAAGAAATTTCCAAATGACCATAAGAAAAAAGTCTCTTAAAAAATACTATAGGATCATAATCTTCATTTTTTGAGGTATAATATTCTTTTATCTCATGATTATATATCTCAGAAAAGATATAATTATTAATTATTTTGTAATATTTATTAGGGTCTGGCATTTCTGTATCTGGATTATCCAAATGTGTGAAATCTACTGCTTTATTCAAATATAATGTTTTTAGAAGATCATTATAAGTTTTTAGTCAGAATTTATTCCCATTAGATTTAGGAAAAAAAGTTCTTACATTTGAATAATTATAATTATCTATTGTTTTATTAAATTTAAATCAATTATTTATAACATTTTTAAAATCCGTTTCTTTTATTAATTGATTTCAATTAAATTGATAAGAAAAATTAGTTTTTCAATTAGCTGTTTCAGAAAAAAACATTAAATTATGATAAATTCAATTATTATTAGGTCAAAGTGCATCTGTATTAATAAAATTATCAATTAGTTTTTTATAAACAAAATTTACCCAAAAAGGAATACTTTTTCATATAACCTTAAGATGATAATGATCTGAATTTTTAGCTTTTTCATAAAGTTCATCAATAGGATTTATTATTTTATCTGATCCATTATCTTTTTCTTCTCTAATAAATATAGGATAACCATATAATCAATGTCCATTTAATCAACTAAAATATTTATCAGAATTATATTTATTATAAATATTATTTCTTAATAAATAAGAAATTAAATCTTTATTGACATCTTTTAATCAAGGTAATAATTTATTAACAAAAACATGTGCTGTAAAAGAATATGTAATATTATTTCAATTTTGATCTTTATCATTCGATATTAATTTCACTGTATTCAAATCATTCAATAATATTTTTCAAAAATTAATATAATATAATATCCCATGATAAGTATTATCAAATGATTGTTTTATTACTTTAATTTTAATCTCAATTTTTTGATAATTATGAATATCATCTTTATTTATATTACCATTATTATCTAACTTCTTTATTTTAATTCATGTATCTCAATTCAATAACAATGTACAATCTACTATTCCAGAACCATTATTAATTTCATCTGCGATTTTTTTAGAACACTGATTAGCAATATCAATATTGGATACAACTGCTGGATATGTTATATTATATATATCTCATTTGAGATGTACACTATATCCAGATCCACTAAATCATTTAGTCATATTATTATGGAGTTTATAAGTATCTATAAATCATCCAGTTTTTCAAATAAAATTATCATTTATTCATAGCATTCAAACTGTAATATATTCTTTTTTATCATAATTTGTAGTATAAAAAATATTATGGGTTAAAGATTCAGGCAAAGTGGCTGTATTTCCTCATTCTTTTAATGTCCAGTAAATTGGTTTAATATTTCCCATTGTTAAAAAATTATATCAATAATAATTTAATATTGAAAAAATATTATCTTTTTTAGTTCATAAATTATCATATTGATAATATGCATTCCCTTTTTTTTGATCTATATTTTTATTATTAATTGAATTATCTGATCAAAACATATATGTAGGAAATTCTTTACTAAATTTAGCAAAAGAAGTTTCCCCTTTTTCATTAATATCTTTTAATTTAGAATCCAGATTATCATCAATATAATCAAATAAATCCTTCCATTTTTTAAAATAATAATTTTCATCAATAGATTTATCTGGATCAGATAAAGTTATAGGAATAAGAGGAGCTCAAGGAAGTATATTATAAGTTCTTTTAGATATTGATTGTTGAAGATATTCTCATTTAAGATTATCTCAATCTGCCCAAATATATTTTATAGGTGAAAAAAGCATCCCATCTTTAATAATATTAAGCATTGTTCTTTTATCCATTAAATATTTTTCCCCCGCATCTTTATATACCATAGAACTATAAATCTTTCAACTATTAAAAGCTGTAAGATCTGTTCATTTAATATTATTATTATCTTTATCATAAATTAAAGATAATAAATAATTATTAGTAAAAGCAACTTTCATAAAAACTGATTTTATTGTATCATCACTTATATCATAATAATAAATTTTTCTAGATACACCATTCGCAGCATAAATATTATCATCATAATTTCAATTTAAATTATATATTCTTCAATAATTATTTAATAAAGAACTATTAATAAAAGTTGGGTATTGCTCTTTATTTAGATCTTTATTATCGTTATCATTATCATGTATATATGTTTTTGTTCAATCAACAGTTAAAGATGAATATGAATTTCTAATAAAAGGATAAGTATAATAAAAATTATTAAATATATTTTTTCTATTTAATATTTTTCAAATAACTTCTAATTGATTATTTTTTGCTGAATTTTTAATTGAATATCAAAACTTAACATTATTGTTTGTTATCCAAGGATAAGATTGTGATATATTATATCTAACCTTTGAACTAGTTAAAATTTTAGGATGTGCTTCTATTATAGGATCACCTAATTTTATAAATTTATATTTTCAGTCTGTATTTTTTATTAAATATAAAACAGTGTTTTTTTGTATTTTATTTAACAAAATAGGAGTTAAATTTAACCCATAAGTAAAATTAACAAAATATCACAAAAATAAAAAATTTAATAGTAAAATAAATATTATAAATATTTTTTTCATTAGTGAATTTTATTTTATTTAATTAAAAAAGATAATATCTTTAAATATACTATATCAAAATAATATATTTTTATAAAATTATACTAAAAAAAGATAGAAAATATAATGTTTTCTATCTTTTTAATTTTTATTTATTTACATAAATATTTTTCTCTGTTTTAATAATTGCTTGAACATGTGTCACATTAGGTGAAATATAAACATTTCCTGTAGTAATAATTCATAGTATATTCTGATGAGATCATTTCTCCGCAATTATATTATGATCGATATAAACATCTCAATTAACAAATAATGTTGTATATCATTGATATCTAAATACTTGGTTTATTCTTAAATCAGAATTAAATTTATATACCCTATTTCTAATAAATCAACAATCACCTCCTAAATCAAATTCTTTACTTGATGAAATATAACTATATTGACATAAATTTTTTCAAATACTTAATATATATTTATGTAAGTTTAATGGGTCTTTTGTATATTGACTTAATATATCTAATATTTTAGCTCAACTAAATAATTTATTTTCATCAATTTTTCAATCTTTTGTTTTTGGAAATGAAACATTAATTGTTTTATTAGTCAAAATTTCCTTATCAGTTAATACATTAATATTATTCATATCTTGTACATTTTTATCATTTGTAACTAACATATTTTGAACATGAATACTTCAAGCACTTTCAATTTTTCATACATTTAAAGAAGACACAGTCAATCATCATTTTAATCCAGCAATATTCATCTTTTTCTCATTATAATTATTTGCTTGGTCATATCAAGAAACAAATAACCATAATTGTCATTGTTTATCAAACATTTCTTTTGTTATAGTAACATTATCTAATTCATAATAATAAATATTATTACTATTAACAACTTTTAAATTTGATATATCTAAATCTACATTTCATATCTTAATATTTTTTAGATTTACTTTTTCTGTTGTTTTGAAAGATATCGCTATTTTATCTCAAATAGATGGATTAGTATTATTTGTTTTCATATCAAAGAATATTGGAGCTACGGTATCTATCATATAAGGTTTATTATAAATAACTCTTTTTACAGCAATATATTTTCAAGTTTTAGGGTCTGTAATATAATCTTTTATAGTAGATATACCTAATATTCTAACCTCAGATGTATTATATGCTGTTTTATAAACCACAACAGGATAATACAATCAAGTTTTATTCATTAAACTTTGTATTTTCAAATTTTTCTTATAGATATAGAATCAACCATTTTTTAAATCACTCATAGAATAATGAACAATTTGTGGTAAAGCTAAAAAAGTTTTATCATCATACTTTAAATAACTCCAACCTGGTGAATTTTTTTTAGTTAATATATTATCTGCCTTAACAAATCATAACCGATATTCTGTAGGTTTATTTTGTAATTTTAGATTTATTTCACCTAAAGATTTATCAATTCAAAATTTACTAACATAAAGATTAAATTTACTATTAAATGTATAATCATCTAAAGATTGTTGATAATACATTTTAGGAGTGGATCTATTTATATCTTGTGTTTTATCTAAGTTTAATTCTTTGATATTACACCATGGATTAGTATCAAACTGATAAGTGCTTCAACCTATAGTAACTTTATTACCAGACCCACAATCTTTAATTGAAGGTAGAACATATCATTTAACTAATGCCTTTAATCATAAATCAGCATATAATTCTTTTCAGAATAATAATTTATTATGAGCAATATAACTTATTCTATTTTTTGTTTTTGGATTTTCTATAATAATTTGTGGAAGTGGCATAATTGCTATATAATTTCTATTATTATTTTTATCAGCACCTAATACTATAATTTTATTTTGATAAAAAGCAAAATCAGCATTAGTAGGATATGCTCAGTTATTAGCATTAATTTTAATTGATGTAATTTTTTTAACTTCTTTTGTTAATAAATTTATTCTAAAATAATCTAAATTATGTGTATCTCAGTTTAATCATACCATATAAACATTATTTTGATCAATAGGTTTTATAATATCAACTCAAAGATATTTATCAGAAAAGATATTTGTATCTATTTTTTGAGTATCTATATATAATCAATCATTTTTATCATATTCTATTACATAAGAACCATTATAGATATTATAATATAATAAATTTGATTTATTTCATAATAATACATTATTTTTATAATAGTTTCATTCTGAATCTACCTCCCAATAATTTCATATATAATCTGATGTTATATTTATAATTTGTCCTTTATATCCTGTACTATTAACTTCTGTATCTGGATATAATTTATATATAATATTTCAATTATCTCAACCACTAATTAAGATTTGTTTATCTCATCAAAAAGTAGTATTTTGTGAATTTATATAAGTTTCTATTCATGATATTTTATCTGAACAATTTCAATTTTGACATAAATTAATAAGTCATTTTCAAATACTATTTATTGATGTTGGAATAAATTGATCTGGCATATTACTTACAGTCATATCTAATCAATTAACAATAGGGTTTATTCATGTTATTCCCATATTTCCTCAATCTTTATATCTTTTAATATATAATGTTTGTATATTTGTATTTAATCAAATATCAGTCAATTTACAATTAACTTTTATTAAATGTTTAGAACTAGGAATATTCACTGTTATATGATACAAAAATGGGTTTGTATTATCTCTTTGAACAGCTGTGACTGGATAATCACATTTTAATCCGATAGGATCAGCTTTCAATCTTTCACTTACTTTAATATTTATTACAGCGGATCATGAAACATTATCAGGAATATATAAAGTTGGGAATACATCAGCAAAAGATGGTTTAAATCTATCTATAACAAATTCATTTTGATCTAAATGTTGTTGTCTAATTTCATTTTTATAACTTTCTCAAATAATTTTATATTCCCCATCTGGATATCCTAAAGCTGGATTTATAGTAAAATCTTTAGTTACAGTTCCTCAATTTGCTGTGATATCCCAAGACCAAAATTGATATTTATTATCATTATATTTATCTTGAATATATAATTTTACAGTTCAAGAATCAAAAGCCGAAATAGTAACTTTACAAGTTGTTGCTGTAGTAATTTTTTTAGGACATGTAATTTTACTAATTACAGGACCATTAGCATACCAATAATCTTTAGCATTTGTATTACCTACCACATAAAAATTTTGTTTTACCATTTTAGTTATATTTTCGTCTGAATTTAGATGAACTGACAATTTTCAATTTTTAAACACATCAATAACTTGAGATCTTAATAATTTTGTTCCATCATATAATTTTACTAATACCTTTCTAGGTAAAAATTGATTTTCAGAAGTAATATTATTTGTATTATAGATTAGCCAAATAGTTCTTCCTTTTTCTGTATAAATATTTCAAGTTTCCAATAGAAAAGGATTATTAATATCTGAACTTTCATTGTCTAACAATTTAATTTTAGCTTTTACAGTATATCAATAATTAATACTATTTTTCAAATATAATGGCATATCTACAATAACATCAGCATCTGTATTTAATACACCACCTATTTTTGTCGAAAAAAGAACCCTTTTAGTAGGGACAATTACTTTGTTTCAGTCCTCAAATATAAATTGAACAAATGCTGATTTTAATACTGTACTTTTATTTAATTTTCATTTTTTAAAACTTTTAGAAGCATAATCATAATATTCTGTAATATTAATTTTTAATGGATATCATCTAAAATTTAAAGAAGATAAATTAATATCTTTTAACTGTGCATTATTATATATATTAGCTGCAAAGATATTACTATTTAAAATCATACTTCAAAAAAGTAAAGATAATAATCATAATAATATTCTTTTTTTTGTAAAATAATTAATAGAATTGTTTATTTTTTTTAACATTTAATTAATAATATATAAATAAAGTTTATATAGTAAGTTATAATTCTAATAAGTATATAAAGTATCACCACTTATCATTAAGTAATGAAAAATTGATAAATAAATATATCCTGATAAATAAAGACATTCTTAATAAAAATCATAAAAAGCAAGTTAATTTTTTATAGAAAGCTTATAATAAAACATATATTTAATTAAAAGTATTGTTATATTTTATTTTCTAAGAAAAAAGAGAGTTTTTAACTCTCTTTTTCTTTTTTATTTAGTAATATCTAATTCTTGTGTTTTTAACCCATTTATATTGTTATTAAAATTTTTAGTAAATTTAGCAATATTTGTTACTACAAAGTTATTCATATATATAGGTTTTAAATTCCCATCAACATCTTTTGAATAAAATTGTAAATCAACTGGAGAATCTGACATATTTTTAACAACTACTAAATATTTTTTATTAGGTAGATTTAACTCTACTTTATTATTTGGAATATATATATTTATATCTCACATAGTATTTTTATTTCATATTATATTTCCATTAGCATCTTTAATTATTCATTTTATACTTTCATATTGAATAGATTTTATATCATCTTTATGGTTTTTATCAGGTGTAACAACTCATTTAAAGAAATTTTTATCGTCTGTACTAAAGCTTGTAACATCAACAGGTACATTATATTTTCAATTTTTTAATACCACATAAATAAATCCTAACATTTTTTTCTTAATATCTGAAACATTTTTTGATTTTAATATATTATCTGCCATTACATTATCTTTCAATCAAGTAACATTACTTATATTAGATATACTAATTTGTTCTGGATTAACTATATTATTATTAACCTCTTTATTTATATTTGATAAGGTTTTATTATTAATAACATATTTATTATTTTGAATACTAATAATTCCATCATCTTTTAATATATTGTTCATAGAAAGTTGTTCAACAAAGTTATTATCAAAAGTATTTGTTAATACATTATTAGCCTCAGTTCTTCATTGTATTTCTTGATTTGAATCGATATAACTACTAGAATATTTAATATTAGTTTCAATAGCAACCTTTGTTTGGTTATATCTATTATTTAATTTAGTTAATAAACTATTTTTAATATTTTGATCACTAAAGTTCTTATTAATTAAGTTAGTAATATCTGTCTTTAATTTATTTATTCAATCTAAAGATTTATCTGCTATATGTGTGCTAAATCAATTAATAGCTGTATTTATTTCATTTATTTTCTTTTGAAATAACAGTGAATTTTTCATTCAATTAAAAGCATTTATCTTACTTCATAATAAATCTGAAAGATAATCTTTTGCTTTAGTAAAATATGTTATTCATTCTAATCTTTTTTTTATTATCAAAGCTCAGCTTTCATAGGTATTAAAAGTAGTATTATTAATCATATTTAAGATATTAAATAAATCATTTTTTTCTTTATTCAATTCTATTATCTTTTCTTGTGTATTTATTCATGTCATTCATAATTTATTAACAATAATCTTAGCCAGATTTTTATACAAACTAGATACAGCTGGTTTAGGTAATAATGGTGATACTAATTTTATTTTATTAATAAGATATCCTATATTGTTGTTTAAGAATGTAGTCAATAAAGGATCATTAAAAATTAAACTTTTATTATCATCACTTGGTTTACCATTTTTAGACAATTGGTCAAAACTATTTTCTATTGAAGAAGTTACCTCAGTTGTTCATGATTTAGTTAAAAATGGTGTTTTAAATGTTTTTTGCATAAAAACATTATTTTCATTTTTAATAGATATTCATGAAATACCATTAGGGATATAAAAACTCTTTAAATAGAATGTTTTATTCCCATCTTTCGAAGTAAGTTTTAAGAAAACAGATTTATAATGTCATTTATGTTTTGTATCTAATGATTGTAAATCATTGTAATGTTTTATTAATGAATAATTATTATTCATTCACAATGTATTTTTAAATGATAATACTATATTGTTAAATGAATCACCACTATTATCCATTGGTAAATCTAGTTTTTGAATATTCTTATCACATTCTAATCACAATAATATCGAATTTTTATATATTATAAAAGAACAATTAGATGATTTGAATACTCAAAGTTGTGAAAGTCAGTCTGCTTTTGTTATTATTTTAATATCTGGATTATCTTTTAATGTCATATTATTCCAATCAAATATTTCATCTAATGCATTTTTATTTAATGCTAACAATTCTGGGAAATATGAAGAATATTTACTATTTGACATTTGTTGTATTTGTTGTTTATATATTGATTTTGCTTTATCAAATAATCAATTAATACTTTTTTTATCTATAATAGATCCACAAACTCCTGTTGATGATCTTAATCAATTCCAGTTTTCAGAACTATTTACAACGCATTTATCCGCAACTATTTCTTTATTAATATCATCTATATTCTTATTAGATATTAATTTTATTTCTCTTATTATATTATTTACTCCTAATTTATTATCCTTAGTATTCGCAATTTTTCATAAATTTATTAATATTTTTAAATAACTATCTTTTAAGTCATTTATATTTTGTTGAGAATATAAATTTCCTATTTGTGAATTAAAAGTTTTATAAAAATAATCTGATATATTTGATTTTGTTTGTTTTATTTTTTCCAAGTAAATTTTATTAATTCTGTTTAATAAATCATGTTTTTGTTTATTTAATTTACTAACATCTAATTTTATATTTTTTAAATTTATACTATTTAATTTTCATATTAATAAAGTTTTTTCTTTATTAATTCAGTTATAATATAATTCGTTATTATAATTTTTTTCAAATTGGTCTACTTGTTTAGCAATAGAATTTAGATTTAATCAAGCTTTGTTATAATTAATATGTGGATTAACATTATTAATTTTATCATCAATCATTTTGATTAAAGAATCATATATAGGATTGATATAAACTTTTTTTGCTGGATTATATTCTATTCAAGAATTATTCCATATTCATTTTGAAAAATCCATTGTTAAAGTAGGTGCTTTAATTTTATTAACAAGTCAAGAAATATTATTAATATAATCTTGAAGTTTAAAATCAAAATCTTCACCATTATTTAATTCTTTTAATGAATTATATAAATCAATTATATTTGTATAATAATTTTTCTTTATACTATCTTTTAAGTAAGAGATATAATCGTCTAAATTTTCTGCTGTTTTACTATTTTTAAAAGTATCTATCTTGTTTATAGCTTCAACTGTGTTATTATAATATTTATCTCATATTAATAAATCCTTTTTTGTTTCTAATATAGTATTTAAAACTCAATAATATTCATTAAACCATTTTGTTTTAGGTAATTGATATTTTGAATATTGTGAAATATTATTAATATCAATTTTTTTAATTATTTTTTCATTTATTCAATATTTTGTAATATCATTATTAAATTCATCTACTGTTTTATAATTTAATCCTGAAGAAGAATATTTATCTGGAGCAATTAAATATTCTAAAGATCAAAAATTAGATATATTTAACTTAACATTATCATCAATAGAATGTTTATTAAATGCGTTATCAATATCTGTATTTAAAAGTGAAGTATTCTTTTTAATATAATTATCAGATAATTTATTTAAAGTATTCATAATAGATGTACCAGTAAGGTCATTAGAACCTCAAGAAAATGAGATATTTGAATTATCTACAACTCAAGTTAATCATTTAACTATATTATTTAAAGAATTAGCATAATTAGTAAAAACATTTTGTTTATCTTTATTTAAATTATCCAAATCTTTTTTATCTTTCTCATATGATGTAATTAAATCATATTGTTCAGTGAATCAATTTTTCTTATAATAAGGAATATAATATTTTTCAAAGAAATCCCAATTTATATTATCATTATTATTATAACTTGATGATTCAACGGATAATGAAGATAATTTTTCTAATGACATTCCTTCTAAACTAGAAAGATCATTACCATCAACAATATTACCATTATTATCAATTAATGATAATTTTTTTGATTTAATTCCTAATTTAATAAAATTGATTAATTTATTATATTTACTTATAGTATCTTTATATTTTTCAGGTCAATAATTTTGTAAAATATTATTATAAACCTTTTTTAAGTTATCATAAGCATTAATAACATTCTTATTTAAACTATTAATAGTATATTTTTGTAAATCACTTCAATTTTTTAAAGAATTAGTAAATGAAATATTATTATCTTCTAAATATTTTTTAAATGATAATAATGAAAATAAATTTAAAGCATTAGAAGGATCTTTTCATAAGCTAACATGTATTTGTTGTTTATTATCATCTGTATTATCTGTTAATTTAGAATACATATCTAATAATACATCTTCTAGATTATAATCATTTTTACCATCATTATTATCATCTTTATACAATTTAGACTTATCTTTATTATAAAAATTTTCAATAAAATCTGTCATAGAAATAGCTCCATCCTTAGTAACATTTTTATTATCATAAGTATATTTCAATATAACCAAATCATTATGATTTTTTATTGTGTTTATAATATCATTAGGAGTATATTTTGATAATAATAAATATAATTTATTATTTATAAAAATATTATTATAATCTTTATTTGATGTCCATTTAGATATTCAAGTAGTTAAACCATATAAATCAAAATAAGTTTTATCAAATACCGTTTCTCTTTTTCAATCTTTTCAAGTTATAGTCGTAACAAAATTATCTTTTATATTAGGAACCAAAAATTTATTTAAATCATAATCAGAAGTAAAGAATATTTTAGTTGGAAGATTAGAATTATTATTAAATCAATTTATAAAACTGTTAAATCATTTAGATAATCAAGAAATTAGATCTGAAACTTTAATATTTTCTCAATTAATTTTTAATGAAGGATTATTTGAACTATTATTAAATTTGTCTAAAAACTTCATTACATTAGCAGTGTGTAATGTATAGTCTAAAGCATTATTAATTCTATCTAATTTATAATTACTATTTATAATTTGTTGTTTATATTTTATCTCTTTATTTATTAATCATTGTATTGTTGGATTAAAAGAATTTATTTCACTCTTATTTATATTAGTATTAATAAAAGATAAATCTGATAATTTTTTACTTAAATCTAATTTATTTTTTTCTGTAAATGAAAATACAGTATTATCAAATACTATAGGTAATTTTTGAAAAATATCATATTTTAATTTTTCAATTCATAATTTATCAAGAGATATATTTCAATCAATTTTTTGTATTTCTTTTTTATAATAAGAATTATTATTTAATATTGTTTTAATAGATGTTCTAAATGCATCAGAATTAGCTTTTAAATTATTTACATTGATCCCAATTGATAATAGATAAGCTTTTTTATAAGCTGTTATTAATCTATCTATTAATTTATTTGATTGGTCAATATTATTTAATTGTGTTCTAAGTTTAAAATAATCATTTATTTTTAATAAATTATATACAGCTTTATCTTTTGCATATTTTATATATTTAAAATGGATATTAGAATAATCAACTTTCCCTTTATAATAATTACTTCTAAGTCAAATACCTTGTTCCAATAAATCTTTCTCTATATTTGGTGTATTATAAATTTCACTAGTAAGTAATTTACCATCTACATATATAGATACATTATATTGTAATGGAGTAACATTTACCAAAGAATAAACAATATCAATATGATATGATTTATTTTGATCTAATCCATGAATATATTTTTCTGGTCCCCTAAATCAAATTCTAGCAGGACAAATATCTAAAGGAATATTTCAAATTGTTATTCAACCCCATTTAGAACCTCAAGAAAATTTAACATCATATGAAATTTTTAATCAATTCAACACTCTTAAATTAGGGTCTTTAAACCATATTGTTGTATATTCATATTTATTAGTATTTTTTCTTGAAAAAGACACTCCATTTTTAGTATATTCAACATTGATATAATTTGGGTTTGGACTATCATAACTCATTCATGATCTTTTATAATCTTTTAATCATATTTTTTTTCATTTATAATCAACTTTTTCATAAGTATTTTTTGAAATTGTTATATCAACATTATTATTTAGATTAGATATATATTTAAATTTTTTAAAATAACTAGAATAAAATGGTAATAATGTATTATCTATAATATTTCAATTAGTATAATTACTTAATCTATAAATACATTTATCGAATACTACATTAACAAAATCACCAGTATTATTAACATAATTAAATTTTCAACATTTTTGAACTGGATAAATACTATTTAAATCTATAGTAAATAATTTTTTATATCAACTAAAAATATTATTTATATTGTAATTTAGAATATTAGTATCTGTATTATAATCAATAGTGCTATATCCATTATAAGTAATATTATTTTTTTCTTTTACAAATTTTGTAGGATCATTAACATCCATTATATATTTAGTTCAATTAACTATAACAGATGCTACACTAATTACTTTTTTTTGTTTTAAACTTAATTTTTGTATAACATTTAATGAATTTAAATCTTGATAATTAACATTATTCAATCCTGATATAGTTGTATAACCATCATCAGTAGAAATTACAAAATTTTTATTTTTAACAGAATAAAATAGACTATTATCACCTAATATTCATACATTAACTAATTTATTTTTTCAAATTTCATCAAAATTAGTGTTTTCTTTTTTTACTGTTTTTGTTGAAAAATCTAATGTCATTAACTCAGCTGTATTATCTGTATAATAAACATAAGCTTGATCACCTATAAAACTAACAAAAGACACATCTTTAGAAATTCAGATTTTATATAAAAGTGGTGTTTTGTCATAAAAATTATATTTTGAGATATATAAAAATTTATTATATTTTGTATTTGTCCCATCTGATAGTTCAATATAATCTTTAGGATTATTAACAGAAGTTCTAGCTATAATAATATAATTATCAGTGATATTAAAAGGGCTAGAATAATCCATTTTAAAATTAGGGATAATTGCCATAGTTTCCCCCGCAAAATTTTTAAAAATAACATTAGATTTATCATCAGTAATAATATACATTTTATCATTATAAACAAATCTATGTTTTATTTTTTCTATATCAATATTTTTATCAAAAAAATAACATTTCTTTCAACTTCAAAAATCAGGATCTCAAAAAGTTGAATTATCACACTTTAAATGATTTATTCAATTTTTGATAATATATTTATTTGGATGAGCAGTTGAGACATATAATACTTTCTTTATACCATTGAATTGACATATTGAACCTTCATTTCAACAAAAAGTTCAATTATTATGAATTATTTGTTGATCTATAAAAGGAGCTTTAAAATAATTATCTAAAGCAAATGAATTTCATATAAAACTCAGAGGTATAATAGAAGATAATACAATCTTACTTTTTATATTCATAATCATTATTTAATTATTTATTAAAATTTTAAGATAAATGAACTTCTTAATATCCATAAGAATATAATATAATAAGTAATTGAAATTTTAATTAGTTATCACATTATATTATAATATAAACATACTTATTATATTATAAAAAATGCTATAATTTAGTCATAAATAATAAATTTCAATATTTTTTTATAATTTAATTATAATAATGTTATGTTTTCTGTACTAATAGAATTTATGCTTTCTTTTGTTTTTATTTCATATCAATTACATAATGTATCAAATGATAATTTATTAGTAACTAATATTATTAATAAACAAGTTGTAGCTAATTATGCAAACATATATAAGAGTTATATTACTAGTGTTTATAATGATTCTGTTGATAATTCTTATTTTGAAAAATTTCTTTGAGTAAAAGATGATAAATGTGATGAGGATAATACAAATAATTGAGATAATACAGATCCTTTAGATTGATGTTTGGTATATTTTACAGTAGCAACTAATGAAATATATAAATATAAATGACAGATTAGTAGTTTAAATGATATAAATAAAAATGCTTACTTAAATAAATTTATAGCTGATACATTTATTACGGTAAAAAAAGATGATGATAAATATGTTTTTAATATTTTTAATGTTTATAGCTGAAGAAGAATATTACTATGAGATTTTATAATAAAAAAGAATTAATAAAAATATATTATTTTATATATTCTTTTATTATTATAATTATATATAATTAATGTTTAATATCAAAAAAAAAGTAAGTATTATAAAAATAATTTCTTTCGTAATGTTTGTATTATCTTTATGAAGTGGGTATGTAAGTGCTGAGAATACACAGAATAATCAAATAAGTTCAAAATCAAAAAATATAGTAATTCAAGAAAAAGGAAAAGATGGGAATGTCACACAAACTATAACATTATCCCCAAAAGAGATTAAACAATTAGAAAAAGAAAAATGATTTTTAAAAATTTTAGGTAGTATTTATAAAGATAATAAAAAGATCTTTTTTTGAATAATTTCAGATAAAAATATTCAAAAACAATATTATGCGGATCCCATTCAAGTTAATTTTTCTTCTAGAAATTTTTATGTGAATAGTACCAAAAATCAATTTTTTTATGGTGCTTTTCTACAAAAATCAGAAGCATTATCATTTCTTTCAGATTTAAAAAAATGAACAGAACTTACAATAAAATTAGAAGGGGATAAAAAAGTAACAATATTCAATATTACACCTAAAAATTTTTTACAAAATAAAAATATAAAATATGAGTATATTTTCAAACTTATTAAAGGGCCTAAAGGTGAATTAGAATTAAAAGAAATTAATACAACTAATGAATGAAAACCATTATTTAATATAAGTAGTTCGACTACTAACTATATAACAAAACAAACTAAGATTATTCCTTGATTATTATGATATTCAAATACATGGCAAATAATTTTATTTGCTATTATTATAGTAATTCTAATATGAACTATAATATTTTGATATTTATATAAAAATCTTAAAAAAAATAATTAAATTAAACAAATTTTAATTTTTTTCAAAAAATATAATGATAAACTATTATAAAATAAAGAAAGCTTTTACGTTAATAGAGCTTATTTTAGTAATTGTAATAATGTGAATATTATTATGATTACTAAATCATGCTAGTTATTCTGTATGATATAAAGATGGGACTTATTACTATTTAGAACAAACCTTTTGAAATTTATTTAATGTAAATAATTATAATTATGATTGAGAATTCCCTGATTTTTGAGAATTAGTTTTATCACCATCAAAAAATATAGAATTAGATACATATTATAAAGATTCTTCTGAAAGTTCTGGATATAAAAAGATAAAACGGAATCATGGAAGTTCTATTATTGATACTATATGGTTGAATTGAACTAAAATTAACAGAGGTGAATCTATTATTTATAAAGTAGATTTTTTAACAGATAATTTAACAGACAGATATAAAATATATAAAGTAGATTATAATGGAAATAGAACAGAGATTGATGATATTTATAAAAAAGTTTGTATAGAAAATTTTAATAAGAGAAGATATTGTATAAATAAAAATTTCCATATGTGGCAAATGATATTAAAATCAAAATAAAAATTCTTTTAACAATGATATAATAATAAATATGTATATTCAACTAATACTATGAGAAAAATGTAATATGGATTGTAAATATTGTCATTTAGGGATTAAGAATCCTAAAACTATTATTAATGATAATATATTAGAAAATATATTTCAAAAAAATAAAAAATTGTTAGAAAAGGAGCCTAATCAAGATATTTTATTAGAATTTCAAGGGGGGGAACCTTTATTATATTTTGATAAAATAAAACAGATTGTTATTACTTATAAAAAAACTTTTTGAGATAAAGTTAAATTTATATTAACAACAAATTGAACTAAAATTGATAATAATATACTAAATTTTTTAAAAAAAAATAAACATTCTATTTCTTTAAATATTAGTTTTGACTGAACAGATACTATTACTACTGAAAATAGAACAAAAAATAGACAATTAACAAAAACAATTATTAATAATATTATAACAGTTATTAATAATTGAATTCCTATTACTATTATAGGAACAATTAATAAGACTTGGATTACAGAGACTAACAATTCTCCGATTAAAATTAAAGAATATCTAGATAAAACCTTTAATAATGTAGATAAAAATAAAAATGTTAATTATTTCTTTAGACCCGAAATATTATTAGATGAAAAAGAAACTTATGGGATTGAAACTGACAAGATTATTAATTTTCACACAGAATTATCTAAATTAATAAATAATAATTACTATAGTATAAAAGAAGAATTACTAGAATTTAATAGAACTTTTCAAAAAAACACTATTTGTATTGATTATAATGGAACTATATATCCTAATGATTATTATAAATCATATATCAAAAGATATAATAAAGATATTTTAAAAGAATATGAAAATATTTTCAATATATTTAATATATCAAATATTAATGATTATAATAATTATATGGATATGATGGAAAAAAAAAAAACAATAAATATTAAAGATAAAGAATTTATAAAATTAACACTTAATAAGTTTCAATTAGATATATTAAAACAAAATATTAATTCTGATATATTAGTTATAAAACCAATAATAATAAATATGATAAAACAAAATTTAAAGAAAGATTATTTTATATTCAATATAAATAAAGAAACATCAGAGATTTATAAGAAAATAGATTAAATATTAAATAAAACAAAAATAACTATTATTTAATATTTAAAAAACCATAGATTAATTTAACTAATCTATGGTTTTTTAAATATTGATATTTTTTAACAAGACATGGTGTTTATATATTTAAGAAATAAATTAGTAAGAATAGTAATATCTCATACTTTCAGCATTATAAGGAATTGTTACCTTATAATCACTCTTTCATATTTTATTTAATCTATTTAATTGAATAGATTCAAATACATTATATTTTTCTAATGCCCCATTTTCCTTATTCTTTCTTAAACATAAATACTTTAGACTAACAGATGGAGTATATCATGGGATCATATATCAATCGGTATTATATGAAAGATTAGATGAGAAATTTTTTGGAGTAAGTTCTAAATGAATACTTTTTATATTTTGAATATCTTTTCATTTTAAATTATAATCAACATTAGTTCAATTACTAACATTTTCAAATCTTCAATTATTAATTAAGAAATTACAGATTTGTTGTAAATCAGATCTATTATTAGTTGTAATTGCACCTACTTTAAATAAATAATCTTTATTTACAAGATTTGCTATTCAACTATTTTTAGGTAAATCATTACATGCTTTTTTTAATTTATCACTATATAATAGTGTATTAATATACATTTTATGATCTACCAAATATTTAAATAAAGAGTCTTTGAAAGATAATATATCTGTAATTTTATTTTCAATTAATTTTCAATTTGCTCATTTAATTTTATTAAATATTAATTTATCAGCATCAGTAATTAACTCAGGATAACATTTATTTACAGCTTTAAATCATATAAAATAATTATCATCATAAATAGGGGTAAGCTTTAACATATATTCTCCATATGGATATTTTGTCATATCTAGGAACATTTTATATCTATTAGTAAATTTATTTACTTTAATACTATATTGTGAGTTTTTATTAGAAACTATTATAATATCTTTAGAAATTAATGAATTTGGAATATATTTTTTAGGTGCTTTATATCTTTGATAATCTGGATCATATTGATAATAATAAATAGCATTTCATAGGACATCTATTTTTATTTTATCATTATCATGTGGTGTAATTCAAGCAGCTTTTTCATCAAAGATTAATGTTTCCTGTGGTTTTATAATTGGAATAATACTATTAGCATATTCATCAAAATATGAAGCTTTTATATTATCCTTTTTATTCATAGTGGTTACATCATAATATACCTTTGAATAATTTTGTTGTCAGATTATTCAAAGATATAAAGGTAATTTTCAGGTTATATCAAATTTATCTTTAGGAACTTCAATTGTTATACTTAATGTACTATAAACTGGGCTTTGTTTTTTACAAATCCTTATTCAGAAAACTCAATATGCCTTTCTATTAGGGTTTTTTCAAAGATAATAATCTAATACAGAACTTCAACCTGAGATAACTTCATTACCATTATCTAACTTTCAACCTTTACTTTTACAAGCATTTACCATTGTAGTAATATCATCTGAAGTTGGTGTTCATAATCATAAATCAGAGAAATAATAATAAGATGTTCATAAGTTTAAAAAACTTTTTTGTCAAGGATCATTATTATATTCTTTAGGATAATCCTTAAGATAATTTAATCAAAATTGATATTTATTATTAACAGTATAATTATAATAATTTTGTTTTCAATCTCTTATATACAATTTATCAAATTGTCTATTAGCTAATAGTTGCCTTATTTTATAAGGTAATTTATTAGTATTTATATTGATCTTATAATTATAATATTTGCTATCTATTTGTGGTTTATTTAATGTTAATTCAACTTCAATAGCTTTATTAAAATTTTTCTTTACAATTTTAATAGGCCATACTTTTCATGTTCTATCTTTTCAATGGATTAAATTCATTGATTTAAATGAAACATCAAAAAAAGTTTTTTGTAAATGACTTCATTTATAGAAAGGTATTTCTATTTTTTTAAAAGTCACATATTCTTTTTTAATCATATTCCCTATAATTATAGGACTTCCTAAATTTTTAAGTGTTTCAGAAAAAGATCATACAACTCATTCATCTGTTATTTGATCTTTAGAATATACTGTATTTCACAAATTTTCATAAGTTCAATCTTTCTCTTTTTTCCATATTTCAAACAACATTCTTTGAAATTTAGGTAAGTTTTCATATTGACTTACATTTGTTATTACTTCATATTTCCCTAAACCTTTTGATGATGGTTGAATACTTACAATAGCATTCTTATCATCTATACTAGGAAAAAATCTATATATAGTATCTATTGCATATACAGGTAATACAGTATTTAAAAAGAGAATAGATAAAAGTCATACTGTAAAGATTTTTTTTAAATTATTTTTTTTTAGCATTTATTAAATATTATTATTCTAAAATAATTAATTATAATTTTATTTATCTATATTACTAAATCAAGGTATATTTTTATTTAATGTTGGGTCAGATACTTTTAATGTATCATTATCAGCATTTTTATTTGATCTATTCATTATAAATTTATTAGATTCAGAAGGGTACATCTCTAACTCTTGATTTCTTCATCAAACATTTTCTTTAGGTTCATATATAACAACTCTTTCAACATAATCTGATGAACCTACTATATTTTTACATCTTACTTTAAATAAATTATATCATTTATTTAAAAGTTGATTAACATCCCAGGAATCTTTATAACTAATCCAATCACTTTCTTTATTATTATTTAGTTGAAATTGAATAGAAGCTTGTGAAGCACCTGAACATAATCATTTGAAATCTAATGAATTATTAATTACTATTAAATTATCTTTTGGAGGATAAGTTATTACAGGATATGAGATGTTTAATGTATTATAATAAACTACTTTTTTTGATACATTTCATAAGACATCATAAGCTTCTATTTCTAACATTTTTTCTCAATCTTTATCAAAACTTGTCTTTAATTTCTTTAATAAATAATCATTTCAATCTTTCATATCTATTAAGATCTTTTTTCACATATCTGTTTTTACAATAACTTTAACTGTTTTTGTAGCAGCATCTTTAACATTTAATATCATATCAAATCAATTATTTTTAGTATAGGCTTTTGGATCTAAGTAAATTTTACCATTATAATTAATACTATAATCTTTAGTAATATTAGCTTTAACAATTTGTGGTCATTGATTATCAACATTAACTATTATTTTATTAGATGGATTAATATTACCATATATGTCTGAAATTTTAACATCTACATTATTTGCTCATTGTTTTAAATCATAAAGATATAATTTTGCTCTATATTTATATGTTTTTCCATTAATATTATAAGTTCATGCTACTATGTTTGATAAAGATACTTTAATCTTATTATTACTTTCAACAGTTTTTGGTTTTAAATTACTATAAGCATACAAAAAATTAACATTTTGATGTTTTGTCCATTCCTTATTATCATATTTTACATAATCAGGAGTATATCATAATACAGTTTTCAATTTAACCCTATTATAATCTATTTTTGTTTTTATTATAGTTGATTTATTTCCATATATATTTTTAACAACTGTATATACAAATAAGCTTCCTTCATCGTTATTACCTCTCAATTCATCAATATTTAATCAAAATACACTATATCTTCCATTTCAAATTGAAACATTTAATAATTTAGACTTTGCTAATAAACTAATATTATCTTCTTTATCAGCTAAATCTTTATTAGTTACATAGATATTAGCTTTTAAAGGTGTATCTAATGGTAATTGTGCATCAATAGCATATATAATTACAGGAACATATTTCATATTAGTATAAATTGGTTTAAATGGGAAAATATATTGTATATTTGGTCAAATAAACAAATCCTTTGTCCAATAAGTTAATCATTTATTGAACCATAATAATGAAGCAAATCAATTTCCACCAAATTCAACTGAACTTTTATAATCATAAATATTAAAAAAATCCCCAGTTAAACTTTTTACAGTATTATAAGTAACAAAAGACTGTTGATTAATATCATCAATAAATCAGCTATAATGGATTCCATTAGTATCTGAATCTTTATAATAATTTAATATAGATGAACAATCACCCCCAACTAAATTATTATCATTTATATTTAACCCTACGTATAATCATTTTCATTGATTAAATGTATCACAATTATACCCAGCAAAACTTACACCTATTAAAGACAATAAAATAACAAAAAATAAAATCACTTTGCTTTTTATTTTTTTATTATAATACATAATCTTTTTTATTTTACTTATATGTTTAAATAACATTAGATTTATTAATATTTATTATGTAAAATCTTAGATTTATCAACTTAATAAGTATTAGAAACTAAAATTAAAAAAAGAAGATGAAAAAATTTTCATCTTCTTTTTTTAATTTTATTATAAATATTAATCACCACTTGATAAATTTCAAATTGAAACACCTGATGCTTTAATAGCTTTAAGCATAGATGTAACTAATGCTTTTTTTTGTTCTTCACTAGTAATTAAATCAGACATAAAATATAATCATTCATTTACAAAAGCAAAATTAACATAAGCATTTTTTAATTCAGCATTATCTGCTATTAAATCAGAATCAGATATTTTTACTCAACCATTTCATGGTGTTTTATCTAACCATAAAATAAATCATCACCAAACTGCCTTAGCTGGATTTGTTGTATCAGTCTTATCAATATAAGTAAATCATTTATTTTTTAGTGTATTGATTAGATCACTTACACCTGGGTCTGATTTATATTTCGACAATATTTTTCCAAAATTTCAAATAAATCAAACAACTACAGAAGTATTGTCATTCCATGTTAATTGAGACATGTCTTTAGTAGATAATTTTGATAATATTTGTGTTAAGAATCAATTTCATGGAGTTCAAGCAACAGTATTATTAGCTATATTATAATCAAAAACCCAAGAACCTTTACCCCAATCAGGAATATCTTTTTTAAATCCCTTAGTAAGAATCGAACTTATATCTGTACCATTTTGTCACTTATCAATAATATATGCCTTAGTACTAAAGTTAGAGGCATGAATAGGATAAGAACTATTCCCTGCTTCTTGTGCAATTAAATAATCTCTAACAGCTGTCATTGTCTTTTTATCTTTAGCTTTATCTTGTGCTGAAGTCAGTTTAGGTAATAGTGCAGCCATTAATATTCATATAATGACTATAACAATCAACATTTCAACTAAAGTAAATCCTTTTTTTATTAATCACATAATTTAAGAATTATAAAAATAAATATTATATACTTATAATAAGTATATTTATAATATATTTATTATTGTTTTTTATTGTTTTTTATTAAACAATATGTATATATTATATATTATATTTTATAAATTATATTTAATAAAGATGAAATTATTACTTTGACTAATATTTATTTTATGATTATTTATCACAAATTATAGTTTTGCTTTCCTAAATTGAGATATTAATAATATAACTAAAACAAATATTAATACCTCAATAGAAAATGAGCTTCAAAATTATATAAATAAAATGAAAGTGTGATTACCTAAAAAAGTATGAAAAATATTAATTGACAAAAGACTATCATTTATAAATAAATATTGAGAAAAAAATTGAGAAAAAAAATTTAAACAATATTTATATAAAATAAATAAAGCATTATTAAAAGTATCTAAAATAAAGAAATATGAAAAATATAATCATATATTTAATGATATAATAATGGTTATATCTAATATATTAGATATATTAAATTCTACTAACACTAATATACAAAAAGAGAACCATATAAATTATATAAATATGCCAACAGTTAAATTAGAAAAAGGAATATTAAATAAATTTAAATTAGAACAAATATTTAATCAAGAAATTAAAGATATAAATACTGAAACTTTTGATCAAAGATGGGGACAAATTGAACAACACTATCCTGATTACATAAAACAATTTATAAATTATCTAAATAAAATAGATAATCTAGACAAAAAACAAACTTGATTATATTTGAATATTAATACAAATACAAATAATAATAAATATCAAATAAATAATCATCAATTGAATTTTAAATTACCTCCTATAAATAAAAAAGCATTAGAACAAGCTATACAAATTTTATCTAGTAGCATGGTAATGGACCCAATAACTTTTAATAAATTAGTTATGGAATCTAATAAAGCAAAAATTAATTTATTAAGAATAAAACAAACTATACTAAATGAATTAACTAATAAATTAATTAATTTAAAAAATCTTAAACCGTCTGTAGATGAATATAATTGACATTACTTCGGAAATAAATTAAAAATAGCAGTACATTATACATTCTGATGATGTTGGAGTCAATGATGATCTTTTCCTTATGATAACCATTGATTAAATGAATTAAAAGAACAAGCATCTAACTATAATTGATGATATTATACATTTTACTATAAGTTTAGTAACTGATTTTCTTCCCCAACTTATCAATTAATTTTATATAAAAAAAATAAATATTGTTTTAATAAATTAAATAATTGATTTAATATATTGTTAAATAATACAAATATAGATAAAAAAAAGATTATATTATGAAAATTATGAGCAAAATATTTATTATCATATAATGATTGATATCAATTAATAAATAATAATTATTACCATTTATTATATAACAATAAATACAATAACAATAATAATATTCCAGATTATTTCTTAATGAATAATAAAGAAATAACATATTCTAGTCAGTCTTATCCTTATTTTAAAATATCAGATTTAAATAAATATTATAAACAAATATTAGTTGTATCAGACGGTAAATATTGAAAATGAATATATAATGCTTATAGAGGAAAAGAATATTATCTTTATATTTGAAATAAATTGTTATTTCCTAAATTCTATTATTTTCAACAAATGTTAAAACTTTTATCTAATAAAAGATTTATACCTTCTAATATAAGTAATAAATATGATGACTTAATGAATATTCTCCCAAAAGTAATTAAATCAGAACAAAAATGATATGCTGATATTTTAAAGAAAATATATTTAATTATAGATAAAAATAATTTTAATACATTAGAAGATATATATAAATATATAATAAGAAATTATAATTATGAAAAAGAACTAGCTAAAGAATCAATTGATGATTATAATAATAAAATCATGGACAAAATTGATAAAAAGTTTAAACTGGAATATATTCTAAATACACATAAAGGAATATGTATTCATTTTGCTATGTTATTATCAACTTTAGCTTCTATATATCAAATTCCTTCAGGTGTTATATATATAGATTTTTATAAATCTTGAGAATGACATGCCGTATCTTTATTAAACTGAAATATTTATGATCCTACACGAGATATATGAAAATTTACTGAAAATGGGATGAAATGAACAACTTTTATGGTAACTGATAGAAATTTATTTAACAGAATAAAAAAAATAACTATATTTTATCCTAAAAAAGGTATAAAAGATATAAATAAAACTAATAAACTATATTCATTACCTATCTCTTATAATAAATACTAAAAAATATAACATTTAAAATTTAGATAATAAAAATACTAGGGCAATCCCTAGTATTTTTATTATTTGTTTAATAATCTACTGATATCTATAAATTTATTACCTAGATTATGTGGGCATACTTGTAGTTTAGTTGCCTTTACCCAATTTATTCTATCTAATACTTGTTTTGTTAGGTAATTTCTTTCTGGTAATAATTTATTATCTTTAATAGCTTGTAGATTTGTATATATTTCCCAATATTTCTTTTCAATTGTGAATTTAAGTTTATCAGCTGTTGATTGATCTATACATATAAATAATCATCAAAATGTATTCCAATTAAAACTAGATAATGATTTAATATCATCCTTTCTAACTAAATCATCAGTTCTAACATATCAATCTAATTGTGAATTTACATAAGCTTTAAGTTTCTTTAATTCTGTAGGAGATACAAAGTTATCCATATTTGCTAACTTTGATCAAGATACTAATCAATAACTATATAATGAATAATTACTAGTAACACTTTCTAAAGGATGATATAAATTAATCACTCATTTATTACTTTGAAACATTATTTGAACTCATTCTATGTCATTAAATCATTTAAATACATTATTTTTATCAAATTTACTATTATATAACAATACATCTGTATAGATAGTATTATCTGATACTAGGAATGATTTAGGCATAGAATATAATACTTGTTTAGATTTTGATAAAATCTTTATAGTTCAAGAATAAGTTCAATTAGCTATTTCACCCTTAGGAACAGGTATTCTCATTACTTGATTAAACACAGGGATTAATAAAGATTTAGATACTCAACTACCTGTTATTAATTTAACAACATACATATGTGTTTTCTCACTATAATTTAATTTAATATTAATATTACTATTTCAATTTCATTCACTTGGGGTTAATGATTTACTCCATATCATTGAACCATCTTGAAATACCTCAACTTTTTTATAAGGGATCATATTTGAAGTTGATAATCATGAAACTATTGAATTATTTCAGTTTAATGATATATATCCTCAAATATTTACATTATATTTCTTAGGGGCTTTAATAATAATATCAAAATATTTCTTTCATGATGAATCATTTGTTTGTCAAATTGTTGCGATTGGTGATAATAATTCTTTATACATTGACATTGGAATTTCTGTTTTTCTTCAATAATTTATTACTTTATCACTTCAATTTATATTGATTAATAACTTAGTATTATATAATGGGATAAAACTAACTCTAGCAACATTATTAGAATCTGTTGATAAATAATATAACATATCTCAATGTTTATCTATAGAAATAACATTAGAGGTATATAATGAATTATTAAATGTTTTATCTGGTCAATAATCTTTTTCAATTTTCCATAAATCAGTATTGTATCATGAAATATTTAATATTTCAATATGTCAATTATTTACAATATATAATTCATAAGATCAATCTGGTACCTTTTCTATATAAATATCTGAAATATTATCTCAAATTTTGCTTAATTTCTTTTCAACAAACATATTGTTTATATAATATAAGTATCATGATTTATCTACTCAGAATCATACTTTATTTAATGGATCATAGTCTATTGCTATTAATCAATCTAAACTATGATTTACTCAATCAATATTTATATTATAAGATTTAGTTTTAATTAAATGTCCATTTTTAATTCTAACTTTATCATATCATCATGAACTAAGTTTTATACTAGTATTTCCTGTTAAATCCTCAATATTTATAATTCAACCTATATTTAACCATAAGTTATTATTATAAATAGTAAGACTAGAAGCATTTATACCATTTAATTGTGCTTTTATATCTTTTATTTTTTTACTATCAACTAAAATATTAGTAAATAATAATTTATTAGTTGATAAATCTTCTTTCAGATAAGGTGTAGGTATTCAATTTCAAGATGTATATATTAAATTAAATTTAATTACAGAAACATTTTTCTTTCAATAATTATCCTTAATTTTTATTGTATTAATTCATTCTATGGCTTTTCAAAATAATGTATTATCTATTCCACGATTAGTAAGATAGAAATCAAAATATGATTTTCAAACTTTACTATCAAATTTAATATTAGTCTTAGGAATAGCAACTTTATTTCAACCTTTATCAGTATTTACATACAAAATTAAACTATCTTGTCAATTTATCAAAGCATGTTCATAATCATTTACATTATTATCAAGATATACTCTAGCTATAAGCTCACCACCAGAATATAATTCTTTACCATCAATAATATATCAATTATTCATTGTATCATAAATTGATACTTTTTTAGCGTCTGTGTTAGGTAATTCTTTTAATGTTAAACTAATTTGTGGTTTTTCTTTCTTTAAGAATACAGAACTAAATAAATCTTTTCATATTTTATTATCATTTTTATCAAATAATTGTGCTTTTACTGTATATATTCAATCTGGATAAGATTTATCGAAAAATAATGGAATTTTTAGATTATTTGTATTTTCAGGTATTTTAATTATTTTTCTTAATAATTTTATTTCATTATTATATGGGTCAAATACTTGTATTAACATATAAGGTGCTAAATATTCACCCCTATCATAACTATTAACTATATTAACATCTTTTCCTGATAATTGATAATGAAAATCAATTATTCAAGTATAGTTTAAAGTATTTTTATCCTCTATTTTTCAACTATCATTATTTAAGAATTTAACTTTAAATGAATTAACTAATATAATTGGTTTTCTATAAAATAAGAAATCATCTAATGGAAACCTAGAGTATTTAGATATTTCTTCATCTGTGCTAAATCAAACGTAATCATGTGTTCCTGGTTGTATATCATTTTTAGTATTCGTATCTATAGCAGATATATCTAATCTTAATTTAGCATTATCTATATGATTATAATTATCCCAATAAATTGCTTTTCCAGTATCTAATATATTTTTAAAATAATTATTATTAACTATTTTTTGGAAATAATCTGATAAAACATATTTTTTCTTAAATCAAATTGTAGAATCATTTGTAAAATCATATGTTTTACCATTTTTAATATCAGTTATTTTACCTTTATTTAACATAAGATTTTTAAATACATTAACTGGAACTGTTACTGTTTCATATGCTTCTACAGCTTCTTTATCTAATATTGAATCACAAGCTTTTCAATCACCATCAAAATCTGAAGAACTACAAGTCATATTTCTATCTTTAAATCATTTTCCATTATTAAAAGAATATTGTTCTATTCATAATAATCTGTATTTTCCATTAACTGTAGGTAATTGATTTTGTTCTCATAATTTTCAACCATATAATGATAATTGAATTTTTTTTAATGGCTCACAACCTCTATATTGCATAGTAATATAACTATCTTTATAATCATTAAGTATAGCAGCTTTTGTTAAATTTACTGTATTTTTATAAGGTACTAGATAAGCATAAGGATAACAATATCAAAAGAATTTAATTTTATTATTAACAAATGAACTAAAACTAGTATTATCTTTTTGATATAAATTTAATGATACATTTAAATCTATAGAAGGTCTAGCATAATTTCAATCTACAGCTTTATTATTAATATAATTTTGGATATCAGAAAATTTTCATTTAATATCATCAGGTTTATCTTTTACTCACAAATGGTTATATCAAACATTTATAATAATATCTTTTTTAACAGGATGTGTTAATCTATCTTCATTTAATTGATCCGCATCAGTAAATACATTCTCCATTTTTACTTTATTACCATCTTTATCCACAAATACTTGTTGATCAGGGTCTATTGTTGTTGTCACTTTATCATCTCAATTTGTAAATACTATTTCAGCTTTAGTTGGTTTATAACAACCCATATATTCTATCTTAAATCTTTTTTTATTCAATCTTCTATCATTTCATATTCCATCATTTATAAATTTTTGAACAGAATTAGGGTCATCTTGTTTATATCAATTATTTCCATCAATCTTATCTGAATTAATTTCACTTAAATTAAAGAAAGGTTGTGATCATATACATGTACCTTGATATTTAACTGAACTATTTTTTGTAGCAGTTCAAGTTTTTCATGTAGAAGATCTCCAATCAAAAGACAAAGTACTATTTAAACTGTATTTAATATTGTCAGCAGTAATTTTACTATTAATAAATTTAATTATTCAAGAAGTTAATTTAAAATCACAAGTTAATACCCCAGAATCTGTAATAGAACAATTATTTAATGTCACATTTTCTGATTTTCAATTATAATCTATTGTCAATTTTTCATTTGAAACTGTTCAACAACTAGAACCAGGATAACTTGTATAAGCTTTTAAGTTATAATTTGTTACTCAAGTTGGATCTTTATTAATAATAATATTATTAATAGAAACTGTTGAAGGACATATTTTAATATTTGGATATAAAACTTGAGAATAATTACTACAAGTATCTCTATCAAATCTAGTTATCAATCTCATTTTAACTGGATAATTAGCACTTCAAGATATTAATTTACTAGATGAAGACAATCATACAGATTGTTCTTTAACATATGAGGCACTATTACTTCATACTCTATTATTATTAGAATCATAGATATATCCATCTAATCAATTAATTGCTCAAATATTAGGGGATGACATTTTAACTAAATTACCTAGACTATTCCAACTATCACTTGAACTTGCTTTTGAAGGTCAAACATAAGTTACTGAACAACTTACAGGTTTTGTTACAGTATAGATATATGCTGGGTCATAAGACATTTGTCTCATTCAATTTGAAGTTTTATATTCAAAACTAATTTTAAATTTAGTTCATGAAAGATTATTCATTTGTGATTCTATGATATTTTTCACATTATATGAAACTTCAGGTAATCTAGCATTATTAAAATGCTTAAAGATTTTTTCTGCTGAATAGACTTGTGTTCATACTATTCTAGCTTTATCATCTATTGTTCAATAACCAAAACTTCTATAAGTATTTGTAAATACATTTTCCATACTTCCTAATCTACTTGTTGAACAACTTCAATTAGAATTACATACTTTTGAATATACAGTTAAAGGTGCATAATTTTGAAAGAACCTTTTATTTATTAAATCTACTGTATCACAAATAACATATCTTCCAGTTCAATCTCCTATACAATCATATCTATTTTTCATTTGATCCAAAGTATAGCTATCTCATCATACTTTAGTTGTTATTATTATACCAACTCTATTAATAGGATATTTACTCCATGAAACTCAATTTTCCAATGTATCATAATCGTTTTCATAATCAGATGTCATTCTGACATACCCATCCCAAGTATAAGTATCAATATATCTTAATTCAGGCTTGAATGTATGTGAAACAACTGTTTGTTGTTGTTGATATTGTGGTTGTGGCTGATATTGTGGTTGTGGTTGTGCTTGTGGGGTATAAGCAACATAAGTATTTTTTTTACCATAAAATGTTATGGTTTTACTTCCCCCATCAGTAATAGTAAATGAAAGTTGAGTAAAATGTTTATTATCTTTTTGAGTATCATCTAATATCATTCAATTTGATAGATAAGCACTAAGATCTACAAGATAATATGTATGTTCTTTAAAATTAAAAGTTTTATAAGGGAAAGAGGAATCAATAAATAAATTAGCTTGTTTACTAACTCAATTAGCCTTACTATAATTAAGAATAAACTTTAACTTAGATTTCCAAGATAAAGGTGGGACATCTGTAAATAAAGTTAAATGATTTTTAAATTCTCACATAGAATGATTATTTTCTATTACTTTAACAGTAGTAACAGAACCATTATTTCTTATAAAGTTATCTGTAAAAGGTAATTTATTTAGGTCTTGTAAATCAGAATTATAATTTTTTACCATTAAAAAAGCAATAATGTCTGTTGTTTTTTTTGGTATTGGTGCTTTGTATTCTATGCCATAAGTCATAAATTTATATAAAGCTAAAGTATATTCTGTTGAACCCCAAACATTTGTATATGAATTAGTTCAATAATCTGATCTTCTACTATTATTATAATAAGCTAATCAAACATAATTATTAACAGGGTCTGATTGTAAGAAATAATTTCAATATCATTTTCAAATAATATAACTATATTTTTTACTTACATTATTAAAATTAGCTTCATTTGGCATTTTCCATAAATTTTTTATTAAGGTTGAGACATTAGTTGAATTATTAAAAGTATATTGATAATATCTAGGTAATAATTGGTAAGTAGATGTCACATCGTTAGCAGATTTATATTTATTACAACTTCAATTATTTTTAATAAGCAATTTTGAAGTAATATTATTACAATCAACTATTCATTTTGATATATCATTACTATTAACTAATCAAACTTCCATTCAAAAAGTGAAAGGCATATCATATCTATTAGACAACATTCAATTAGTGGAAGTATTTGTAGTTAAATTCCATTGTCAAATTTGATATCATGTTGTACCATCATCTAAATTTCAATTTTTATAACTTTCAAAATAATAAGCTTTATTTCAATTTTTTATTAATTCCTCTTTTTTAAGATAAGCTCCATAAGTCAAAGTCCTCATTAAATCATTTTTATCTCCAGATACTCAAAAAGTTTGTCAAAAAAGCCATGATATCTCTACATGAGCAGTATTTCCTAAATATTTATCATTAGAATAAAAATGTGCGTCTGTATATCCTATCATAGCACCTTTAAGCATTAACCGATTACTACTTCATCAATTATTATAATAATCCCTCCATAATCATGCCATATAATATCTATTTATATCAAAAAGTGGATAATTAAGATATTTTTCACTTCAATTTATAAATCATTTTTGTTGTGCTAAAGACTTATAAGTTCAAAGAGGGAAAACTGAAGGTAAATTAGATGATGAATTTTGATATAAAGATCATTCTGTAGCATAATATCCATCATTAGTTGATAGTCTTTGATCTGCTCCAGATGCTTCTTTATAATTATTATTTAGATAATTTTTTAAGAAAGAAATTTCTGTTGAAGTAAATTGCCATCCCCTATGGTTACTTCTTTGCATCTGCCGAACAAGTGAAGCATTATGTCTTATATTATAAGATTTAGGCCTAGTCCGTAAGAATACATCTCATAAAACTAATGGTGATTTAGATAAATCTGCCCAAGATGATGAATTAGTAAATTTTCAATTGTAAATAGTTTTAAATCTTGTTCAAAAACTTAATGATGTTCTTGTATTATCAGGTTCACATCTTCAATATCAACCTTGATTAGAACATAGTCAAGAGGTATAATTAGCTGTAGTTATAGAGCTATTAAGTCCTAAAAGTCATAATAAAAAAGTAAAAATAATCATAATTAAATAACTAAGCTTACTATAACTATTTTGTTTAAATATATTTTCTTTTTTTTTCATTATCATTAGAATAGTTTATAAATAAATTGTTATTACTTCATAATTGAATTAATCATTTAATTTTTTTATGGATTATAATTTTTTATTAAAGTACTATCTTTATTATAAGCTTTTATAATTTTTATTAAAGAATCTAAATCAGTCATTCAATCTTTACAAGGATAGTCATATACAATTTTTGTTCTATCTATATTAATATTTAATTTCTGTTCTAAATAACTTAAATCACTTTCTTTAATATCACATGCTAAATTATTCATACTAAATGGTAAATCACTATAATCTAGCTTTCCATTTTTTAATATAACATAGTTTTGAATATCTGTTTTTTTCAATAACCCATCTTTATATTTATTAATTTTTTGATTAATAAGTTGTTCGCTATTATATAAATCATTTTTTAATAATAAATTATCAATAGATATTACCTTTCAGTGTGAATCTACTATATTTTGTGTATTAGCACTAGCTATAGCTGATCCTTTAATTATATTTTTTCTTAATACTGAATACAATTCATTATTAACATAAACTTTAAAAATTATATTTTTATTAATATTTAACTTAGTAGGATCAATATTAATTAATAAATTTATTAATCAATCATTTCAAATTTCAGTATCTTTATTATATACTGTAACAACGTTAAATCAGTCAGAAATAACTACCCTAACATTTTTATATGTTCAATAAAAAGAATAATCAACCACTTTTATATTCAATGGGACAAATATTTTTTTTCAAAGTAATTCTTTATTAGTATTAAATAAATCATTTAATCCATTCCAAGCATTTGTATTTATTAATCACATTCAAAAAAAAAGTGTCAATAAAAAAGCTAGTCATCATAAATATTTTTTTATCATTATTATTTATAAATGTTATATTATAAAAATTATATATATTTCTAATATAATAAGTAATTGATAACATTACTTTATTATTTAAAAATAGTTTTTTTATTAAATTATAAATAAAATTATTTGAAATAAAAAAAAGATAGTAAATAAATTACTATCTTTTTTTTAAAAAATTTATTTAACATAAATTTTAAAATATGCTTTCATCATATTATCCCCTCTACAAGCATTATCATTACTTTCCATATCTGTAATATAATCTATATTAACTTCTTTTCAAAATGGGATAATTACTTTCTCAGCACATAATTCTGGAATATTAGTATTTCAAAACATACATCTTTCAGTTGAAGGTTTAACTATTTTAATATTTTTAAATGGGATAAAATAATCTGGATTTTTATTATTATTACATCCTCTATATGGGTCTGAATTCCATTTAGATTTTCAATATCTTTGTCATACCATATATACTTTTCAACGAGAATCCTTAAATTGTAATACATAATAAGGAACATCATGCATATCCCAATCTGAGTGATTCTTATCTTGATCAAATAATGTTAAATGATCAATATCTTCAAGCATTATTTTTGAATATTTAATTCACATATCATTTAATATATCATAGAAATTATCTCAATAATTTCTTGTTTTAACATCAATTAAAGTCCAACCACCTCAATCAGTAGTCATATCACAATATACTTTTACAGGATGATTATCCTTAGAATTTGCTGGTTTAATCCAATAATATCAATTTTTTGATAGTGGGTTATTATCTTTAATTTCTTTACAAGAATGGTAAGCAGTATTTTTTGCGGCGGATGAATCGTAATCATATTTTAATCAGATATCTTTAGTTGTACATACATAATTTGTAGTAGAGTAAGTATTTCTTCCATCATTAATCCAGCTTATAAATCCATTATTATCATCATAAAAATATTTTAATAAAGCATTTTTATAATAATCTCCATTTGGCTCACTTATTCTATTTGTTTGAAATCAATACCATTGTACAGTATTTCATAATGATGATACCCAACCATTTGTTAATTTTTGGTTCCAAGAAACCATTTCTCTATTAGCCGTCCATCATCAACTATGCCGATCAGAACTGTTATGTTCAGTATTATAAATTCATAATTCTCAATAATCCTTTAATAATTTTCATATACTTTCTAAATATTTTCTTTCAGCATTTAACATATCCCAATTTGTTGGTGTATAGAATTTTAATCAATATTTTTCACAACTATTTTTATCTGTTACATAATTAACTTTTAATCAATTACTAATTATTTTAAATCAATAAGGTCATCATGGTGATGTAAAATCACAATAAATACTTACTCATTTGTTAGAAGAATTATCTTTTAAAGTTCTATTTCTAACCCATATCCATCATTGTCTATTGTATTTTATATCATTTTGCCGTTGTTTAAATCATACTGAATTAGGTGTCCGGACACCTCCCATATTT
>Ga0256829_1000504_pt1 | contig 38697 bp, 38 predicted proteins | sample 131447metaG_FD_185979 | JGI IMG/M metagenome (GOLD analysis project Ga0256829, IMG submission 185979) | Hydrothermal vent microbial communities from Lau Basin, Pacific Ocean - 131-447 | ecosystem: Environmental > Aquatic > Marine > Hydrothermal vents | place: Pacific Ocean: Lau Basin | collected... | reverse complement strand
ACCCTGTGTGGTGGTCAAGAGTACCGTGAGCAGCTGGGCGCCTTGAAGCGCGGCGCTCAGGTCGTGGTCGGTACGCCCGGTCGTATCATCGACCACCTGGATCGCGGCAGCCTGAAGCTGGACGGTTTGTCTGCGCTGGTGCTGGACGAAGCCGACGAAATGCTGCGCATGGGCTTTATCGACGACGTAAAACGCGTGGTTGCCGATACCCCGAAAGATGCTCAGCGTGTGTTCTTCTCGGCGACCCTGCCGACTGAAATCGAGCGCATCGTCAACCGTTATTTGGTCAACCCGGTGAAGGTGGCGATCGAGTCGCGCACCACCACAGGTGAAAACATCGAGCAGCGCCTCGTGCGTGTCGACGGTGGTGCCAAGCTGGAAGCGCTGGCGCGTATTCTGGAAGTGGAGCCGGTGGATGCGGCCATCGTGTTCGTACGTACACGTGCGGCCTGTACCACGCTGGTCGAGCAGTTGACTGCTCGTGGCGTCAACGCCGCTGGCCTATCGGGTGATCTAGATCAGAGCCTGCGTGAGCGCACGATTACCCGCTTGAAGCGTGGCAAGGTCGATGTCCTGATCGCGACCGACGTCGCCGCTCGTGGTCTGGACGTTCCGCGTATCACCCACGTGGTGAACTACGACCTTCCCCAGGACGCCGAAGCCTATACGCACCGTATCGGTCGTACTGGCCGTGCGGGCCGCAGCGGTATCGCGATCACCTTTGCGGGCTTCCGTGAAGGCCGCAAGGTAGGCTGGATGGAGCAGGCAACGGGTCAGAAAATGACCGAAATGCCGCTGCCTGACGAAGCCGCTATCCGTGCGCACCGTGATGAAGTATTCCACCATCGCGTCGTGGCAGCCCTGACCAAGGGTGCCGAAGAGCAGCGCGCGCTGGTCGAGCGTCTGGTGGAAGAAGGTCACGACGCCGTCGAGCTGGCCTGTGCCTTTGCTGCCATGGCGCGTGCTGACGAAGCGCCGATTGGTCGTCTTCAGGCACCGCGCAAAGAGCGTGCCCCGCGCGATGGCGCACCGGGCAAGCCGGGCGGTGCTCGTCGCGAGCGCTCCAGCGCGCCCAGCGAAGGCATGACCCGCTACCGTGTTTCCGTTGGCCATAAAGACGGTGTGAAGCCGGGTCAACTGGTCGGCGCGCTGGCGAACGAAGGCGGCATTGAAGGCGCGCGTATCGGTCGTATCGATATTCGCAACGCTTTCTCGGTCGTTGAACTGCCTAGCGGTCTGCCGTCTACCATTCTGGCCAAGATGGCTCGTGCCCGTGTGGCCGGTCGCCCGCTGGAAATCAGCGAAGACCGTGCGCCTGAGCGTGCACCGCGCCGCCGTCGTGACGATGGTGACGCGCCGGTTCGCCGCCGCGAACGTGCGTAAACGCCTGCCGGGCGACTGATGTCGCCCTGGCTACCATCCCCCCATGCCCTTGGCATGGGGGGGGGGGTTTTTGGCTATCCTGAACGTCATCCTGGTGGCTCAGCGTCTGCTGGGCGCCAACCTCGAGCCACCCGCAAGGAGGCCGCATGGACGCCGCATTACACGATTGGAGCCTGACTCCCAAGCAGGCCATCGCACTCCAGTCCCAGCTTGCCAAGCAATTGGAAGCCGACGACCGTATCGACCCCGTGACGCACATCGCGGGGGTCGACATCGGTTTCGAAGAAGACGGCAGCATTACCCGGGCGGCGGTGGTCGTGCTGGCGTGGTCGCCGGAGCAGGCGCCGCCACTGACTGTAGTGGAGCAGGTGGTTCACCGGGAACCCACGCGCATGCCCTACATCCCGGGCCTGCTGTCGTTTCGGGAAATTCCGGCGGCGCTGGGAGCCTTTGCCCAGTTGAAAACACGCCCGCAGCTGGTCATGGTGGATGGGCAGGGCATCGCCCACCCTCGGCGGCTGGGCGTGGCAGCGCATTTGGGGCTGTGGCTGGACCTGCCGATCATCGGGATTGCCAAGTCGCGACTCACTGGGCGCCATGCCGACGTGGGAGAGGCCCGAGGCGATTGGGTACCGCTCATGGCCGGGCAGGAAGTGATCGGTGCCGTGCTGCGCTCCCGTGCTCAGGTCAAGCCAGTGTTCGTGTCTCCGGGGCATCGACTGTCGCTGGCGACTTCGCTGGACTGGGTCATGCGCTGCCTGGGCAAGACCAAGCTGCCAGAGCCAACCCGCCTGGCCGACCGGCTGGCATCGCGGCGCGACCAAAAGCGCGCTACAGCATCGCAAACGCACACTACAGCATCGCGATGAACCGGGTCAGCAGGCGCGTGGCGTCGGGGGTCTCCGCGACGTCTTGCAGCAGTTGATCCGGGTCTTCGCCCTGGTCGCGCAAGGCAGCGCGCTGGCGTTCGATATAAGCGCGCATCACCGGCGGTGAAAACTCGGGATGGAACTGGACGCTCCACTGGCGTGGCCCATAGCGCAGCGCCTGGTGGGCATCGTGGCAATTGTGCGCCAGGATGCTGGTGCCGGGGGGAAGCTGCATGACCGCCTGGGCATGGGTCAAGTGGGCCACGAAACACTCCGGGAGTTGCCCGAACAGCGGGTCCTGGCGGCCTGCCTGGGTCAGGCGCACGCTGCGTGTGCCGGATTCACGCCCCGCCGGGTGGTAATCACTCACACCGCCAAACGCAGCGGCCATCAGCTGGTGGCCGTAGCATACGCCCAGCAGCGGCAGGTCGTCCGCCAGTGCCTGCTGTAACCAGGGCTTCAGCGTCTCGCTCCAGGGGAGCTGCTCACTGACCATGCTGTGGGAGCCGGTAATGATGGCTGCCACGATATCCTCCGGCGGCTGGCTGGTGAGGCGTGCATCCCATACGTCGAGGGTCAGGTGGTCGGGCAGGGCGTCCTGCACCTGGTCGATGAACAGCTGTTCGAAATCCCCGTGCTGCTCCACCACTTCAGGGAAGGCGTCCCCGGTTTTAATAATGACTAAAGAGGCCATGGCATTCTCGTTATCGTATCGCGGCGGTGGAAAGATAGCCGAATCAGGTCATTACGCTGTAAGCTGAAACGTCTTGTTTAATTACCGTTTTACCATACATTAGGAGCTTGATATGCAACAGATTACTCGTGCAGGGCAGCCGATAGATGTAGCAGGTACTCTACCTGTCGTTGGGCAAGCTGCCCCGGCGATGACGCTGACCAACAGCGACCTGGAAGATGTCACGCTGGACACCTACCAAGGCAAACGTAAAGTGTTGAACATTATACCCAGTGTGGACACGCCCACCTGTGCGATGTCTACCCGGCGGTTTAATGAGCTGGCCTCCAGCCTGCAAGATACCGTTGTGCTGGTAGTCTCGGCTGACCTGCCGTTCGCCGCCAAGCGCTTCTGCGGAGCCGAAGGGCTGGATAACGTTGAGATGCTCTCCACCTTCCGTCATCGGGAGTTCCAGGAAGCCTGGGGCGTGGCGCTGTGTAACAACAGCATGGAAGGGCTGTGTGCCCGCGCGGTCGTTGTACTGGATGCGGACAACCGCGTGCTGCACAGCGAGCTGGTCAGCGAGTTGAAGAACGAGCCTGATTACGACGCGGCATTGGCTGCACTGAAAGGCTAGCGGGGCGCCTTGGCCGCCTTCACCAGCGCACGTATCAAACGCTGCTGGGGGCGGTTGAAGATTAGCCATTCGGGATGCCACTGTACGCCAATCAGAAAGTCGTGGGCTTCGGACTCAATCCCCTGCACTAGCCCATCTCTGTCTCTCGCGACGATTTTAATGCCTTTTCCCGCCTGGTTAACGGCCTGGTGATGCAGGCTGTTCACCCGACACCAAGTGACGCCCAGCAGTTGATACAGTTGGCTGCCGCCGACGATATCCACCGTTTTACGGGGCAGCACGGTACGCCGCCGCTTCAAGCCTTCATGGGTCGTATAAATATCGGGGTCCAGCGTGCCACCCAAATGTACGTTAATTAACTGAGCGCCCCGGCAGATGCCAAGCACCGGTGTGTTTTGCGGAATGAACCGATTCAACAAGCTCAATTCTAACTCGTCCCGGGCGGGATCCAAACGCACGTCGAGCTGAACTTCGCCGCCGTACAGGTGGGCTTGAATATCGTCCCCGCCGCCAATGATCAGGCCGTCCAGATGCTCTGGCAAGGGGCGGGAAGGGGAAAGCCGCAGCGGCCTGCCGCCGTGACGCCAGACGGCAAACCAGTCGAAGCACCAGGCAAGCTGGCTTTTGTAATCCGAGGTCGTGATGCCGATCAGGGGTCTAGACATGGCCAAACAGTCTGCGCTTGAGGCGCTGCCACCAGGACTGGCGCTGTTCGGCCATGTACTCCTGGCAGCGGGCGTGAAGGTTGTCCTGATCGTGGGCCAGCTTCTCTACCTCCACCCAGCGGTTCCACTCCATTACGCTGCCCCAGCCCGGCTGCGACAGCTGCGCATTGGGCAACCGATAATGGAAGGTGGGCCGTGGCTTGGTCAACTGGCCGTGCAGCAGCGCGTGAGGGTGTTCCGGGCGCAGGTGGGCAAACAGCGGCAGCAGGTCCAGCTCGCGGTTACGGGTAGGATTATCGGCCAGGTAGTCGTCGATGAAGGTGTCTAGGTCCGGCTGGTAACGCAGATCCAGCACCTTACGGGCGTACTCCTTGGGAAACGGGTTGGCGTGCGGCAGCACTTCGCGGGTGATATCCACCTTAATTTCTTCACGCAGCCAATTGGCCAGCAGCAGGTAGGCGCGCATCATGGCGAGCAGGTACTCCACCTCCTGGCTTTCCACCTCAGGGTTCAGGTGTAGACCAAAACCATAGAGCAGGCTGGCATCGGTGCCTTTGGCGCCTTTTTCCCGCAGCGTTTCAAAGAGCGTATCGAGTGTTTCTAGCTCGTCCCAAGGAATAGGCGGGCAGACGATTTCGGTGGGCACCAAGCCGGTCACCATATCGCCGATTAGCTCGCGGGTTTTTTGGTGAAACTCTACTCGCCGCTGGTGCTGCTGGCGCGCCCATTCACTGTCGCTTTCATGGTGCTCTTCCAGCAGTGCTTTATCAGGGTGGGCGTATTGGGTATCCAGCTCAATGCCAAACTCTCCCCAACGTGTGCCTTCCACCTGTAGCCGATGAGGGCTGACCACGTTAAGCTCCCCACCAAATAGCGTGCGCACCAGCTCAGCCGTCTCGCGGGGCGGTAGCCCGGCAAACTCGATTTCAACGCCGACGCAGCGTGTTTGGCCATCTTTATTTACGCGTTTGGGTGGGGCTTGCAGCGTCATCTCGGTATCCTTGAGAGGAACGTTTGAAGGGGCAGCCTATCATAGTCACGCGTTGAGGCTGAGCGTAATCAACGAAGTAAATGTTAATCACCGGTACCTGTGGCCGGTCTATGTCGGGAGTAATGCGTGCGACAGCACTGGATAACCAAAATCATCGTAGGCGTAGTGCTCAGCATGCTGCTCAGCGCGGCGGCACTGGCGCAGAGTGTTTCCTTGCCTAACCTGACGGGTGGCGACTCGTCGGAACAGTCCGAGGTAAGTAACGAAGATTTTCAGCGCTCGCTTGGCAATGTGATCTCCATACTCGAAAACGAGGAGCAGCGCACCGCACTACTGGACTCGCTGCGCGAGCTGCAGGTGAGCACCGAGGCCGCCGAGGAGGATGGCGTCGTCCGCCAGGGGTTGTTAGGCGCGCTGGCCGATACGCTAACCGACATTGGCGAACAGGCCCAGGCGGGAGATTCACCGATTGACGAGTGGTCACGCCAGCTAGTGCAGGGGGCGGATGACTTACGCGCTTTACATGATGGCGCTGACCAAGGGGAGGTCATTCGCGCGGTGGCCGACGGCGCCGTGTTGGCCTTTGTATGGAGCGCGCTGTTGGTAGTGATGATTGCCTTTGGCCGCTTAGTCGCCACGCGACGCCACTGGCCGTTGGATCTTCCCCGCGACCCCAAAGCGTGGCTGCTGGCGGTGCACTTTTTACGTCGCATGCTGCCGTGGACGCTGGCCTTCGCCATTACCCTCGGTATTGGTCAAATCCTGCCTTACAGCCCAGGGCGTGCCGTGGTGCTGGTGGTGGCATATATCTGCCTGTGTGGCCGCGCGCTCTCGGTAGTGTTTGAGACCGTGATCGCCTTCTTCAGTCGGGGCCATCGCTTCCCGGCAGTGCAGGTGTTACAGCACAAAGCGCTGCGTGGCCTGTTTGTGATTGGCGCGCTGATTGCCTTGGGCGATGCGGTGAACTCCACGCGCTTAGTAGAACTACTGGGCGCAGAGCTTTCCGGCTTGGTATCGGTGCTGGCGAACATGCTGGCAGCGCTGCTATCGGCGCGCTTTATCTTTAAGTTTAAGCGCCCCATACGTCATCTGATTTGCAACCGGCCTTATAAGCAGCGCCGCGATGCCAGCGCCGCGGTTGAGATGATTCGTACCTTGGGAGGGCTGTGGCATATCCCGGCGCTTTTAATGGTTGGTGGCTCGCTGCTGGCGATTTTTATTACCGTAGGGGATGTGGGCACGGCCCTGGCGCGCTCGATTGTCTCTGCCAGTTTACTAGTGCTGACGCTAGTCGTGACCGGGCTGCTGCGCCGCCAAGCCGAGCGGCTCAACAAGCGCCGGCATCGCCGCCGCTTCAGTCAGTACCGCAAGCGTTTGGAACGTTTCGGGTTCGTGCTGGCACATATTTGCGCGTGGATGGTGTTCGCCGAGCTCTCTATGCAAGTGTGGGGCGGTTCGCTGTTTGGTTTAGGCCAGCAGGCGGTGGCCAGCGCCCGCATCGGACAAGCGCTGGTGAGCCTTGGTGCTACGATTTTGCTGGCCTGGCTGGTATGGATCTTTGCCGATACGGCCATTCAGCGGGCGTTGACCTCTTCGGCTCGCTCCCGCGGGCGGCGGGTAAATCAAGCCCGTGCGCAAACCATTACGCCGATGATTCGCAACGTGATTTTTGTCGCTATTTTGATCATCGCGGTGATCGCGGGGCTAGCCAACCTTGGGGTGAACGTCACGCCACTGCTGGCGGGTGCCGGTGTGATCGGTCTGGCGATTGGTTTTGGTGCCCAAACCCTGGTGCAGGATTTAATCACTGGTATTTTTATTCTGATTGAAGACTCGTTGGCGGTGGATGACTTTGTGCAGATCAACGGCCATATGGGCACAGTAGAAGGGTTAACACTGCGCACCGTGCGGCTGCGTGACCTGGACGGCGTGCTGCACATCATCACCTTCAGTCGTATCGAATCGATCCACAATATGTCCCGCCAGTTCGGTATTGCGCTGATGCGTATTCGCATTCCTTACGATATGAAAATCGACGATGCGATTACCCTGATGCAGGAGACTGCTCAGGAGCTACGTAAAGACCCGATGATGCGCCACTACATCTGGTCGCCGCTGGAGATGCAGGGCGTGCAGGGCTTTGAAGAGGGCTGCCCCATCCTGCGGATGCGTTTTCGCACTGCGCCGGAAATGCAGTGGGATGTTTCCCGCGCCTTTAACCTGCTGCTGAAGCAGCGCATGGAAGCACAAGAGATCGACCTGGGTGTACCGCGTTTGAGTGTCAGCATGGAAGCGCGCTCTGAGTCGCGTATGGAAGACACCTCCGGCACCGATTTAAGCATGGAGCGGGGCGAGGAGAGCCGTTCTTCTTCCAATGAAGAGCCACATAAAAAGCCCGCGCCCCCGAAGCCCGCACCACGCCCCACTCAGGCGGAAATCCGTCAAGACGAGCGGGAGCGCCACGGCACGTCAGCCCAAGCCAAGCCCCAAGCTCAAGGCAAACCCCAAAGCGAGGCCTATGCCCGCCCCCACGGTGAAAACGGCGATGAGTAACCATGGCCCCCGCAGGCGACGCCAGCGGTTATAGAGCGAGACCGCGTGACTGACGCGGTCAACTAGCTCATCGTGGCGTGAGATCGCGTTATCCGGCGGCAGCGAAAAATCATTGGCCACATCGCCCTGCCAATGGGCACCGTGGGTTAGGCCCAACCGGGCGCGCAGGCGCCCAATGTCGCTCAGGGTGTGGTGAAGGGTGTCGTAGGTTTCCCGGTGTGGGGCAACGGCGAGCACGGAGGTAGCATCCTGGCGTAGTGCGCTATTGGGGCAGCGGGCCAGGGCACTGTTGATCTGATGGTCGTTCGCGTCAGGCGACAGAGCGAGGCGTTGATACAGGTCGCGCATAATCCAGGAAGTCTCTTTCCAAGCGTAGTGATTAGTAGGTTTGCATCAAATAATCATAGGCATTTTTGATGCGTTGAAAACGCGCCGACGCTAGAGCGACCTGGTGCTCGCTATCGGAGTAGAAGCGATCTGGGTGGTGAAGCTGGGCCATGCGGCGATAGGCGCGGCGTACATCGGTTTTGCTCGCCCCTGGCGTCAGCCCCAGGACGGCGAGGGCGCGAGTGGTGCGATCGGGAGGCGGTGGGCTGCTACGTTGCTGGCGTTGTCGTGACTCCTCTTGCCGCGCCTGCTCCTGGCGTGCTCGCTCTTGGCGTGCCTGCTCCTGACGCGCTTGCTCGGCTCTGGCCTTCTCCGCTTTCTGTTCGGCGCTGGACTGCTCCGCCCGCGCTTTGGCACGGCGGGCGTCCTCTTTTTGCTGCTTTTTTTCCTGCTGCTTCTGCTTCTTTTCCTGCTGTTTATCCGCTTTGGCCCGCTGCTGCTGTTCTTGCTCGGCCTGCGATGCCTTGGCGCGTTGTGCAGCCTCGGCTTCTTCCCGCGCTTTGCGGGCATAGTAGTCCGGGTCGTGAGCTTGCCAATAGGCGTCGCGGCTCGGGTCTTCCGGCTGGCGCAGCGGCTGGCCAGTCAGTTCCTGAAAAAGCGTGCCCAAGGTGGCCGGCGCTACGTTTAGCAAATCGGCTAAAAAACGCAGGATATAATGGTTGGCAAGCGAGATATCGCCGTCGTCCGTGGCCACGGTAATCGCTTGGTGCATCACACTCAGGCTACGCTCTTTAGAACACTCTTTGCGTACCACCTCGGCGGCCAGCTGAATGGCGTGCAGGTCTTGGCTGTGGGCAATACTCATCACCGGCCCCAGTTCGTGTCCGTGGCGAAACTGCGATGTCACCTGGGCCAAGCGGCGACGCCGCTGGCCTTCCGAGACGTGCTGGCGGTGCACCAGCACCCAGCCCAGCAGTAGTAGTGTGGCCGTATCCACTTGGCTGCGGCTTTTGAGCAGCAGCAGCTCAAAGGGTGAAAAACGGGCGGTGGACATTCCCTAGCTCCAAGGCGAAATAGTAAACCGTAGCCTCTGTTTAGCAGACCACTATGGCGAGCTCACCATGGTATATCATCGTGTTTGGCAATGAAGTAGGAGATTCGTGAGGTGATCAACGTTGAGCGTAAAAATAGCTTCCAACTGCGCCTATCGCGGCGGCTAAAAGAAGAAACCTCGCATACGCTCGATGTGTATTTGTTCGTGCCCAAAGAGCTTGGGTTGAGCACTCACGTCATTTCCGAAGAGGCATTTTATCATGGTGCGATCAGTGTCTCGCGCACTTACTACAGCGACGAGTATCACTTGCCGCTGGTGCATAGCCGATTGGCTAGCCGTAACCAGTTGGGTAGCGACTCTTACCGCTTGAGCCTCAGCCTTTACGCCTATCAATACGTGGGGGCCTTGGAGCGCACCACCCAAGCCTTGCTGGCTGACGCCCGTAAGCTGCGTCGCGAGCCAACCGATGAGCCAGACGCCTGGAATGAGAAGGCCAACGCACTGACCGAACGGCTCGCGGAAATGAGTGACCTGAGTGACGGCATTCTCAAACGCCTGCGGCGCAACCCGCCCAGCGACGAGCGTCTTTATAAATACTTTGCCAATATCGACAACTACCTCTCCTGGTTCACCGAGCAGCAGCTATTAGCTCTAGTCGCGCATATGCCACGGGGCGGGCCGTTTAGTGATATCAAGCGGCGCTTTATTACCATTTGCCAGCGCGAAGGGGAGTACCGTCAGGCCCAGGAGTACAACGCCGAACGGGTCATGGAAGATCCGACTCGCATGTCGAATAAAATGCGCCTGCTGCGGCTCTTGATTGAGCAACCGATCACCCTCAAGCAGCGTACCCTGGAGCTGGGTAGCGGCGAACAAAAGGCGGTCAAAGCGCTGGCCACGGCGGTGGTGATGGCGTTTGTGTCGCTGGGTGTTCTGCAGCTACGCAACGCCTTGGGGGATATTACCGCACTGTTTGTGCTGGCCATGGCGCTGCTCTATGCGCTGCGGGAAGTCTTCAAAGATGACCTGCGTAACACGCTATGGCGCTGGCTGCGCCGTGGCCGCCCCAAATGGCGTCGCCAATACATCGACCCCACCCGCAACGCCCTGGTAGGGCGGCAACTTGAGTGGTTCGACTACAAGCGCTATTCCGCTCTGGATGACGATATTCAGCAGATGCGGCGGCGCACCGTGGCCCAGCGTGACGAGGTAGTGATGCACTATCGCTCCAGCTCGCGCATGTCGCCAACGCGCTTTCTCAGTGGTTATGAACACACCCGCGAAACGCTGCATATCGACCTCTCGATGCTGACCCGCCTAATGAGCAAAGAGAAACATCACATCTACCGGCTCAAAGATGGTCAGGTGGTGCGCGAGAGTGTGGAGCGGCGTCATCTATTCAACCTAGTGATACGTGAAACCGGCAGCGAGGACACGCCCTATCTTGCTCGTTGGAAGGTCGTGGTCAGCCGCTCGGGCATCGTGGATGTAGAACGCGTGGCGGAAAACACCGATAAATAATCTCTGTGGCACGACATTGAAGATGCGACTAAAAGCTAATAAGTAAACGTTTACTCTAATCGCGTAAACGTTTACTTTTTGCCCAGGCGCCGGTCGAAACGGCTGGTGAAGTCATACACGAACACGCTTGGGAGAGAGCGATGACACTGCGAATCACCGTGTGGGGCGAGAACGTCCACGAGCAAACCAACGAGGTGGTAGCGCGCATTTATCCTACCGGGATGCACCAGTGCATCGCCGACGGTTTGAATGAGTCAGAGGCGCTGTCCGCTACCGCCGTCACGCTGCAAGACCCAGAACAAGGGCTCAGCGAAGAGACGTTGGAGAATACCGATGTGCTGCTGTGGTGGGGCCACGCCGCCCACGGCGACGTGCTGGAAGAGACCGTTGACCGGGTGCAAAAACGCGTGCTGCAGGGCATGGGCTTGATTGTGCTGCACTCCGGCCACTACTCCAAAATTTTCAAACGGCTGATGGGCACCACCTGCTCGCTGAAATGGCGAGAAGCCGGCGAGCGTGAGCGGCTCTGGGTAGTGAATCCTGGCCACCCCATCGTGCAAGGGCTCGGCGATTACATTGAACTGCCCCATACCGAAATGTACGGCGAACCCTTTGCGGTACCCAACCCGGACGAAGTGATTTTCATCAGTGCCTTCGAAGGCGGCGAAGTGTTCCGCTCCGGCCTGACCTACAAGCGTGGCAACGGCAAGGTTTTCTACTTCCGCCCCGGCCACGAAACCTACCCGATCTACTACGACGAGCAGGTCAAGCGGGTGCTCAAAAATGCCGTGGTCTGGGCGCAGCCGGAAGGCTCCCGGTGGATCGACAGCTGCCCCAACGTCCCCGCCGACCAGGCGCCCAACCCGGTCGAGATCAAGGGCGAAAGCCTGCACAAACCCGGTGAGGAGGGGTTCAAATGATCCGTATCGCGATTATTGGCGCGGGCAGCATGGCGGGCGAGCACGCCAAGCACTATGGCCGACTCGAAGGTGTCGAAGTGGTTGCCGTATGCGACCGTGATTTCCCCAAGGCCCAGGCCTTCGCCGAGCGCCATGGCATTGCCGATGTTTACCAGTCGCTGGACGACATGCTGGCCCGCGACGATATCCACGCGGTGAGCAATGTCACTCCGGATGGCGTGCACAAGGCCACGTCGCTGGCCGCCATTGCGGCGGGCAAACATATCCTGTGCGAAAAGCCCCTGGCTACCAACGCCGAGGATGCCCATGAGATGGCCGCCGCCGCCCAGGCCGCCAACGTCATCAACATGGTCAACTTGAGCTACCGGGACGCCCCTGCCATTCAGCACGCCCGCGCGCTCGTCACCGGCGGCGCCATTGGCACCGTGCGCCATGTGGACGCCAGCTACCGCCAAAGCTGGCTGGTCAGCAACGCCTGGGGCCGCTGGGACCAAGAGAGCCAATGGCTATGGCGGCTCTCGGAAGCCCACGGCAGCAAAGGGGTGCTAGGCGATGTGGGCGTGCATATCGTCGATTTCGCCAGCTTCCCGGTGGGCGATATCACTCGGGTGAACTGCGAGCTGACCTGCTTCGACAAAGCGCCGGATAACCGCATTGGCGACTACGTGCTGGATGCCAACGACACGGCGCTGATGCGCGTGCGCTTTGCCAACGGCGCCATGGGAACGATTCAGGCGACCCGCTGGGCCACCGGCCACCACAACTCGCTAACGCTGAGCGTTCACGGCGATAAAGGCGCGATTCGTGTGGATCTGGATGCCTCTAAAGACGACGTACAGGTATGCCTGAACGATGACGTGCATCCCGCCCGCTGGAGCACCGTTAAAGCGCCGCCCACGCCCAGCATTTACCAACGCTTTATCGAGAGCATTCGCACGGGCGAGAACGACCAGCCCGACTTTGCCCGCGGTGCGGCCATTCAAACCGTGCTGGACGCCTGTTTCGTTTCCAGCCTGGAGGACCGCAGCCTGGCAATTGCCAGTTGATCAGCAGATTTCATCGAGCATCTCTGACCGCAAGACACCCAATAACAAGATGAGGATTCCACGATGCGCTCAACATTGAAAACACCGTTGCTGCTGATGACGTTACTGCCTGTCGCACTGCCTGCTCTGGCCGCCGAGATCACCGTGGCCTGTGGCGATGGCGGGGCGGCGGACTTCTGCCCGGCGCTTGCCCAGCGCTGGGCAGCCAATCCAAAGATGTCGATGTGCTGATGGTGGATATCGTCTGGCCGGGGCTGCTGGCCGCGCAGCCGTTTATCGGCGAGCTATATGAGACGGTGATGAACGGCGTGCCGCGCCCGGCCAGCGTCACCGGCGATGCCTACCCGCGGGTCTCCAACGCGATCTTCAACCGCGTGCACGACGCGCTGTCTGGCAGCGTCACGCCGGAGCAGGCGGTGCAGCAGTTGGATAGCGAGCTGGCGCGATTGGGGCGGCGTGGCTGGTAGCGCAAGCGGCATTAGCGTCCGTGCATTCAGCGATTTTCGGCCCCGCTTTTTGTACAATCAGGGCCCGACTGGCTGAGGCATGGCATGAAACAGAACAAACCGAGCGCGCAAACCGCCACCATTCGTGAAATTGCCCGGCGCGCCGAGGTCTCGATTGCCTCGGTAAGCCGGGCGCTGAACGGCAAGCCGGGGATCAGCGACGCGCTGCGCGACAAGATTCTCACCATCAGCCGCGAAGTGGCCTACCAGCCCAGCGCGGCGGCCCGGCAGCTCATCAGCGGCAAAGCCGCTGTCGTAGGAATCTCCCTTGGGCGTCAGGATATCGAGCTGCGTCCTTACTATATTCTGCTCTACCAGCACCTGACCGTCGCGCTGCACCAGCAGGGCATGGTGCCGATCTTTTTCCACCACGACCAAACCCGTGAGCTGCCCGAACGGGCGGGCGCGGCGATTTTGTTAGGGGAAACGGGGGAGGACGAGCGCCCAGGCGTACTGCGCGCGGCGGGCACTCCGTTTGTACGCATTGGCAACGCGGGGGAAGGCTTTTCGGTGGCCCCGGACGATGTCTCGGGGCTTTACCAAATCACCCGTCACCTGATTGATCACGGGCGAACGCGGATTGTCTTTGTGGGCGGGGAGTTGGACGTGCCGCGCCCCCACAGCCGCCTTTCCGGCTACCAGCAAGCGATGGCCGAGGCGGGGCTGAGCGAGCAGCTGTTGAGCCTGCCCCATCGGTTTACCTCCGACTCCCTGACCAGCTATCGCCATCTCAATCGCTTTCTTAATCATGAAGGCGCTGAGCAACTACCGTTCGATGCGCTGGTATGCGCCACCGACGAGCTGGCGCTCGGCTGTGTCGCCGCGCTGGAAGATCGCGATATCCGTGTGCCCGAAGAAGTGGCCGTTACCGGCTTTGACGACCTGCCTACCTTAGCTACAGGCTTAACCACCGTGCGCCAGGATATTGCGGCCATTGCGGCGATGAGTGTCGAGCTATTGAGCGAAGCGCTGGCGGGAAAAGCGCCCCGGCACGTGTCGCTGCCGGTGGCGCTTGTGTTGCGAGAAACGAGCTAAGAAGACCCCGATTTACTATTACGCTTGTCCATACTGCGTTGAAATTAACCTCGTGCGCGAGTCCGATCAAAATGCTCATTTACTATCTGTAAACTCCGCTTTTTCGGTTAATTTCGCCTTGTCTGGCCTGCGCTCATAACGTAAATCATGGCCTTCTAACGCCCCGGCAACTGCTCCGGCCCAAAAGCATCGGGCAGCAGGCTGTCCATGGTGTAGGTTTTTAGCACCTCACCCTGCTTGGAGAGCACCATGATTTGCGTGCTGGGGGTGGCGAACTCGCGAATGCGCTGGCGGCAGTCGCCGCAGGGCGTGCAGAGATGCTCGCCAGGGCCCATGACGTATACCTTGGCAAGCTCGCGCTGGCCAGCGGTAATCATGGCGGAAATGGCCGAGGCTTCGGCGCATAGCCCTTTGTAGTGGGCCACTTCCACGTTACTACCGGCAAACTGCTGACCATCCGGGCACTCCATGACCGCTGCAACCGGGTGGTTGGAGTAGGGCGCGTAGGCGTTGCCCAGGGTGGTCAACAGCGTGTCTACCAGGGCCTGATCCGCTTGGCTCATGGCGTTATCCTCTCAGTGGGCGCTTGATTCCAAGCGGTTAAGCGCTGGCAGCGTCGTCGCGTAGAACGGTGTCGAGCGCAATCACCATCATGTCGTTGAAGGTGGTTTGACGGTCGGCGCTGGAGAGCGAGTCGCCTTTCAGAATGTGGTCAGACACGGTGCAGATGGTCAGTGCGCGGGCACCGAACTCAGCTGCCACGCCGTACAGGCCAGCGGCTTCCATCTCGACGCCGACAATGCCGTAGCGCTTCATCAGCTCGGCCATGTCGGTTTGCGGGTTGTAGAACAGGTCCGCTGAGAAGATGTTGCCGACTTTGACCGGCACGTTCTGCGCTTTGGCGGCCGCAACGGCGTGGCTGGTCAGCTCGAAATCGGCGATGGCAGCGAAGTCGTGGTCGTTGAAGCGCATGCGGTTCACTTTGGAGTCGGTGCAGGCGCCCATGCCAATCACCACGTCGCGCACGTTGACATCGTCGCGTACCGCGCCGCAGGAGCCGACGCGAATGATCGACTTCACGCCGTAATCGGTAATCAGCTCTTTGGCGTAAATGGAGACGGAGGGGATGCCCATACCGTGGCCCATTACGGAAATCTCGCGGCCTTTGTAGGTGCCGGTGTAGCCGAACATGCTGCGCACGTCGTTTACTTGGCGCACGTTCTCCAGGTAGGTATCTGCGATGTACTTGGCGCGCAGCGGGTCGCCGGGCATCAGTACAGTATCGGCGAAATCGCCCTTCTCGGCATTGATATGTGGGGTAGCCATGGAACACTCCTCTCTAAAAAATGTTTGGCCTGAATAACCCAATCAGTGGCATTCAGGCCGTGCACATCAGCGTGCTAATGGGGTTGTCGGCTTTTATGCCGCGTTCGGTAAAAAGCTCTCGCCATCGGCCATGGCGTCGACGGCAAAGAAATCCGCCAGGGTTTGGCCAATGTCGGCAAAGGTGCCGCGCTCGCCCAGCGGGCCGGGGGCGAAGCCTGCGCCGCGCACCATGATCGGCACGTATTCGCGGGTGTGCTCGGTGCCTTCCCAACTAGGGTCGCAGCCGTGGTCGGCGGTGAGCAGCAGCAGGTCGTCGTCGTTAAGGGCGGCAAGCAGCTCCGGCAGGCGGGCATCGAAGTGCTCCAGCGCAGCGGCGTAGCCCGGAACGTCCCGGCGGTGGCCATAGACCGAATCGAAATCGACGAAGTTGGTCATGATCATGGTCGGGCGGTCACTGGTTTCGTTGGCGGTGCGCGCCACTTCCGCCAGGGTGGCCTCCATCAGCGCGTCGTGGCCGCTGGCTTTGACTTTATGGGTAATGCCGCAGTGGGCGTAGATGTCGGCGATCTTGCCAATCGACACCACTTCACCGCCGGCCTCAGTCAGCTTTTGCAGCACGGTGGGGCTGGGCGGCTCAACGCTGTAGTCGCGGCGATTGCCGGTGCGGGCAAAGCTTTCGCGGTCGTCGCCGATAAACGGGCGGGCGATAACACGGCCAATGTTGTAGGGCTCCAGCAGCTCGCGCACGGTTTCGCACAGCGCATAGAGGCGCTCCAGGCCAAAGTGCTCTTCGTGGGCGGCAATCTGGAACACGGAGTCGGCCGAGGTGTACGCGATCGGTTTGCCGGTGGCGATATGCTCTTCGCCCAGGCGCGCAATAATCTCGGTGCCCGATGCGTGGCAGTTGCCGATCACGCCCGTTAAATCCGCTTCCTGAACAATGGCATCCAGCAGTTCCAAGGGGAAACTGTTGGTTTTGTCGAGAAAGTAGCCCCAGTCAAAGCGCACCGGCACACCGGCAATTTCCCAGTGGCCGGAAGGGGTGTCTTTCCCGCTGGAGATCTCTTTGGCGTGGGCGTAAGCGCCGTTCAACTGCTCGGGCAGGCTGACGCCTTCCGCCACGCTGCCGGTGGCATCCCGGTGGGCGTGGAACAGGCCGAGAGCGGCCATATTGGGGAGCTTCAACGGGCCGGAACGCTCGGCGGTATCCGCTTCGCCACGGGCGCAAGCAGCGGCGATGTGGCCTAGAGTGTCGGCACCCTGGTCGCCAAAGGTCGCGGCGTCTGGCGCGCTACCGATTCCAAAAGAGTCGAGTACTAAGACAACGGCACGGCGCATTAGGCTTCTCCTCGGAAGGTCTCTTGCAGCAGTGTGTCGGCGGTGGCTTCAGCGTCGCCGACGGTGACCGCCGCGCGTAGCTGGGCGGCGGCACGGGCGGCGGCCTCTTCGGTGCGGGCGTGGACGATGGCCAGCGGGCGCTGGCTATCCACGCGGTCGCCGATTTCGACGATATCGCTAAACCCGACGCTGTGGTCGACGCTGGCGTCGTTACGCAGGCGACCGCCGCCCAGTTCCACCACGCTCATACCTACGGCGCGGGTATCGAAGCGCTGTACGATACCGCTCTGCTCGGGGTACACCGCTTGAATCACCGGGGCGGTGGCCAGGTAGCTGTCCGAGCGCTCCATAAAGTCGGCGGGGCCGCCTAGTTCGCGCACCATGCGGGCGAAGACTTCCGCCGCCGCGCCAGAGGTGAGCGCTTTATCGAGCTTGGTGAGGGCTTCTTCGCGGTTAGCCACCAGCTTACCCGCAATCAACATCTCAACGGCGAGTTCGCGGGTGACTTGCATCACGCGGCTGTTGGCGCGCTCGCCGCGCAGTAGCGCCAGGGTTTCGACGATCTCTACCGCGTTACCGGCACAGGGGGCCAGCGGTTGGCTCATATCGGTGAGCAGCGCGGTGGTGGGCGTGCCCGCTTGGGTCGCGACATTGGCGATACTTTTCGCTAGCTCGCGGGATTTTTCCGGGGTGGGCATAAATGCGCCGCTGCCGACCTTAACGTCCATGACCAGGGCGTCCAGGCCAGAGGCCAGCTTTTTACCCAGGATGGAAGCGGTAATCAGCGGAATGGATTCCACGGTGGCGGTCACGTCGCGCACGCCGTAGATGCGCTTATCCGCCGGGGCGAGGTTGCCGGTTTGGCCGATAATCGCCACACCGGTGGATTTTACGACATCGCTGAAGCGCTCGGGCGCGGGGTAGGGGTCGTAGCCGGGGATTGATTCCAGCTTGTCCAGCGTGCCGCCGGTGTGGCCCAGGCCACGGCCAGAAATCATCGGCACGAACGCGCCGCAGGCAGCGACCCAGGGGCCGAGCACCAGCGATACCAGATCGCCCACGCCGCCGGTGGAGTGCTTGTCCACAATCGGGCCGGGCAGGTTGAGGGAATCCCACTGCATGACGTGGCCAGAATCGCGCGTCGCGGTGGTCAATGCCACGACTTCTTCGCGGCTCATGCCGTTTAAAAACACCGACATGGTGAAGGCGCCAATCTGCGCGTCGCTGATGCGGTCGTCGGCGATGCCCTGTACGAAGGCTTTGATCTCTTCAGCGGGAAGCGGCTGGCCGTCGCGCTTCAGGCGAATCAGTTCTTGGGGGAGCAGGGCGTGGTGAGAAGCGTTAGACGGCATTTAGTAGCCTCCATTCGTCACGGCATCAGCATTGCCGTTTAGCGTGTTCAGTAAGTTATTCAGCAGGCTGGATGCACCGAACCGGAAGTGCTCGGGCGTCACCCACTGCGGGCCCATAATGTCAGCGGCCAGCGCGAGGTACTCGGCGGCGTCTTCAGCGCTGCGTACGCCACCTGCGGCTTTGAAGCCAACGTCTTTGCCGCTGGCTTTAATCGCCTTGAGCATAATCTCGGCGGCTTCCAGGGTAGCGTTCACCGGCACTTTGCCAGTGGAGGTCTTGATGAAGTCCGCGCCACCTTCAATGGCCAGCTCGCTAGCGCGTTGGATAAGCGCAGGCTCTTTGAGTTCGCCAGATTCAATGATGACTTTTAGCTGGGCTTGTCCGCCGCAGGCGGCTTTACACATTTCTACCAGCTCGCGGCCGGTCTCTTCGTCGCCTGCCATTAGCGCGCGGTAGGGGAACACTACGTCGACTTCGTGAGCGCCAGACGCCACGGCTTCGCGGGTTTCACGGGCAGCGCCCATGATATCGTCGCCGCCGTGGGGGAAGTTGGTGACCGTGGCGATCTTGACTTGGCTCTCCAGCTTGTGGGCGCTGAGCGCGCGGGCAGCGGTGACGATGAACTGCGGATAAACGCACACCGCCGCCGGGTTGCCGAACGGCGTCTTCACCTGCTGGCACAGCGCTTCGATCACGCTGTCGGTGTCGCTGTCGTTCAGGCTGGTCAAATCCATCAGCGTCAACGCTTGGCGAGCGGCTTGGGTGAGTTGGGCTTGAGTGAGCTGGGGGGAGGCAGTCGCGTTCATGAAATTCTCGCAAATCAATAAAAGACAAAACGGGCACTGCGAAAACATAGCAGCGCCCGTTGCATGGTGTCGTACTCGCTGCGTTAAGCCGTCAGGTTGCCAAGCGCAATAAAGAAGCCAGCAATGGATGCCGACATCAAGTTAGAGAGCGTACCGGCCAATACGGCTTTCACACCGAAGCGGGCAATCTCTTTGCGGCGCGTGGGCGCAATGCTACCCAGGCCGCCCAGCAGAATCGCAATGGACGACAGGTTGGCAAAGCCACATAGCGCAAAGGAGAGAATCGCCATGGTGTGCGGGGTCATCATCTGACCCGTTGCCGCCACCACCTGTTCCCCATCGATATAGGGGGCCAGGTTGATGTAGGCTACGAACTCGTTGACCACCAGCTTTTGGCCGATGAAAGAACCTGCCAGCGTTGCCTCTTCCCACGGCACGCCGAGCAGGAACGCCAGCGGCGCAAACAGCCAGCCGAGAATCAGCTCGAGGCTCAGCGATTCAAAGCCGAACCAGCCGCCAACGCCGCCTAAAATGCCGTTGATCAGCGCGATCAAGCCGATGAACGCCAGCAGCATGGCACCCACGTTGGCCGCCAGCATCAGGCCGGAGGTCGCGCCGGACGCCGCGGCATCCAGTACGTTGGTAGGCTTGTCGTCCTGCTCTTTCAGCTCTTCATCGACCTTGGAAACGCTGTCGCTATCTTCCACGTTCTGGGTTTCCGGCATGATCAGCTTGGCGAACAGCAGGCCGCCAGGCGCCGCCATGAACGAGGCCGCCACCAGATACTCCATGGGAATGCCCAGCGCTGCGTAGCCTGCTAGAACGGAACCGGCTACCGAGGCTAAGCCACCACACATCACCGCAAATAGCTGCGAAGGCGTCATGCGAGCAATAAACGGACGCACCACCAGCGGTGCTTCGGTTTGGCCGACAAAGATGTTCGCAGTCGCAGAGAGCGATTCGGTGCGCGAGGTGCCCAGTGCTTTTTGCAGTGCGCCGCCCAGAATCCGAATGACCCACTGCATGATGCCTAGGTAGTAGAGCACGGCAATCAGCGACGAGAAGAAGATGATGACCGGCAGTACTTTGATAGCAAAGACAAAGCCGACGTTTTCCACATCGGCTAGGCCGCCAAACAGGAAGCCGATACCGTCGTTAGCAAACACCAGTACCTGGCTAACACCGGCGGAAATGGTTTGCAGCACCGCCTGGCCGAACGGCACGTAGAGCACGAATGCACCGATACCGGCCTGGATAGCAAAAGCACCCAGTACGGTGCGCAGCCGAATCGACTTGCGGTCATAAGAGAAGATTAGGGCGATGGCCACCAGGGTGACCATACCAACCAAGCTCATGATGAGGGTCATGGGAGTACCTTCGGATCGTGAGGAGTGGGAGCGATTACAGCAAGTTCAACTTAACTGAGTAGATCATCGCATTTTGGTAAGCGTCCGGGGTACCCAGTTTATTCTCTGAGTAGCGGTACTGCACGCCCGTGGTGATCAGATCAGACGGGTGCCACCACAGGCTCAGTGCGCCGTTGGTACCTACGCTGCCTGCTTTATCGCCCACGTAGTTCTGGGTCAGGTACTCGTCATCACGGCCGAAGGTCTGCTCGTGCCAGTTGGTCACGCTGAAGTTTTGGTTCAGAGCGGTGAAGTCGTAGCCCGCGACCCAGCCAGCCATAAAGCCGTTCATGCCAGTGTAGCTATTGCTCTGTACCCGCGCGGCGCCGATGAACGGTTTGAACCATAGGCCGTTATCGAACGTGGTGCGGTAGCCAAGACCCAGAATTTGGTCTTGCTCGCGAAATTCATAGCCGTAGTCGCGGAAATCGTACAGGTGGGCGTACAGCGAAAGTGGGCTGTCACCCAGGTAGATGTGCGAGGTCACTTGGCCGGAGGTACGGAAGTTGTCTTTACCGCCACTGGCTTGGTCGAACTGATCGTTAGTGGGGTTCTCGAAATCGAAGAAGCCGTAAAATTCGCCCCAGCTAAAGCCAACGCCGCCTTCGATTTCAACATACGTAAAGTCGCTTTTCGCTGCGTTGCTAGCAGTGCGCGCTTCGGTGCCGTTCGACCAGTCCAGGTAGTTGACTGAAACGTTGGCAAACGACCACAGACGGTCGAGGGTTTGCGGCTCGGCATCGTCGGCAAACGCTGGAGTTGCCAAGGCAGCACTTGTCAGTAAAACGCCAGCGCCAAGCGTGACGAACGAAGAAGAACGAGAGTGGGATAAAGCAGTCATGGAAGCCTCAACAGGGTTATATTACGGTACCAGAGCAACTGGCGTACCGACGTTGTGGGTCGTGTAGGCTGGCGTAATGTTAAAATTATAACATTGAGTGTTATTTTTTTAACGTTGATTTGCAAGCATTGTCACATCAACGCTGTTTAAATGTGATAAGCGCATCATGGCGGAGTCTAACGCTGTGTCGCAGTGGAAATCAGTAAGGGGCTGACGCAGCATAGGTAGCCCAGTTGGGTCTAACATCGATAACAACATGCATCATAAGGAGATGCCTGCTATGAATGACCGGAGCGCACAGCGCATGGCGATGTTGCAAGAAGCGTTGGCTAGCGGGGGAACACTGCATCTTCGCGATGCCGCCGAGCTGTGCGGAGTCTCCGAAATGACCATTCGTCGGGATCTTTCAACGCAACCTTCAGCCATTAGCCTGCTGGGTGGGCGGCTAGTGATGGCAAGCTGCCCCGGCGTGACGCCGGTATACGACCTTACTGAGCAGCAATCGAGCCACTATCAGGTCAAACAGCGCCTTTGCCAACGGGCCGCCAGCTTTATAGAAGAGGGCGACACGCTGTTTATCGACTGCGGCTCGACGTTGATTCCACTGCTCAGCCAGCTAAGCCGTTTTCATGAATTAACGGTGGTCACCTATGCCCTTAACGTTGCCAACGCCGTGGCAGCGCTGCCCAATGTGCGCCTAGTGCTGCTGGGCGGGCTGTTCTACGCTTCCTCCCAATCATTTGGCAGCGACGGTATGGGCGCAGCTATCGAGCGTTTGGGCATCAATAAAGCGCTGATCTCCGCCGCTGGGGTGGATTGCGAACGGGGAGTAAGCTGCTTCCATTTTCATGAAGTCGGGCCTAAGCAGGCGGCGATTGCCACCGCGATGCAGCGGCTTTTGATTGTCGATGCCAGTAAGTTCGGCGTGGTGCGTCCGGCCTATTTTGCCTCGCTGGAGGATTTCGATATCGTCGTCACCGACGACGAGCGTGCCCCGGGCTTGTTAGAGCGCCACCCGCTGTCCACGCTGAGCATCTCGCTCGCCTAACAACAGCCACTCCTCAGCCACTACTCCCCAGTGCCCTGTGCCCAAACGGGTGCGCAGGGTGCGGCATAGCGTCTCTTTCTGATTGACCCAGATCAATAGAAAATACTTTCGTCTTAGTTGATGCACGCAAGGTGCACGGCCAAGGCTCGCCACTAACCCCATAAGGTGGCGCATATTTTTCCCGGAGCAACGCAGTTGCGCTCACTGTTCTGGGAAAAGTATGGGGTGATAGTTAGCTTGCTACTTAGCTGGCTATTTAGTCGGCTAGATAGTGGGCTGTTTTAGACAACTCTCTGATGAGATCACACCATGCAACTACCTACCCACTGGCGCAGGCGAGGCACTTTTGTGCTCGCCGTATTGTGCTTGCTGTTAACGGGCTGCAGTTCTGCATTGCTGGATCCCAAGGGGCAGATTGGCGTTGAGCAGCGCTCGCTGATTTTGACCTCCTTTGGGCTGATGCTGATTGTGGTCATTCCGGTGATTGTGATGACGCTGCTGTTTGGCTGGCGCTATCGGCGCAGCAATCGCGTTGCCAAGTATCTGCCGGACTGGGCGCACTCCAATGCCATCGAAGCGGCCGTTTGGACCGTTCCCTGCTTGATCATTGCCGTTCTGGCGTTCCTCACCTTTAAAACCTCCCACAGCCTGGACCCCCACAAGCCGCTTGAGAGCGACGTGGCGCCCATGGAGATTCAAGCCGTGGCGCTGGATTGGAAGTGGCTGTTCATCTATCCCGAACAGGGCATTGCTAGCGTCAATGAACTGGCGTTCCCGGTAGATACCCCAGTGCGCTTCCGAGTGAGTTCTGGCTCGGTAATGAACGCGTTCTTCATTCCACGTTTAGGCAGCCAGATTTACGCCATGGCGGGCATGGATAACGACGTTCACCTGATTGCCGACGAAGAGGGCGTCTACCCCGGCCGTTCCACCAACTACAGCGGCGCTGGCTTCTCTGGGATGACCTTCGATGCCCACGTCACCTCTCCGGCGGAATTCGATGCCTGGGTGGAAAACGTGCGCGCAGCCGATGACACCCTTACCTTCCCTGAAGGCTACAACGCCCTGGCAGAGCCGAGTGAATACCACCCGGTGGAGTACTTCTCGGCGGTCACGCCCGAGCTGTATGAGTCGGTTGTCAGCAGCTTCCACGGTGGTGACGGCAGCGGGCACGGCGGTCATGCAAGCCACGGTGATGCCATCAGCGATGCCCACGAAAGTCACGGTGAATCCAGCGAGCTAGAGAGCGCCAGCGCTTCTCAACAGCAGGCCGCGATCGGCCACGTTACCAATCAGCATGCAGGTGATGACCACGCCATGGGCGGCCATCCCACAAGCGTTGAAGCGGGGGGTTAAGCATGTTTGGAAAACTCACGTTAGAAGCAATTCCGTATCACGAACCGATCATTATGGTCGTTGCTGCCTTTATGGCGATCGGGGGTGCCGCGCTACTTGGCGCATTGACGTATTACCGTAAGTGGGGCTGGCTGTGGAACGAGTGGTTTACCTCCGTTGACCACAAAAAGCTCGGCATTATGTACTTTGTGGTGGCCTTGGTGATGCTGCTTCGCGGCTTTGCCGATGCGATTATGATGCGTACCCAGTTGGCCATGGCGGCCGGTGGGGCTGCTGGTTATCTCCCTCCTGAACACTACGATCAGATCTTTACCGCCCACGGCGTAATCATGATCTTCTTCGTTGCGATGCCCATGGTCATCGGCCTGATGAACCTGGTGGTGCCGCTGCAAATCGGCGCCCGCGACGTTGCTTTCCCGTTTTTGAATAACCTGAGTTTCTGGCTGTTCGCTGTCTCGGCGATTTTGGTCAATATTTCCCTCGTGGTAGGGGAGTTCGCCAAAACCGGCTGGCTCGCTTATGCGCCTTTATCGGGGATAGAGTTTAGCCCTGGGGTGGGGGTCGATTACTGGATATGGGCACTGCAAATATCCGGGATAGGCACCACGCTCACCGGCATTAATTTCTTCGTTACCATTCTGAAAATGCGCACCAAAGGCATGACCCTGTTTCGCATGCCGATTTTTACCTGGACGTCGCTGTGCGCCAACGTCCTGATTATTGCCTCGTTCCCGATTCTGACTGCGACCATCGCGCTGCTAACCCTTGACCGCTACTTCGGTATGCACTTCTTCACCAATGACTTTGGCGGCAACATGATGATGTACGTCAACCTCATTTGGGCCTGGGGTCACCCGGAAGTGTACATTCTGATTCTGCCGGCCTTTGGCGTGTTCTCTGAAGTCATCGCCACCTTCGCCCGCAAGCGCCTGTTTGGTTACAAAACCATGGTCTGGGCCACGGTGGCCATTACGCTGCTGTCGTTCATCGTCTGGTTGCACCACTTCTTCACCATGGGTGCAGGGGCCAACGTCAATGCCTTCTTCGGCATCATGACGATGATCATTGCCATCCCCACCGGGGTGAAGGTGTTCAACTGGCTGTTTACCATCTTCCGCGGCAGCCTGGAGCTGACCTCGCCAGTGCTATGGACCCTGGGGTTCATCATCACCTTTACTCTAGGCGGTATGACCGGCGTGATGCTGGCGCTGCCAGCAGCCAACTTCGTCCTGCACAACAGCCTGTTCGTGATTGCCCACTTCCACAACGTGATCATTGGCGGCGTGGTGTTCGGCATGATGGCGGGCCTGACCTACTGGTTCCCGAAAGCGTTCGGCTTCACGCTGAGCGAGAAGTGGGGCAAGCGCTCGTTCTGGTGCTGGTTCATTGGCTTTTACGTCGCGTTCATGCCGCTCTATGTCTTGAGCTTCTTCGGTGCCGTGCGCCGTATGCAGTCCTACGCCAATCCTGAGTGGCAACCTTGGATGATTCTGGCCTGGGTAGGTGCCGTGATCATCATGATGGGGATTGCCTGCACCATCATTCAGTTCTGGGTCAGTATCCGCGACCGCAAGCTGAATGCAGATCTAACCGGCGACCCCTGGGATGGCCGCACGCTGGAGTGGTCGACCTCTTCTCCTGCGCCGTTCTACAACTTTGCTCGCCTGCCGGAAGTCGGTGACATCGACAGCTTCTGGTCGCAAAAGCAGCGGGGTAACGAGCAGTTGGACGAAGCGCCCTACACCGATATTCACATGCCGCGTAACACCGTGGCGGGGCCGGTCATCAGCTTCTTCGCGCTGATTCTAGGCTTTGCGCTGGTGTGGCATATCTGGTGGCTGGCAGCCGTGGGTGCATTGGGCGTCGTCGTCAGTTTCATCGCCCGTGTATTCAACGAAGATATCGACTACTACGTGCCCGCCGCCGAAGTGGCGCGCATCGAGCGCGCGCACGAAAAGCGCAAAACGTCTGCGCCGAGCAGCGCAGCGTCTGACCGTGAACAGACCAACTATGTGGAGGCACGCGCGTAATGGCCACCGATACCCTACATCATGGCGCCGCGTCCGAGCCCCATGAGCACCACGACGCGACCGGCACGAAAGTATTTGGCTTCTGGGTCTACTTGATGAGTGACCTGGTGATCTTCGGGTCACTGTTCGCTACCTACGCCGTGCTGATGAAAGGCACGGCCGCCGGGCCAACGGCGGCAGATATTTTCGAGCTGCCCTTTGTGCTGGTGGAAACCTTTCTGCTGCTGTTCAGTAGTTTCACCTTTGGCATGGGCGTACTGGCGATGAATGCCGAGCGCGTCGGCCAAGTAAAAGCGTGGCTGGCGATCACCTTCTTGCTCGGTGCCGCGTTCGTCGGTATGGAAGTGTACGAGTTTCAGCACTTGATTCATCAGGGCTACGGCCCTGATCAGAGCGCGTTTCTCTCGTCCTTCTTTACCCTGGTCGGCACCCACGGCCTCCACGTGACCGTTGGTTTGGTGTGGATTCTAGTGATGCTGGTGCAGCTTTCGACCAAGGGCATCACCCCGATGACACGTCCGCGGATTCTGTGCCTGAGCCTGTTCTGGCACTTCCTGGATATCGTGTGGATCTGCGTCTTCTCGTTCGTTTATCTGATGGGAGTGCTGTGACATGGGTCATTCATCATCTTCAACGTCTTCTCACGGCAGCGTTAAATCGTATGTGACGGGGCTTCTGCTATCTTTAGTGCTAACCGTGATTCCGTTCGCGGTCGTTATGAGCGGTGCGTTGAGCACCGCCACGACGGTGGTGGTCATCGCTATAACAGCCGTGCTGCAGATTTTGGTCCAGCTGGTCATGTTTATGCATATGAATACCAAAGCCGACGAAGGCTGGAACGTGATGTCCTTCGTTTTCACACTGACGATACTCGTCCTGGTGGTAGGGGGCTCGTTATGGATCATGCAGCATCTGCATCTCAACATGATGATCGGCTAAACGTGGCGCCGAGCCGCTGGCGCGACGTGCTGGCGCTCACCAAGCCGGGCATCATTGGCGGTAACTTGATCGCCACGCTGGGGGGCTATTTTCTAGCCGCCCACGGCACCTTCGATGTCGTCACGTTTGCCTCGGTGATGCTGGGCATTGCGCTGGTCATTGCCTCGGGCTGCGCCTGTAACAACGTCATCGACCGGGATATTGATGCACTGATGGCGCGTACGCGCCATCGCCCGCTGGCTAAGGGGCGCATCTCAATCACCCAGGCGCTGGGCATTTCGGCGCTGTTGGGGGTAGCCGGTGTGGTCTGCTTGGCGCTGGGTACCAACGGCTTAACGGTGGCGCTGGCGGTAATCGGTTGGGGCGTCTACGTGGGGGTGTATAGCCTCTATATGAAGCGCCATTCCGAGTACGGCACGCTGGTGGGCAGCCTCTCCGGTGCGATGCCGCCGGTAGTGGGCTACTGCGCGGTCACGGGGCAGTTCGACAGCGGCGCGTTCATGCTGCTGGTGATTTTCTGCCTGTGGCAAATGCCGCACTCCTACGCCATCGCGATTTTCCGCTACGCCGATTATCGCCGTGCGTCGATACCCGTGCTGCCGGTGGTTCACGGTATCAAACGTGCCAAACACCATATTCTGGGCTATATCGTGGCCTTCATTCCCGCGTCACTGGCGCTGGTACTGGCCAGCCAAGCGGGCGCAGGCTATCTGTGCGTGGCGCTCACCATGGGGGGCTACTGGCTTTATCTGGCGCTATGCGGCTATCGGTTAGATGATGACGTGCGCTGGGCGAAGAAGGTGTTCGGCGTGTCTATTCTGACCATCACTGCGATGAGCTTAGTGATGGTGCTGGAAGCCATGGTGCCGATGTGGGTGTAATGCCTAACAACGATTGAACCTGACGCAAAACTTGAAACGCCCCGAACAGTGAACTGTTCGGGGCGTTCTTTTTAGCGCGGCTTTCAGCGGATACGTATACAGGGCTCGGGGAGTGCTTAGCCTTTCCGCTGGCTGGCCTGAATCGCGGTGAGGGCGATGGTGTAGACGATGTCATCCACCAGGGCGCCGCGGGACAGATCGTTCACCGGCTTGTTCAGACCTTGCAGCATCGGGCCCACGCTGACCACTCGGGCGCTACGTTGAACGGCTTTGTAGGTGGTGTTGCCGGTGTTGAGGTCGGGGAACACGAACACGGTGGCCTTGCCCGCTACGGGGGAGTCGGGGGCTTTTTGCTTACCCACGCTCTCGATGGCGGCGGCGTCGTACTGCAGCGGGCCGTCGATAGCCAGGTGGGGCGCGCGCTCTTTAGCAATGCGAGTGGCTTCGCGCACTTTATCCACATCCGCGCCGGTGCCGGAGTCGCCGGTGGAGTAGCTGATCATCGCCACGCGCGGCTCGATGCCGAACGCCTCGGCAGAGCGGGCGCTCTGTAGGGCAATTTCGGCAAGCGTTTCGGCATCCGGGTCTGGGTTCACCGCGCAGTCGCCGTACACCACCACCTGCTCCGGCAGCAGCATGAAGAAGATCGACGATACCTGATTGTACTCAGGGGCCGTTTTGATCAGCTGAAACGCCGGGCGAACGGTGTTGGCAGTGGTGTGAACCGCGCCAGACACCAGGCCATCCACTTCATCGAGCTGCAGCATCATGGTGCCCAGCACCACGTTATCCTGAAGCTGCGCTTCGGCGGTCAGCTCGTTGAGCTTGCCGCGACGGCGCTCCACCATCGGGCCAATGTAGCTGGCGCGGGTGCTTTCCGGGTCGATGATGGTCAGCGCATCGGGCAGCGTGAGGCCACGGTGATGGGCGACGCTCTCGATATCTTCGCGTTTGCCCAACAGTACGCAGTCGGCAATGCCACGGCGCTGGCAGATGATTGCCGCCTCGATGGTGCGCGGCTCGTCGCCTTCCGGCAGCACGATGCGCTTTTTGGCTTGCTGAGCAAGCTTCACCAACTGGTGGCGGAACGCCGACGGCGAGAGGCGGCGGGTGTAGCCACGGCTCAGCTTGGCTTTCAGCCACTCCAGGTCCATGTGTGCCGCCACGAAGCGGGCCACCTGCTCGGCGCGCTCGAAGTCATCCATGGGGATTTCAGTGCTGAGCTGGCTCAGGTTCTGCGCCGTGGTCAGGCTGTCGGTTTCTACCGCCAGCACCGGCAAGCCGGTTTTCAGCGCCGGGCGGCACATCTCGATCATGCCCTCGTTGGGCAAGAAACCGTTGGTGAGCAAAACGCCCGCTAGCTGGGTGCCGTTCATGGTGGCCAGCGCGGAGGCCAGCACCACATCGTCACGGTCGCCGGAGGCCACGACCAAGCTGCCCGGGGTGAAGATATGCAGCGCATTGGCCGCACTTCGGGCGCACAGGCTGGTAGATAGCACGCGGCGGCTGGCGGCTTCGCCTTCGTTGAGCATCTTGGCATTCAGCGCCCGGGCCACGTCCAGCGTGCGCGGGGCACTCAGAGTTTTGCTGTAAGGCACTACGCCAATCAGGTGGAAGCGGTCGGTGGCCAGCGCCGGGGAGTAGCGTCGCAGTTCGTTGAGTACCGGCTCTTCCAACTGCGGCTTGATGGTGCCCGGTGCAGCGGAAAGATCATCCTCCTGGCCGTAGGGCAGGTTCTTCATGCGCATCAGAATGCCGCCCAAGGTGCGGCTAGAGCTAACGCCGCCAAAACTGCGGGCGTGCATATCCAACTCTTCGGCCAGCGCCTGGGGTTCGTTGAGATCCCCGGTGCCCACCAGAATGATCCGTGCGTTCAGCGCATGCGCGAGCTGCGCATTGGTTTGGGTAGCGTAGGTGGTGTGCTGGGTCGGCACCACGCCTTCCACCACGATCAGATCCAGCGCGCTGCCGTCTCGGTAGGCCTGCTGCACCACCTGCTCGTAGAGCTCGATGACGTTTTCCATCAGCTCGTCGGTTTGGTCGTCGCGCAGCAGCCGCTCCAGGCGTGCCTGGGAAATAGGCGAGGGCGGGCGCTGGTTCAGCGTCCGCGAGACCAGCGCCGTCGAGCGGTCAAGGCCCGGGCCGTTCAGCTCGTTCTGCATGAACGGCTTCAGAAAGCCGGCTTTCAGGCCAATGGTGTCCAGCGCCTGAATCAGGCCCAGACAGGCCGAGGTCAAGCCTGCCCCCATGCTGGTGGGGACAAGCAGAATGGCTTGGGGTTGCTCGGGGGAGCTGTTCATTCAGGGGTCTCCACGCAGTGGCGGGTTTCCATGGCAATGCGGCCCTCTTCATCGGTGGGGATCACCCACACTTCCGGGCCTTGATGACCAGCGCTATCCAGCTTGCCCTCTTTGCCACGGATGGTGGCTTCATTGGCCGCTTCATCTAAGCTGAAACCAAAGTGGGGCAGCAGGGCCAGCACTTCACGACGTACGATAGGCGAGTTTTCGCCAATACCGCCAGTGAAGATCACGCCGTCTAACTTAGGTAATGCACAAGACAGCGCCGCCAGGGATTTGGCAATGCGGTAACAGAAGACGTCCAGCGCCAACTTGGCGCCAGGGTGCCCGGCCATGGCTTGGTCTTCTACTTCGCGCATATCGTTGGTCAGGCCGGAAAGCCCCAGCAGGCCGCTCTGCTTGTTCAGTACGTTATCGATTTCATCTAGCGACCAACCTAACTGGCGGTGCAGATGCGCATGCAGGCCGGGATCTACGTCGCCGCTGCGGGTGCCCATCACCAGGCCTTCCAGCGGGGTAAGGCCCATGCTGGTATCCAGGCTCTGGTTGTTCCACACGGCGCTGGTGGAGCAGCCGTTGCCCAGGTGAGCGGTAAGCCAGCCGCCTGCGCCACGGCTGCTCAGCTCGCCAGCGCGCTGGCTAACAAAGGCGTGGCTGGTACCGTGGAAACCGTAGCGGCGAATGCCGTGCTCGGTATACAGCGCTTCCGGCAGTGCATAGCGATAGGCGCGGGGCGGCAGCGTCTGGTGGAACGCCGTATCGAACACGGCCACCTGAGGCAGGTCCGGAAACACCTTACGAGTCGCGGCAATGCCCGCTAGGTTGGTGGGGTTATGCAGCGGTGCTAAGGCAGCGGTGGTCTCGATGGCCTCGATCACACTGTCATCGATCAGCGCTGCTTGGGTGAAGTGCTCGCCACCATGAACGATGCGGTGGCCCACGGCCCCCGGTACGCGACCTTCCAAACGCTGAAGAATGGCGTTCAAGGCGTCGGCGTGGTCAGCATTCGGCAGCGGTTGGGTAAAGCTTTCACCGGCGCTGTCTTTACCTTTCAAGCGGGCGTCGCTGCTGCCTAAGCGCTCCGCTAGCCCGGCCAAGCGTGGTGCCTGCGGGTCCGCATCGATCAAAGCGTATTTAATAGAAGAAGAGCCACAGTTAATGACCAGCACCGGTGCGTTCATAACCACCTTGGTAACGTAATGAGGAAGTTAAGGGAATAGACTTTAGTTTAACATGCTGCGACGCGGAAAATCAGCGAAGAATTTTGTTAGCCGTCTATGTAAAATGTCGGCATTCTGTTTCTTATATAACCTATCGTGAGCCGTTCTGTGCCTATGTCCTCAACATCTTCCCCTGCACTGCTACCCCGCCATATCGCTATTATGCTGATGATGACCGTGGCGACCATGTTCGCTGCTAACCACGTCTCAGCCCGTCTGGCGTTTGATAATGGCACAGGGCTGCTATTGGCAGTGTTGATGCGCTCGGGCGTTGCCTGCTTGATTCTACTCTCGCTGGTGATTCTGCAGAAAAAGCGCCTTTGGCTGCCTGCCGGAACGTGGCCCTGGCAGCTGGCGGTGGGGCTACTCATTACACTGCAAAGCGTTAGCCTTTACTCTGCCGTCGCGCGTCTTCCGGTGGTGATTGCTTTGCTGTTGGTGAATACCTTCCCCATTCAACTGGCGCTGATTAGCTGGGCGCTGGGCGGGCCTAGGCCTTCTTTACGTAGCTGTCTGATCATGGGCACCATTTTGATCGGCCTTCTGGTGGTGCTGGATATTCCCAGCTGGGTGGCTAACGCCGATGCCATGGGCCCTGAATGGCTGGCAGGCATTGGTTTTGGGCTACTAGCGGCCTTTGCGTTTGCCTGCGCGTTGTGGGTCACCGAGCATCGCCTGTCGGGGGTAGGTAGCACGCTGCGCAGTCTGCTGACCATGCAAACCGTGTTCATCGCCATGATCATTGGAGGGTTTCTCGGGGCCATACCGGGCGGTATGAGCCTGCCGGATAACAGTACTGGCTGGATAGGGTTAACGCTACTGGCGCTGCTGTACGGCAGTGGATTCTCGATTCTGTTTATTTTCGTGCCCCGGCTAGATATGGCCCGCAACGCGCCGGTGATGAACTTCGAGCCGGTGGCGTCGCTGCTAATTGCCTATCTGGTGCTTGGGCAAATGCTCAGCCCTAGCCAGCTAGTGGGAGGCGCGGTGGTGGTCGGAGGTATTGTCGTGCTGAGCCTTTCCAAAGGGCGCTAGAAAACGTCATCAACAGTGCAAGAAAAAAGGAAACTCGATGCAAGCATGAGAGGGTCAATTGCGTTATTCATGGGCTTGGGCAATACTGCAAAAGCGTAAGGAAACACTGTTTTTTAACTGAGGTTTACCCCATGAAGATGACCGTCTTATCACTGACCTCCGCAGCGCTTCTGGTAGGTGCAGGATCGTTTGCGGCATCCGCCCAAGCCCAAGAGTCCTTCCAATACCCACAAGGATATGTGGGTGGCGATGCTATGTTTTGGAGCTTGAACCCTGACCGTGGCAACTCCCGTGACGACATAGGCCTGCGCCTGCGCGGTGGTGCTCAGTTCAATGACTACTTCGCCCTCGAAGGCCACCTAGGCACCGGCGGCTCGGATCGTGGTGCTGACCTAGACCACCTAGCGGGTGCGTATGCCAAAGGCATCATCCCTGTGGCGCCCAACTTCCGTCTTTACGGTCTTGCTGGTTTCTCTGAAGTCGAGATCAGCGATAATCGCGAAAGTGGTCTCTCTTACGGCGCGGGTGCCGAGATGGATATTGCTAACAACGTCTCGATTGGTGCCGACTACATGCGCTACCTGGACGAGTCCGCCTACGATTTCGATGCGGCGAGCGTAGGCCTTCGCTACCGCTTCTAACACGGCAAGCGTTTAGCGCTTATTCATCAAGGGAATAGGACCCCGCTGACCGAGCACAGACTCGGCAGCGGGGTTTTTGGTTGTGAGTGGGCCAATTCTGAGGATCAGCATAATTTCCCTCAGTTTGGGCCAAATGCTGCAAGCGCGAAGGTGGTACCTTCAAAAAAACGATAAACATAACGAATGGCCAGCGAACAAACTTATAACGCTCCATTTATGAGGAAACCTCCATGCGCAACCTAAACAAAATCGCACTAGCCGTTGGTCTCAGTATCGGTGTCTCGGCCACAGTCTCTGCAGCGGAAATGAACTGGCGAATGGCCACGCCTTGGAGCGGCGGCCCCTGGCTCGAGCGCGATGCGCAAATGTTTGCAGACCGCGTTGCCGAGCTGACCGATGGCAAGATCGCCATCGAAGTCTACCCAGGCGGCACCCTCGGTAGTGCGCTGCGCGTCACCAATACGGTGATGTCTGGCGTTGCACAAGTGAGCCATAACTATATCAACTACGACTACGGAACAGACCCCACCACGGCATTGCTGGCGGGCCACTCTAGCGGCCTGACTCCCGAAGAGTTCATGCTGTGGATGTATGAAGGTGGCGGTGCAGATCTCTATGAAGAGTATCGCCGTGACGTCTTTGATGTGGTCGCGTTTCCTTGTGCCATCTTGGGCACCGAGATTTTCCTTCACTCCAACAAGCCCGTTAGAACGCTCGAAGATTTCCAGGGGCTGCGCTTGCGCACGTCAGGCGCTTGGGCCGAAATCGCCTCGCGCCTGGGAGCTTCAACGGTGGTCATGGCGGGCAGCGATATCTACAGCGCTTTGGAACGCGGCGTGATTGATGCTGCCGAATGGGGCAGCCCAGAAATGAACCGCCCGACGGGTTTTCAGGAAGTCGCTCAGTACGTCATTACGCCGGGCGTCCATCAATCAGGCGGTTTCCTCGAGTGCCAAGTGAACAGCGACACGTGGGAAGAACTATCCGAGCGTGAGCAAAACATGCTGCGTCTCGCGGGCAAACTGTCCGTGTTCGATACCTGGCTTGCCAGTTCGTTTGCCGATCTCGATGCGTATCAAGCGCTGGTGGAGGGGCCCAACGAAATCGTCGAGCTGGATCAATCCTTCATTGACGCTATTTACGAAGAGACTGCGAAATGGGAAGACGAATACGCCGCTGAAAACGAATGGTTTGCGCGGGTGCTCGAATCTCAGCGCACGTTCAAGAACGATATGAGCAGCTGGTCGGAGTATCGTCTGCCCATCGGCGTCATGGCACGCTAAGAGGCAACAGCGTCAACCAACAGAGAGGCCTCTACAGGCCTCTCTTTTATTTGTTTTTCCTATACGTTGAGAATTCCCATGAAACTAATCCGATCCATAGAGGCGCTGACACGCGTTGCTGGTTGGTTGGGAGCGATACTGGTCTTCCCATTGATAGGGGCACTGATCGTCGAGGTGTTCAGCCGTTATGTGGCGGGTCGACCGACCCTATGGGCATTCGAGGTCAGCTACATGGTCATGGGCGCCATGTTCATGTTGGGTATGGCCAATGCGCTGCGGGTGGGCCAGCACGTGAGCGTCGATATCGTGACGCTGCAGTTGAAACCGCGGGCGAACGCACTGATCCGGGCGGTGGGCTATGTGCTTTTCCTGCCGGTACTCGTGTGGCTGGTCTGGGAGCTATCCAAATACGCTTGGTCCGCTTTCGATACCAACGAGCGCTCGGGCCGCTCGGCGTGGAATCCGGTGGTTTGGCCAATCTTTACCGTGTGGTTTTTAGGCTTTGCCCTATTGGCACTGCAGGTGGTGGCCGAGCTGCTCAAATCGATCAGGGTGCTCCTGGGGATGACTGACGTCGAGGAGCCAGCCAAATGAGTAGCTATCTCGCGTTATTGATGTTCCCGGCGTTGATGGCCTTCATCATCGCAGGGTTTCCGATTGCGTTTTCGATGATTTTGGTGGCCACCGGCTTTGGCATCATCCAGTTTGGTGATGTGGCGGCTTACCAGCTGCTGACCAAAATAGAAGATACCGCTTCCAATTCCATTCTGGCCGCGGTGCCGCTATTTATCTTTATGGGCGCCATGCTGGAGCGTTCCGGCATTGCCGAGCGCTTGTTCGAAGCCATCCACATGTGGACACGCCGCTTGCCGGGTGGGCTGGGCATTGGCGCGATCATCCTCGGCACTCTGTTTGCCGCCTCTAGCGGGGTAGTGGGGGCCACCGAGGCCGTCATCGGTATGCTCGCAATCCCGGTGATGTTGAAGCACCAGTACAGCAAGAGCCTGATGTCGGGCACTATTTGTGCCAGCGGTTCACTAGGCACGGCCATACCGCCCTCCATTACGGTCGTGGTGCTAGGGCCCGTGGCGGGTGTGTCGGTGGGGTCACTGTTCAGCGGGTTATTGATTCCTGGCTTTTTGATGGCCGTGATGTTCTTGATCTACATCGTCGGTGTCGCCTATCTCAAGCCAGAGATGGCGCCGCGCATTCAGGAGCAGGAGCCGGATATTCCTTTTGGCGACAAACTGCGCATCACCTTGATTGCGTTAGTCCCTACCATGCTGCTGATTTTCACCGTGCTGGGGACCATTTTGCTGGGTATGGCAACGCCCACGGAAGCGGCTGCCTGTGGGGCGCTTGGCGCGATTATTTTGGCGGCCGCCTACCGTAATCTGTCCCTGTCGGTGCTTTGGACCTCGGCGATCAAGACCGTGAACATCTCCGCGATGATTCTCCTAATCGTAATGGGGGGCAGTATGTTTGCGGGCGTCTTTTTTGCCTCGGGTGGCATGGCGACTGTCCAAGCACTGCTAATGGACACGGGGCTAAGCCCGTGGATGATTTTGGGGCTGATTCTACTGATTGCCTTTATTGCCGGGTTTGTTCTTGATCTGATCTCGGTGGTGCTCATTATCATCCCGGTTGCCATGCCCATTGTAAGGATGCTCGGTTTCGATGAAATCTGGTTTTGCGTTGCGTTCCTGGTCGTGCTTCAAACCAGCTACCTGACACCACCATTGGCACCGGCAATTTTCTACTTGAGAGCAATCACGCCACCAGAAGTGACGCTCAAACACATGTATAAAGGTGTGGTGCCTTTTATCATTGCCCAACTGGTGGTGCTGGCATTGGTCCTGATGTTCCCAGCCATTGCCCTGTGGCTACCGGATGTGATGGGAGGGCCTTCCTGGCGCTAGCCTTTTGAAACTTCCCAGTAATGACAAGCCGCTCACTCCAGAGCGGCTTTTTATTGATCAGTCGGGCTTATTGTTAGCGTGCTAATAAATTTGTTAGACTAAGGTATTCCTTCTAACGCTACCCCGAGTGCACGTGACCGCTTGGGGGCCAGTGAACGAGTAATACCCATGACCCCTGATCAACGATTTACCCGCTGGGTGAAAATAGCCTTGGCGGCGTTTGTAGTGCTGTTCGTCTATTTCTTACTCGCCGATAGCTTTATGCCCATGACTCCGGAAGCGCGCGCGATGCGGCCCGTGACGCGTATTGCGCCGGAGCTCAGCGCGCCGGTGAAAGACGTGGTGGTGCGGGACCATCAGCGGGTGAACGCGGGCGATGTGCTGTTTCAGCTAGATACGACGCCGTTCGAGCTGGCACGCCAGCAGGCTGCGCTGAATCGCGAGCAGGCCGAGCAGGAGAACGCTCGGCTAACCGCCGAATTGGCGGCGGCGCGAGCCTCGCTGGCATCAGCTCAAGCCACGTTCGAAGAGCGCAGCGGTGAGCGCCACCGCGCTGAGGCGTTGTTAGGGCGGCAGGGCATCTCCCGCCAGCAGTACGAGCAGCAAGTGGCCGCCGAGCATACGGCCCAAGCTGCCGTGACGTTTGCCCGCGCGCAAATCGATAGCCTAGAAGTGCAGCTAGGTGAAGAGGGCGACGCCAACCTGCGGCTGCGCCAGGCCGACAATGCGCTCGCCCAAGCCGAGTTAAACGTGGCCCGTGCCACGGTAAGAGCGCGGGAGGCGGGCGAAGTCACCAACCTGCAGCTACAGCCGGGGGATTACGTACAGGCCGGCCAGCCCGCCGTGGCGCTGGTGGCCAGCCGTGTCGACGTCGTGGCCGATTTTCGCGAGAAAAGCTTGCGCCACGTGAAGGAAGGCGACGAAGCAACGGTGGTGTTCGATGCGCTGCCGGGACGACTGTTGGCAGGCCACGTGAGCGCGTTCGATGCCGGTGTGCGGGAAGGGCAGCAAGTGGCCGACGGGCAGCTGGTGGACATTCCGACCTCCGACCGCTGGGTGCGCGATGCCCAGCGGGTGCGTATTCACATCACGCTGGACGAGCCTTTGGGCGAGCTTCCGCCCAGCGGCGCGCGGGCCACGGTGCAGCTAGTGCCCGGCGAGCACGCGCTGGCCAAGCCGTTTGCCTGGCTGCAGGCTCGGCTCGTGAGCTGGCTTCATTATGTCTACTAAATCGCCTACTCAATCAAGTGCGCGTACGGGAACATCCGCTACGCGCTCAGTGCCCGCTTCCTCGGCGCTCAGTCAGAATGGGTTTAGCCAGAACGGACTTAGCCAAAACGGACTGCGCCAGTGCCTGCGGGTCGCGGGCGGCGGCACCTTGGGGTTCATCATCAGCCAATTGATGGGCTGGAATTACGGCGTCTTCTTTACCGTATTCCCGATGTTCTTGCTGGGGTTGGTGCCGGTGCTGAATGGCTCGATCATTCGCCAGTTTCTCTCCAACGTGAGCCTCAACGTGCTGGAGGTGAGCCTGGTGGTCGGGCTGTTAAAACACATGCCCGTGGTGATGACGCTGGTAGTGCTGGGGCTGTTTTTGCTGCGTTTCAACTTAATGGCCAAAGGCCCGCTGTTTCTGTTTGGTGCCAACGGCGTGTTGACGCTCAGCATACTGCTGCACTTCGCCAGCTACTCCAGTGTGGATTTGAGCGACCTGTTGGCCAGCAACCTCATGGCCAGTGTGCTGGCGGTGTTCATCGCCATGCTGATGTACACCCTGTTCCCCGATAGGGAACCCCGCCAACCGCCACCCAGAGGCAGCAAATCGACGGCGCAAATCCGCCATGAAACCCTGATTGGCGGCATCACCGCCACGCTTTCGTTCGTAGTGTTTCAGGTGCTCGATCTGCGCGGGTCGCTCTCGGCGCAAATGGCCACCATCTTGATTCTGTTTACGCTGGGCTACTTTGGCGCGCAGGTGTCGGCGGCCAAGCGCGCGGTGGGCACGCTTTTGGGCTGTAACCTCGCGCTGGTGATGCAGCTGGCGCTCTACACCCAAAGCCACCACTTTCTGCTGGTGATTATGCTTTATTGGCTGGGTTTGATGCTGTTTGCGCGGGAGCACGTCTTGGAAGGCGGCGGTTCCGGCATCGGGTTTGGCGGGCTCACCACCATGGGCATTCTGTTCGGCCAGTCCTTGGGGCCACAGCAGGACTTGGTCTACAGCGCGCTGTATCGCTTTTCGTCCATGAGCATAGCGCTGATCGGCACGCTATCGGTGATGATTTGTCTGCACTATCTGCTCAACCGCTGGGAACCTACTCGCCTGCTCGAAAAGTAGTTGAGGTAATTTTTTAACGAGGCACTACGCTGAAAAGAGCCGCCGGGAAAGCCAAAGAAGCCGCCGGTAAGGCCACCGGCAGCAGCAAAGCCGAAGTCAAAGGCAAAGGCGATGCCAAGGAAGGGGCCAAGAAGAACAAGAAGAAAAAGTGATGCTTGTTGCGCAAAAGGAACAACCGGAGCCCATGATGGCTCCGGTTGGGGTGTCACAGGGCTACACCTCCTGGTACAGCGCGCTGCCTTCCCGGCGGAACTTCTCCGCCTGCTCCTGCATACCGCGCTTCACTGCTTCGGCATCGCTTTCGCTGGCGTTTTCCGGGGTGCGGTCGCGGTAGGTGTCACGTACTTCCTGGCTGATCTTCATGGAGCAGAACTTCGGCCCGCACATGGAGCAGAAGTGGGCTACCTTGGCGGAGTCTTTGGGTAGGGTTTCGTCGTGGTATTCACGGGCGGTGTCC
>Ga0256829_1000503_pt1 | contig 38803 bp, 37 predicted proteins | sample 131447metaG_FD_185979 | JGI IMG/M metagenome (GOLD analysis project Ga0256829, IMG submission 185979) | Hydrothermal vent microbial communities from Lau Basin, Pacific Ocean - 131-447 | ecosystem: Environmental > Aquatic > Marine > Hydrothermal vents | place: Pacific Ocean: Lau Basin | collected... | reverse complement strand
GTGTTTCCAAGGATAATGTTGCAGTCCATTGATGCTTTGTGGGGAAATCTGTGATGGTCAAACAGCAACCATCAACTGCCACCGAATCACCCAACTGCCAGTTGGACATATCTAAGCTGGTTTCAAAGCTCATATGGCTTTGCTGCTGTTCGTGGGTGATGTTTCGGATAGTTCCGACATCCTGAATAATTCCTGTAAACATAAGTCTTCCTTAAAAGGGTAGGGGGACAGTCTGGTCATTGATGGTTAAAACGCCGTCTGCCATATGCAGTGTGCTATGCAGCATATCACCATCTTCCAGTAGCCAATCCTTTTGTAATAGTGTTTCAATATTTGCTTTTTTATCGTCAGGCACCCAAGCCCTAGGGAGCTGCACTTGCATGTCCATATGAATATGTTTCTTAATTTTTGTGAAATTCATTATATCCTGCTTGTTCAGACCTGTAAGTGTAAAATCAAATTCAGCTTGAATATCACCATCGGGCGTGGTGAGCAAAACATCGTGCAATTTGATTTCGGGTTCAGCTGCTAAAATATCAGGCAATAAGCTAAACATGCTAAAGCCCATATTTTTCATAGCTTGCTCTTGCTGTGCAACAGGCAAGGCTGAAATTTGTTGCTGCATTTCATCCAATTTTTCAAAAACACTTAGCGGAATATGATTCAGTATGATGGTGTATTTCCCAGGGCCATACTCAATGCCTTGATTCTTGATTCGCTCAACATGAAGTCTTTGTGAACTTGATACACGCTGCTGTGTATCAATAAGGATTTCTCCATTGGCATTAATACGCTCAATATAAAAGGTATTTTCTTTGTTGCGGAATGAAAGGGCGTCTGTGCTCCAATCCATATTACCCACCCAAATAACACCTTCTTTTTGTACATCAATATGGGATAAGCTTTTTCCAATGCTTGTGTGCTTATCGCCCTTGAATAGCTCAATGCCCTGCCAGTTCAATGTTCCTTGTAGTTGTTTTACGGGTAGATTGCTATGGGCTTTTAAGGTGAGCGGATGAAAGGTGATGTGTGTATTATCTTTACTGGTTTGGGTAAATTCAGGCATAGAAAGTGTGGAGCTTTGTGAGCCGTCATAGTGTAATTGGCTAAGGATGCTGATGCTTCTGCCAAGTGTTTGTGTGAATTCATTTTGCATATCAGCTGGCAGTTCAATATCAGTTTTCACATCGGCAAATCCAAACGATAGAGGGCGTTTATCTCCCCACAAAATAGGCCCTTGGCGCACGGATTGGTGTATCACGAGGTCAATGTTTTTATCACTGATTTCTGGTAAATAAAGCGATATTTTAGATAGCACATCACTATGAAACCAGCCTCGTTGAAAACTGTCTTCTATGGCATGAATCGCAGGGTTTGAGCGATAGTGCGCGGTTAATGCTTCACTGCGCTTTTCAGTAACAAAGCCGATGCCAAAAGGCACAGCCAGTATGGCAATCATGAATAATACTAAGACAGTGATTTTTTTCATCAATCTTCCCCTTCACGGTTTGCTTCTGGGAAAGCTTCCCACTCTCGCCACGCATCGAGCATGGGGAAATATAGTGCAAGTTGCAGATTGTGATGTCCCATGGCCTGTAAGGCAAGTGCATAACGCTGCAATTGGCTTTGATGACGCTGGCATTCCTCGTTAAGAAAGTGCTCTATATCGCCACCTTCATGGCTGGCAGTTTTGTAATCAATGATCCAGCGTATGCCATTTTCATCCTCAAAACTTCGATCCACAATATAATGAGAGAGGCGAGAGCCATTGAGATGGGAAATTGCCCATTCACAATGAGCATACTGATGTTTGTTCGAAAGAATCCACTTGCCACGCTCACTGTTTAGGGTGTTATTTAGCCCAGCTCGGCAGCGCTGTAGGGCAGACTCTAATATATCCCCTGATAAACCTTCTTGAATAAGTAATCGCCGCATGGCTTTAGCACTATTTTCAGAGCTCCATTGCTCAATGCCTATATTGGCAATATCTTCAAACATGGCATGCAAGACATTGCCCACAGGTGCCGCTTCCAACCCAGCCCAAGCAAAGGTGGCTTTGTTTTGTTGTTCTGAGTCAAGCGTTGGGAATGCTGCTATGGCGACTGGCATATCACGCATGCGTTGAAGTTTTGTAGCAATACTTGTGCTATCGGATTCAAGCTTTTCAAGTTGTGTTATCTCTGCGCCAAAGCAGCCTTCATCATGCTCAAGAAGCGTGTGTAAAAAAGAGCCTTTTGTGGCCGTGCCATTTTTCTCTGATACATGCCCGACAATATGTAGCTGACTCTCTGCACGGGTACAGGCAACGTAAAGCTGGCGATGCTGTTCGTGTAAATCTTTACTCTTTTCAACATTTTGAATAAATGAAAACAGCTTATCTTTGCTGCGCGTTTGTGCTTTAGGCGAGAGTAAAAACAAACCTTCGCCTTGTACAGGGGCTTCGGTGAAGGCAATCAAAGGTGCATCATTTCGCCCACTTGTTTTGCCCATGCCAGGTAAGATGACCACATCCCATTGCAGACCTTTTGCGCCATGAATGGTCATCAGTTCTACCATAGCAGCATCAGGGCTACTATTGGGAGCGGCATACAAAAATTCAAGGCGTTCATCAAAATGTCTAAAGTGAATGGAGCCTGCAACATGTTCGGATTCCAAGCTATCCAAAAGCTGTAGGACCATTTCAACATTGGTATGGGCACTACCTTTTAATAAATGCGGCATACCAAGGCGTAACCAAGCTGTTTCGATGCAATGTCGAACGGATATATGTCTGACTGTTGCCATGCAAGGTGCTAGAGCATGGGTGAGATGCTCGATGCGTAAGCGGGTGTTGGGCTGAAGTGAGGATAATAATTCGGCATCATGTAAAACTTCCCAGACTGGTTGAGAGAGATGACTGCCCAACACCTCAAAGAGTTCCTGATTGTTTAGTCCGCAACATGGCGCACGCAACAAGGCTGCCCAAGATGCTTTATCGGCGGGGTGTAACAAGGCACGTGTTAAAGCACGTAAGGTTCGAATTTCTGGCTGTGCTGCCAAGGGCAGAATCTTCACTGCACGAAATGCAATCCCTGCGCTCTCAAGGGTAGGCATGATGGCATGTAAATGTTTGCGGGTGCGAGCAAGTATGCCAACCCGTTGCCCTTGTTGACGTGCTTCTTGAATGATTTCCATGATAGCCATGGCTTCGCCTTGTGTATCTTCGCCTGTTTGTAGATGTAGATGAACATTACCAGCATGTTCACGTGCAGCTTTGGCTTGAGCATGGCATACCGCACCACTGATCGCATCGGCTTGGGCTGGAAATATTTGTGCAAAAGCATGATTGACCCAATCCACAATCTTGGGGCTAGAGCGGAAATTGCGTTGCAGGGAGCAAGCTAAAATTTCAGGCAGGTCAACATTGTTATTTGCAGCTTCTAAAAATAAACTAACTTCAGCTTTGCGAAAGCGATAAATAGACTGCATAGGATCGCCCACCATAAAGAGTGTGCGTCCATCTTGCTCCTGCCAGCCCGCAGTAAGGCAACGCAATAATTCAATTTGTAATTCAGAGGTATCTTGAAATTCATCGACCAAGATATGTTGAATACGATAATCGAGTTTTAGCAACACATCCGATGGACGACCTTGCTCATCGGATAATGCATCCAATGCACGCAGTGATATTTCAGTGAAATCTGCTGTGCCTTGTTGTGTGAATATGTTTTGCAACTCAGAAGAGGCAAGTGGTAATAGTGTGAAAAGTGCTTCTAAAACTTGCCATTGCTTATCAGAAAAATGCGGTGAATCGGGCATCTTCTGAATATCATGCCATTGCTGTGCAAGCTCGGGAATATCAGATAGATGTGAAAGAATATCTAAAATAGCACTCTTTTCTTCTTTTCTATCGGCAGGGAAGCCTTGTGTTTTGGTTACTGTTTTACGAAATGTACCACTGCCAGTGAGTAGGAAACCTGCGATAGTCTGCCATGTTTGCAGGTGTTCTATATCCTCTTCTGGCCATGCCCCAATGCTCCATAAATCCGAACCGCCATGCTCGGCTGCAAAGCTCATCAAGGCAGGTAAATCGGCTTTGTATTCCAGAGGTATAAGGGCATTACATAGTTGTAATTGATGCTCAAGATAATAGCCAAGATGATGCTCCAATAAATCACGTAAACCTTGCGTGTTACGGGCATATTCTGCGATATATTTTAGCCATTGCTCGCGGTTTTGTAGCATATTAGCGATCAGAGAAATCACTGCTGTGGTATTGTGATCTTGATGTAATAAGAGTGTCTCTACGGATGTGCGATAATGGCGTGCTGCATGATTGAGGGTGTTTTCGGCAGCTTGCTGGTACATCGCGCTGGCATGTTCACTAGGACGTGGCATATCACCCAACCCAGAAAGTAGGGGCAGCTGGCGTGCCAACATAGATGTCAGGCTATCCAAAGTCATCATGCGCAGGCGATTGGGATTTTCTAGCAACTTCCATTGCCGCTCATGCGAGCGTTGCAATACTTTTTCAGCCAAGCACCAAGTGCCCATACGATGACTTTGTTCATCATCAGGCTTGCTCATGCGTAGTGATTCCAAGACACGCGCCCGCATCTCTGCGGCAGCTTTGCGGGTGAAGGTTAGTGCCATGATTTCTTCAGGCTCTTGTGCGACTGCAAGCAGTGCCAAAATACGTTGGGTGAGCAATTCTGTTTTGCCTGAGCCAGCAGGTGCTTGCACCAGAAAGGATTGATTGGGTGAAATCGCCTGTTGGCGAACTTCGCTGCTCATGATTGTTGCTCCTTATCTGCTAATTCATCAATGCGACAAATAGCTTCGAGTTGGCAATACTTGCAGGCATCTTTATCGCGTGCTGCAACATCGCTGCGCCCCTGAATAAATTCCTCAGCCAGAGCATCAATCTGTTGCTGCCAAATGTCTAAGACAGTTTGCCAATCATCAGGTCGGCTGCGTTTACCATCGCATAAAGTGAGCCCTTTGATGCCCATATCTTCACCACTTAAACCTTCAAAACCCATATCGTCACCGCTACGAACGCTGGCGAAACTTACGGCATCTTGTGCGCCTAAATCAGCAGCCAACGCATAAATTGGCAACTGTGGTTCAGCGATGCGCTCACCAAGCCATTGGCTAGAGGATTGTTTTGCCCCTGTTTTGTAATCAATTAATAAACGATGACCATGGGCATCATTATCCATACGGTCGGCTTTAATAGTGATGGGGAAGCTGATTTTTCCCGTTGTTGGCAATGATAATTGATAGGTATTTTCCAGTGCTTCGATTTGAAAAGGGGGGCGCTGGGTTTCTAATGCTAACCATTGTTGCAATAAACCATGCATGCGTTTTTTCTCAATATCTTGGCTCTGAAAATCAACGGGTTTCTTATTCTGTAACCAAGCATGTTCAATGCTATGTCCAATGAGTTCTTGGCGTTGTTCATCACTCATGGCCAATAGTTTTTGCTGGGTGAGTAATTGTTGCCAAATATATTCTAATGCTAGATGAATCAATGAACCTTTGGTGGAAGGCTCAATGCCAGGGCTTGTCTCACCCAAGGTATCAATGCGTAAACGATGCGCTGCAAAAGCCCGAAAAGGGCAGGCTGATTGATGCTTGATAATACCTGTGCCGCCGCGAATAGAATCCATATTCTGTACAGGTACGAGCTGGCTATCATCAAAGTCTTCTGTTACCCATGTTTCAATGATTGTATCATGGCATAAAGCAGTATTGATGGGCAATGAAGTGACAAAGCTTGATGCTTGCATGCTTTGCTCATCTCGTAGTTGAGCATAACTCACCATGATATGTGGTGCGATATGCAACATTTGTTGCCATAACCATTGGCAGGATTCAAATACCAATGAACCATGCGACATGGGAATACGGTAATCTTGTTGCATACGAATGGGTAAGAAGCTTTGCGGGCGTGGGATAGGTGGGAAACTGGTGTCATCCATGCCATAAATAAGCGCATAATCAAACTGCATAGCAATGGCTTGCTGCATGTTTAATACCATGACATTGGGCAAGCTTACTGGCTGGGGTATTTTTGTTTCCGCGCAGCTAGAGCGTAAATGAATAAGAAACTGTGACCATGTACAGCTTTCTTGTATGGCATCCAAGGCAATCAATTGGGTGATGTTTTCATGCAGTGCATTCATTAATTGTATTTCGGATGAACTACGCGCACTTTCATGTGCCAACCCAGCTTGAAGAAAACCACAAGATTGTAATAGGTGCTGACAGGCTTTGATCCAATGTGCGGCAGATTGTTTTTTAGGTAGGCTTTGTTGCCATGTTATGATGCTTTCAATACAACTTTTGAAAGCAGACATGAGCTGTAACTCGGATGATTTCAAAAGGGGTTTAAGTTGGATACGATGGCGGTTTTGTTGACGGAATGTAGCTTCCAACGAGGCACGTGCCATGCGCTCTTGCTCAAAACCTCGTATCCAAGGGCAAAATAACAAAGGTGAAAAATCTTCAAAAGCCAGCTCATGATGTGCAGCTTGAGCCAGCATGTGCAGAGCTTGCTGAATCATAGGGCTATCCGCCAACATCTCTTGTGTGGCGATGATTTGTTGTTGTGTTTCAGGGTGTAAGCGAGATATAGGGCTTAAAACTTTTTGCATATGCCGCTTGAGCTCACACAGCTCGCTTTGTTGGCTTGTTTGCACGCTTACAAGGGCGATGCGAGCCTGTGGTTGGTTTTCAAGAATGGCTTGGGTTTGCAAGGCAAGGTGTTGATATTCTGCTTGTTCATCTTGGCATGGATACAGGCTGATGTTCTGTGGTGATATTTGGCGTTCAATTTGCAAGATGTTAATGCCCATATTGGCGTACATATCAAGATGCTTCTCTTGCATGGGTGTAAAACATTCAAAGCCATCAAAGATAATGCATGTAGGAAGGTTTAAATCTTTTTTAGGTGTGAGTAGTAGGGCAGATATATCGGCCTTGAGTATGTATGGATGGTAGTGTGCTTGCTCAAGTTGGAGATGTATAACATCAATCCAACGCGCCAAAGCCTCTGCTTCATCACCACCTGCTTGTATAAGTGTCTCTGTGGATATTTGGTATGATTGCATAAGTGCATAAGCTTGACTTGCTTGCTTGGCAAGGCCGCGAATACTGCTCTCGGCTGCATTTGCAAGGTCGTGTTTGATAGCTTGTTGCCAAAGCAGTTGTTCTTGCATGTCTTTGAGACAAACCTTATCCGATGCCAGTTGAAACAATTCAGATTGCCATGCTGACCATGTATAAACACGGGGTGTTTCACAGGCAATACTGTTTTGTTTGGTGCTATAGCGGTGTTTCCAGTCGCTTGCCAGTTGCGGGCTATGGGTGATAAGTAGACTGCCTTGTGCAAGATGGGTCAGAGTATCAGTGCTCGAAATGATTTTTGGCTTGATTTTATCGGTCATATCACCTTCAATTGCAGTTGCAAATTGTTACTGCTTTTTTAAACCTAAGTAGCAACAAGATATTTTTTAAAGTGCTGGATGCTTAGATTATTATGTTTGGGAGGAACAATGAAACAGGTTAAGATGACATGCCCACGTTGCAAAGAAAAATTTCAGGCTGAGAAGGCAGACATCTATGAATGTCCGTTTTGTGGAACCAATGTACGTTTGAAAGTAACCCCTGAAGAGGGTCATATGGAAAAAACGCAGGCAATCAAAATTTAGCTATAACCTTTATGAGCCAGGGCGTGTTAGACGCTGCGCTGGAACCAACTCCCCCTGAGCATTGATGTGCGCTGGTGTATATTCGGTTTTAGCATCTGAGTTGCTATTGGTGAGTTGACTATAAGCGAAATATGCGGATATAAGACCAATAGCTATCGCACTGGCGAGGAAAAAGTGTGATGGTGCGCCTGCTTTTTGGGGTGTGATATCAATGATGTCAGGTTGATGTTGTTTTATGTCTTTTTGTAATTTCCAGAAAAAAAACATATTTCGTAAGACAAACATCAATAAAGCAGGTCCAAAGAAAAAAAGTAGGCTGACAATAATATTGCGTATCATGATTGGATAAGCTCCTTAAGACGTGTGGCATAGGCCAAAACATCGGGTTCCTGCCCCATACGCTGTGATTGATGCACTGTTTCAGCAAGAATTTCTAAAATTTTGTGTAAGGCATCATGGCGATCTATTTTTTTAATAGCGACCATATACTCAAGTGCACGCGCCATTTCAGGAGGCTGCTTGGTTGCAGCTTGTTCTTCGAGAGCCAAGTGCAGCGATAGATGCAAATAAGGGTTCATGCCATCATTCATTTCAAAATCACGATCAAGAAAATCTTCCATATCTGCAAAGAAAGCATGGTATTCGGGGTGCATTTTAATCACACGCGCAATGCGTACTTGTAAGGCATCCAATGGCAAGTTGGCCTGGGCTTTTTGCCATGCATCCCAAAATATTTGGCGGTGTGCCCGTAGCGTTTCGCGGGATGGTTTATATTCTTCTGGCGTGTTCATATGCGCACCTTATCCATAGGGCACCTCGAAAAACCTCGCTACTTCGCCAAACTTGTGCTTTTCACCCCTAGCTTCGTTGAATAAAATGGGCAATAGCGATGCTATGACTCATTCTATTACGCCTTGCTATGAGCAAAAATCAACGTCGTTTAACTCGTACGAGGTTTTTCGAGGTGCCCCATAATTTAAGTGGCTATTCTATCGTTTTATGGATGATAAATGAACTTTTAAAGAAGTCTGTGATCGTAAATTTATTTTTCTAGGCGTGCGATGACTGCTGGCAATCGAGTAGGGGCTGTAATACGTACTTGTTTGTTTACATTCATGCGACCAAATACGACTTCAATATCAGAGATCCTAACACCAAATTCTTTTGCCAAAAACTTCACCATATGATCCGTTGCTTTGCCGCCGCGTGGTACCGCCGCCGCACTTATTTTAAGTTGATTGCCTTTGGGTTTACCAATTTTATCAGTTTTAGCATTGGGTGTTCCTAAGATGTTGAGTACGAGGACTTTTTTATCCCAAGTATAAAAAGTATTCATTTTTACGCGTTTTGCCATATGCCTCAAGAGACCCCCTGACTTTTTAGCCTAGACTATTCATGAATAATCCAGGTTAGATATGTATTTTCAGTATAGCTCATCTAGCCCACATGATTCACAAATACTATCGCACCCTTACTTGCTGCTTTATTCGCAATCATCACATGATTTATAAATCATGCGGGCTAAGATTGCGGTAAAGTAATATGCACTTGCAAACCTTGCAGGTTTGCTGACTGGGTAAGTTTTATTTCGCCTTTGTAAGTATTTACGATTTCGCTAACAATAGCTAAACCCAGACCATGCCCTGGTTTGGATTCATCGGCACGTATGCCTCTGCCTAATAAGTGTTGATGTTTATCAGGGCTAATACCTGCGCCATCGTCTTCGATTGTAATTAATAGTTTGTTGTGAGATTTTTCTATTTGACAATGCACTGTTGAACTTGCCCATTTACAAGCATTCTCCAATAAATTTCCGAATATTTCCATCATATCCTCACGATCAGCTTCAATTTTTAGCGTGTCAGATATTGCCAGTGTGATTGTTTTGTTGGGAAATAATTTTTTAAATACATTCAGCAGCTCATGAAGGTCGTTATATGGCTTTAACCATTGCCCACCAGGTGATTGCCCTGCAGTTCGAGCCCGAGCAAGTTGACGGGTAATACGTTGTTCTATCTGTTGTAGTTGATTTTGAAGCTGGCTGTTATCAGCTGTGTTTTTTTGTCGTTCAACAATTTGCTGGATGACTGATAGTGGGGTTTTTAATGCATGCGCCAAATCTCCCAAGGCATGTCTGGATCGTTCTAAACGCTTATTTATGAGTGTTATCAGATGATTGATTTCTGTTACCAAAGGCATAATTTCTTTGGGGGCGGGTATGGTTATTTGATGAATTTCACCGCGTTCTAGTTGGCCTAGCTGCTGGCGGATTCGCAGCAGTGGTTTTAAGCCATAGTGAATAATCAAACTTTGTAAAATAAGCAGGGTTAATACAGCCATTGCGGCAAGTATTAACAAGTTGCCTTGAAAGGCACTGGTCATAGCTTCAAAGTGTGAAACATCTTCGGCTATGCGGATAGTTACGGGCTTGTTATGCACGATGAAATCTTGTGAAAGGATAAGTAATAGTTGATTGTGTGGGCCTAATACATTGCGAGTTAGTGGTGCATTTGTTGGGGTAAGTTTTTCATCCCATAGAGATCTTGAACGAAAGCTATGACCATCAACGCTAAGCTCATAATAATGACCAGAAAAAGCACGTGTATAAATATCAGGGATATAACTTTGTTTAAGCTCTGGTGCGGCAGGTGGTTGCCACTTAAGAGCTGCAAGCAAGGATCGTTGATCATGTTCTAGCCGTGATATGAGGCTTTGTTCACTGAGTTTTTCTACTTCTCGATCAATCATGAGCGTTTGAAAGATAAAAAAGAACACCAAGCTTCCAGCAAGACTAAGGGTGAGGCGTTTATTGAGTGAATACAATGTTATTTACTGCTTTGTAAGGCGTCAGGGTTAAGGTAATAACCTTGTCCTCGACGTGTGCAAATGGCTTCTTTACCAATTCTATTTCTTAACCTATTTATATAAACCTGAATCACATTGCTTTCTTTTTCATCATCAAAATCATAGACGTGTTCTAATAAATGTGACGCGGAAAGTATTTTTCTAGGGTGTAGCATAAAATAGCGTAATAAGCGAAATTCAATGCCAGTAAGCTGTATGTCTTGCTTTTCCCCCGCTGTAGGCTGCCAATGGGCGGATTGGGTGGGTTCATCGAGTGATAATTCGCCAATCGTTATGTTTGTATTGTTGATGCCTGCAGATCGTCGAATCAAGGCTTGTAAACGCACGATCAACTCTTCAATGTGGAAAGGCTTGGTTAGGTAATCATCAGCACCAGCTTTAAATCCTTCGACCTTTTCATGCCATGCGCCACGCGCTGTCAAAATAAGCACGGGGGTGGCAATATGTTTGTTACGCCATTGGGATAGAACATCCAAACCAGGTAAATCAGGTAAACCAAGATCAAGAATAATTACATCATAAGGCTCAGTTTCCCCCATAAATGCACCATTGACACCACTTTTCTCGCTATCGACTGCGAAGCCATGTTTGCGCAGTTGCTGGCTAAGCTCTTGGTTTAAGGTGGTATCATCTTCAATAAGAAGTAAGCGCATTAATCAGTCTCCACCGTTAAAATTTTACCCGTAGTCGCATCAACCTTTATTTCTTGCACAACATGTTTGCTATCCAATATCTCAATTTCGTAAATAAGTTTTAAATCTTCATACTCTAAGTTCACATCCAATAAGGTACCGGGATAGGAGGCTTCGATTTCTTTGAGAATTTGCGATAGTGGCAAAATACTCTCTGTGTTGCGCAGTTGGCGTGCCAGCTCAAGATCATCATCGGCGATGGCTTGAGACATAGCCATTGCTACGGCGATAAATACCGTAGCAACAGCTAAAAAACGGGGGCTTAATCCTCCCAACGTCCGTACCCAGGTATGTGTACACTGTCTTCACCAAAAGAGCCTTCTGATGCACCTGTATGGCATGAAAGACAGTTGGAGAATGAGCGTACTTTGATGTTTCCCTGCACCATACGTTTTGGAATTTCTCTGTGTTTATGAAGAAAGTAGTTGGTTTCTGTGATTCGTAATGGCACAGATTTATCGGCAATAGAACGTGTAATACTGCGGCTAAAACGATTGGGCGTTTGATCGGCAGCATGCGTGCTTAAATAAGTTGTAATGTCATTCATTGTTTCATCATCAAGCTCTGCATTTTCTCCGAAATGATCATCTAATGTAGTCATGATCTTGACCCATGAACGCTTTGGTAAAAAGCCCGCAGGATAAGCAAAATGGCACGCAGAGCACTCATTTTTATATGCTTTATTGATCACAGGAGGAACGCCCGCAGTTTGTTGCATAAAACCTCTTTCTTCATGCTCATCACTTTCTCCCCATTCCCAGCCATCACTCCATGCCAGTGTTGCCATGGATAGCGAAATACAGCCAAAGAGCAAAATTGTACCCCAAAATCGTTTTTGTTTCATAATATTCTCCTTATTTTTAAATAATTTTGTATTTCTTATCACTTATTGAGATTGAAAAAAGTTAGAAAATCACCTTTCTCTTGCGCACTGCATTCACGCCCCCAAGTCCATTTACAGTTTCGTTTGAACCACTTTTCTATCTTTTTGGCATCTTGGAAACGCTCGGGGTTGATATTTGCAGACATCGCTTCAATAAGTTTACCTGTGCGAATATGGCTGCCTGTTTTACGCAAATCGCTGGTATGACATGTTGAACAACTTACTGATTTTCCTGTTTTCTTTTGTATATGCTGCTCTTGCCACATGGATTTTCCTTTGTTGGCATCAAATTGATGAGCGCCTTCGCTCTGGTATTTTTCCAGTAGCATTGTGACAGTGTTATTTGCAGCAAAAGCAGTTTGGCTGACTGCCAAGCTAATGAATATGATAAAGCCGATAAGTATGATAAGTGATTTCATGTATTTATATTCTCCTTGATTGTTTTTTTGCCTGTAAACATAGATTTTATAAGGTTTGAGTGTTGCAAGCTGCTTTCTACAACAACACCAGCCAGATGAATAAACACAAGAAATTGCAGTGTTTCAAAACACCAAGCGTGTATGAATTGAATAAAGATTTCGGTGTTATAATTTGCTTGTAATCCATAGAATGGACCAAAATTCATTTGCAAAGCAATCAGTGAAAAACCAGATGTAACGAGGATGAGAAGGCTCGCCAGCAGAGCATAAATCATCAAGCTGCCTATCGGCGTATGACCGATATAATGTCTAGGTTGGCGACGGATCAAATCCAATACATGCTGTTTGATATTTGCAAATGATGGGGTAAAAGATGAAAACTTTGCATGGTTTTCACCTAAAACACCCCAAATAAGGCGGTATAAGAGAAGACCAGCAATGGCTGCACCTGCAAGGATATGCAGGCGAATATGATGATCACTTGTCCACCATGATGTGAAAAATGCGGCTACTAAAAGCCAGTGAAATAAGCGAAGGGATAAGCTCCAAACTTCAACTTCTTTTGCATTTTTTGTGTCCATGCAGCGAACTTTATATGATGAACCTGAAATGAATCTGAATGCATGGGGGAGGGGGGTGCTTTTTAATTCACACCCTGACTTTTTAGATATTCTTCATAGCTACCATGATAATCAACAATACCTTCAGCTGTAAGCTCAATAATACGTGTTGCCAATGATGATACGAACTCACGATCATGGCTCACAAAAATCAAGGTGCCTTCATAGCGTTCTAGCGCACTATTCAAAGATTCAATGAATTCCATGTCCATATGGTTGGTAGGCTCATCTAATAAAAGAACATTGGGATTTTTAAACATAAATTTGCCGAATAACATGCGCCCTTGCTCACCACCAGAAAGCTGTTGAACCTTTTTGCTCATGTCATGTTTATTGAATAACATGCGCCCTAAATTGCCGCGAATTTCTTGTTCACCATGCTCTTCTTTTTTCCACTGTGCCATCCAATCAAATACGCTTTCATTATCTTTAAAGTCAGCCGAATGATCTTGTGCATAATAACCAATATTAGCATTTTCAGACCACTTGATGGTGCCGCTGTCAGGCTCTAAGTCACCTGCCAGACAACGCATCAACGTCGTCTTACCAATACCGTTGGCTCCAATAATGGCAATACGCTCACCAACAGGAACCATCAAATCAAAATTCTTAAACAGTGGTTTTCCTTCTTCAAAGCCTTTGCTGACTTCTTGTAGTTCTAAAGCGATTTTGAATAATTTTTTATCCTGTGTGAAACGCATAAAGGGAGCTACACGGCTCGATGCTTTAACTTCATCCAGCTTGATTTTATCGAGCTTCTTGGCGCGTGATTGTGCCTGTGTTGCCTTGGATGCATTGGCTGAAAAGCGGCGTACAAATGCTTGTAATTCTTGAATTTCTTCTTTTTTCTTGGCATTGGCAGTCAGTAGTTGCTCTTGAACCAGTGATGATGCTTCCATGTAATCATCATAATTACCTGGATATAAACGGATTTCACCATAATCCACATCTGCCATATGTGTGCAGACACTATTCAAAAAGTGTCTATCATGTGAAATAATCAGCATGGTTGCGTTGCGAGACATAATTACCGTTTCTAACCAGCGAATAGCATTGATGTCCAAGTTGTTGGTTGGCTCATCAAGCAAGATAATTTCAGGGTCACCAAATAAGGCTTGAGCAAGCAATACACGCAATTTCCAGCCCGGTGCAATGGATTTCATTAAGTCATAATGCACATCCACGGGAATCCCCATGCTAATTAATAAATCACCAGCATTGGCATCGGCACTATAACCATCCAAATCTGCAAATTGTCCTTCCAAATCGCCGGCTCGCATACCGTCTTCTTCGGACATTTCTTCCATGCTATAAATACGGTCACGCTCTTCTTTGATCTTCCAAAGTTTTTCATGACCCATCATCACCGTATCAAGTACTGTATGCTCTTCAAAGGCAAAGTGATCTTGGCGTAATTTACCAATGCGTTGATGTTCGCCAATTTGTACAGTGCCAGCAGTAGGCACCAAATCACCACCCAATATCTTCATAAAGGTTGATTTGCCACAGCCGTTGGCTCCAATGAGTCCATAGCGGTTGTTGTCGCCAAATTTTACAGTGACGTTTTCGAAGAGGGGTTGATCCCCGAATTGCATGGTGATAGCAGATGTAGAAATCAAAGCATGTTCCGTATAAAAAGAAGATTAACCTAGCATAACAAATGAATGAGTAAGGTTTGAATTTCCCGCAGCATAATGTTGCTTATGATATATACAAGTTATGAGTAATAAATCACAGTATTGTTACATGTATTTCTATCAAAGTTTAATTGCGAAAATACACAATAACCAGATGATAACCAAAGCGACTTTTGATGGGTCCATGAACTTTTGAGAGAGGCTTCTTGAAAATGACATTTTCAATCGGCTTGACCAATTGCCCAGGATAGATTTCCCCCAAATCACCATCACGTTTTCTTGATGGGCATGTGGAATACTTTCTTGCTAACGAGCCAAAATCTTCGCCTTTATCCAGACGAATTTTAAGCTTTTCGGCTTCTGGTTTGGTTTTGACCAAAATGTGTTTTGCCATCGCACTGCGCATTATTTTTTCCAAACACTGTTTTGGGTGGTGATATATAATGCTTCGACTTTATCGCGTGCCCATGGTGTTTTACGCAGAAATTTCAGACTGGATTTTACAGAAGGGTTATCATTAAAGCAGCGAATCGTGATACGCTCTCCAAGCTCTTTCCAGCCGTAATGTTCGACTAGGGTGTTTATAATCTTTTCTAGGGTGATGCCATGCAATGGGTTGTTGGGTTGTTCTTGGATCATGGGTGCTCGTATCCTTTTAGATTTTTGAATGATGCTTTATTAGAGCGTATCACAGGTTGGAACTTTGTCGATGGTAAGTTTGTGAGATATTCCCAATGGAAAATTAGTGCTATGCGTTTATTACTGTTTTGGAGGCAGGGATTAAAGACCTTTTTTATTCTAATGGTTTGATGTAATGAATATTCAGTTTCAGTTCAGGTTGGCTTCTTACGTTGCGCCCTTTCATTAAATCAAAGGAGAACTTACGTGAAAAAGACGATAAAAATTGCTGTCGCAGCATCTTTAATGCTTACTTTTGGTGGTGTAGCTCAGGCCTCTGAGCCTTATGTAGGACTGGGTTTGGGTGCATTCAACCTTGGTAGCGGTGTGACAAAAAAAGCGACTACAGGAGCTTACTTACAATTAGGAGATGACTTTTCCGAGAATTTTGGTGGTGAAATTCGTATTGGTAAAACGGGCACAACAGGTGAGGAGCTTACCTTACAGCCACGCATGGGTATTGATTACTTTGCTGCAGCATACCTAAAACCTAGGTATGAGTTTGATGAGCGTTGGATGGCTTATGCATTGTTAGGTGTAGCCACGGTACGTTCGAGTTATAGTGAGCCTGGTTTAGTCAAACAAACGAAAACCCGTACTGGTTATTCTTATGGCTTGGGTGCGCAATATCGTGTTATGGATGATTATAGCATTGGTCTAGAATATTCTCATATGCTTAGTAAACCAAAAACAAATGCAATAGCGATTAAAACCAACTTTCAGGGTTTAGAAGCAAGCTCTCTTTCACTTAACGCACAATATCATTTCTAAAGCGCGTATTATTTAAGATGTTTTAGTTTTGTAATGATCCAGCTTGCCGTTTATTTTCCGCTAGCTGCGTTGAAAAATGCTCACTTACAATAGTAGACTGCGTTTTTCGCCTCGCCTAAAAGCATCTACTGTTGGTACTAGTAGAAAAAACACGGTAACCTGAACGGCTACAAGTTTATTTATGACTATGTTGAACAGTTACTCAACTTTTTATTGAAGAATAAATGTTGCATCGCTGGCGGAAGCTTTGGCTTCCGCCATTGTAATGGTTGGATGATATTCTTTGTCAGAATGAACAGCGTTGTTTACAGAACTTCTGAATGAAAAGTGCGAGTTTATGACTCGTTCAGAGCTTCTTTAGAGTGTGTCATCGGGGGGGATGTTGTCGATGACGAGTTTGTATTCGATGGCATCATTGAGTGCATGGTAAGTTGCCTCTAGCATATCTTCTGACACACCAACGGTGCTCCATTTGCGTATGCCATCGGATGACTCAATAAGTACACGTACCGCAGCTTGGGTGGCTTCTTTGGTTGATAATACACGCACTTTAAAATCGGTAAGACGCATGGATTCCAAGGTTGGATAAACACCACTTAATGCGGCGCGCAATGCTTTGTCCATAGCATTCACAGGGCCATTTCCAAGGGCAGCAGTATGCAGTAACTCACCATTAACACGAACTTGCACAGTCGCCTCTGATTCAGGGGTTTCTAAATGCCCTCGTTTTTCATCAAGCACACGGAAACTTACCAGCTTGAAATGCCGTTTGAATTGCCCCAATGCTTTGCGTAACAATAGTTGAAAGGAGGCATCCGCGCCTTCAAAGGCATAACCATTGGCTTCCATGGCTTTGATGCGTTGAACAAATTCAGTGATGATAGGATCATCGGATGAGATGTTGGAGTCGGGATCGAGTTGTTGTAATTTAGCCAGAATATTGCTGCGACCAGCTTGATTGGAAACCAAAACACGCTGTTCATTGCCTACAAAAGCAGGGTTAATATGTTCATACAAGCTGCTTTCTTTGCGAATAGCTGAAACATGGATGCCACCTTTATGTGCAAAGGCATTCTGCCCTACAAAAGGTTGATGTTGCCAAGGCAGTCGATTCGCCATTTCATTCACAAATGAAGATAGTGATTTAAGCTGCTTGAGTTGCTCTGGCTCGATACCACAATCCATATGAAGCTTTAAGCACAGTGTCGGAATCAATGAAATTAGATTGGCATTACCACAACGTTCACCAATACCATTGATGGTACCTTGAATATGCGATGCACCACTACAAATTGCAGCGATAGAATTAGCAACAGCCATTTCTGAATCATTGTGGGCATGAATACCAATGCTTATATGAGGGTATTGTTTTATTACTTCTTGTACACAGTCAGATATTTGATTGGGAAGTGAACCGCCATTGGTATCGCATAATATAAGTGTATCTGCACCGCCTGCTACCGCAGCTGCTAAAACCTGCATGGCATATTCAGCGTTTGCGGCATAACCATCAAAGAAATGTTCAGCATCAAACATCACCGTGGGCATGTGCTGTTTTAATAGAGTGATAGATGCTTGTACCAGCTGTATATTTTCTTCCAAAGTAATGCCCAAACCAGTGGTGACATGAAGATCCCAACTTTTACCGAAAATACAGCAAGCATCTGCGCCGCTCTGAATGAGAGCAGTTAAGCCTTTATCTTTATCGATGTTCTGTGTGGATCGAGCTGTGCTACCAAAGGCAACCAAGCGGCTATGTGACCATGAGCGACTGCGCATAAGTTCAAAAAACTGGCTGTCAGTTGGGCTAGCCCCTGGCCAACCACCTTCAATCCAATCCATACCAAATTCGGCTAATTGATGGGCAATACGCTTTTTATCTTCTGCGGAAAAGTGAATGCCAGCGGTCTGTGCACCATCACGTAAGGTTGTGTCATAAAGCTGGATTCTACGATGATTCATAATCATGAGTTTATGCTTCCTATCGCATCTAAAATAAACACACGAATGATAACACGCTAGATAATCAGATGCTTGTGATACATTTTTTAATAGGCATGGTATAAAAAAAACATAGTCTGCGTCGATGCGCTTTACATTGAAATGTGAATTCGAACCTCAGGGTGATCAGCCACAGGCTATTGCCGAGTTATTAGCTGGCATTGAGGCTGGTGAAAAGCACCAAACGCTGCTTGGTGTAACAGGATCGGGTAAGACATTTAGCATGGCATGTGTGATTGAAAAAACACAGAAACCAACATTGATTTTAGCTCCAAACAAGACACTTGCTGCGCAATTATATGGTGAATTTAAACAATTCTTCCCTGATAACGCTGTGGAATATTTTGTATCCTATTATGATTATTATCAGCCAGAAGCTTATGTGCCATCATCGGATACTTATATTGAAAAAGATTCTGCCATCAATGAACAAATTGATCGCATGCGTCATGCTGCAACACGTGCGCTTTTGGAACGTGAAGATGTGATTATCGTGGCATCGGTATCATGTATTTATGGATTGGGAAGCCCAGAAGCCTATGCCAAGATGTTGCAGTATTTTGAAATAGGGCGTGAAGTTGATCAGCGGACGGTGGTTAATAAATTGGTGGAACTGCAATATGAGCGCAATGATGTGGACTTTCACCGTGGCACATTTCGTGTGCGCGGTGATGTGATTGAGGTTTTTCCAGCCCATGCCGAAGATTTTGCCATTCGTGTGGAGTTGTTTGGTGATGAAATTGATGCTATTTCGCAGTTTGACCCATTAACAGGTAAACGCCTACAATCACTGCATAAATATACGGTGTTTCCAAAATCTCATTTTGTTACGCCACGTAATCTGTTGGTGCGAGCCATGGGAACCATCAAAGAGGAATTGGCAGAGCGTTTGGCGGAGCTTTATGATCAAAACAAATTAGTGGAAGCTCAACGTTTGGAGCAGCGCACGGTTTTTGATCTCGAAATGATTCAGGAAATTGGTTATTGTAGTGGTGTAGAGAATTATTCGCGGCATTTAACAGGGCAAGAGTCTGGCAAACCACCACCAACACTGCTGGATTATCTGCCCAATAACGCTTTGGTGATGATTGATGAATCGCATGTCACGGTGCCACAAATTGGGGCAATGTTTAAGGGCGATAGGTCGCGCAAACAAACCTTGGTAGATTTTGGCTTTCGCTTGCCATCAGCTTTGGATAACCGACCTTTACAATTCCATGAATTTGAAGCGGTTGTGCCGCAAAATATTTATGTATCGGCTACACCCAGTGTGTATGAAATGGAAAAAACGGGTGGTGTATTTGCCGAGCAGGTCATTCGCCCGACAGGTTTGCTTGATCCTGAAATAGAGATACGTCCAGCTTCAACGCAAGTAGATGACTTTGTTTCGGTCGCCAATGAAGTCATCGCACGTGGTTTCAGAGTGCTGGCGACGTGTTTGACCAAACGTATGGCGGAAGATTTAACTGAATACCTTAATAATCTCGATTTAAAAGTCCGCTACTTGCACTCCGATATTGATACTGTGGAGCGTATGGAGATACTGCGCGATTTGCGTTTGGGTGCTTTTGATGTACTGGTGGGGATTAACTTGTTGCGAGAGGGTTTGGATTTGCCAGAAGTAGCGTTGGTAACGATTTTTGATGCCGATAAAGAGGGCTTTTTGCGCTCTGAACGTTCCTTGATTCAAACCATTGGGCGTGCGGCACGCAATGTTGAAGGCAGGGTTATTTTGTATGCCGATAAAATCACCAAGTCGATGCAAAAAGCGATGGATGAAACGGCACGAAGGCGTGAAAAACAGTTGGCATACAATGAACAGCATGGCATTACACCGCGAACAGTAAAGTCTGCAATTAAAGATATTTTGGGTTCCGTGTATGAAATGGATTATGGGCATATTCCCGAGGTAGAAGAAGCTGCGCCATTGAATGCCTACGATGCAGCGATTCGTATGAAAGAATTGGAACGATTGATGACAGAAGCTGCGGCAGATTTGCGTTTTGAAGATGCAGGCAAATACCGTGATGAGCTTTTGATACTAAAACAAAACCATGAGCAACAGGAAGACAACAACGATGTATGAAATCCCTAAACTTAGTGAAGCTAAGATTGTAAATTGGGTGGGTGAAACATATGCCCAACGTGGTAAAGATTATTTTGAATGCGATAAAGTGCTTGAATTCATTGAGTTAGATGATGTTTGTGGCGTGGATGCCCGTGTGGAAGGTAGTGCATCACGTGTATATAAAGTTTCACTTGAATTTGGTTCTAGAGGCGGACTTAAAAGTCGTTGTGATTGCCTGACAAAAGCCAAACATTGCAAGCATGTGGCTGCAACCTTGTATGAACTGCTGGATGATCAGCAGGAAGAAATGGATACTGTTGATGAAGAGGAAAAGGCTACATCGGATACATTCTCCATGTGGTTGGGTGGCATGGAAAAATCCGATTCAGGGCATACAGCAGCAATCATTTATCCCGATCATGTCAAACAACGGCTGCTCTATATTCTTGAGCCTGATGCTCATAGCCGGCACATTGGTTTGCGCTTTTTAACCACACGTATTTTAAAAGATGGTAGTTATGGCAAAGCCAATGCTTATCAGGCGAGTAATATTTTGGGGCATAATATCCCGCAATATATTTTATCTTCTGACGAACATATTTTAAAAACAGTGGCAAATGATAGTTCGCTGTCGATGTCGTTACGTAACTATACTTTGAAGGGTGAAGCAGGCTTGGCATTGCTGCGTAGATTATTGGCAACCGAGCGTTGTTATTGGTTGGATCAAAACACACCAGCACTCAAATTGGCTGACAAATGTATGGCTGATTTCTTCTGGAAAAGTGATCAGCATGGATCACAGTATTTGCAGCTTGCATTGCAGAAGCCTGTTGAAGAAGGTTATGTGCTTGCGACATCACCACCATGGTATATTGATGCTAAAAATTACTGCGCAGGCGCAATCGAATGTGGGCAAGAAGCTGATGTCGCAGAAATTCTTTTGAATATGCCAGCTTTGGATTTGCAGTGCTCGGATGAAGATTTGCAGGATATTGAAGAGCAGCTTCCTAAAGGTGTGCCAATGCCTGAACGCTTGCAATATCAGCGTCGTAGCATTGCGCCTGTTGCTGTTGTGCAGCTATTAACCAAAGAATTACAATTGGATCGACCACAGCCTGAAAAGCGGCATATTGTTGCGATTTTATTTGATTATGATGGTCATAAGTTGCCTTTTGGGGTATCTGAAAACCCAATATTCAGGACTGTTTCTCATGGCTTGGTGGTTGATTTCGATCGTGATAGAGCTGCTGAAGCTGAGGCTGTTTCGTGTTTGTATGGTGCAGGCTTGCATGCTTTGATAGATGATTATATGCCGCGCAATCGTAAGCATATTAGCAAACATTATTTCAGTCTGCGTGATCATAATTATTGGCCAGAATGGGTATTGTATGAAGTGCCAGTTTTGAAAGAAAAAGGCTTTCATGTAGAAATTTCACCAGATTTTGCTTATCGCATGGAAACAGCGCAATCGTGGCAGTTGGATATGGATAAACATGGTGATAAAGGTAATAGTTTGATGGGGCAGACTTCTTTCACTGTAACGTTGGATGATGGCGAAGCGATTGATTTGATTGAAGTCTTAGGTCGTTGGGTGGGTATGAACCCTGATTTATTGCAAGAGGCATCGTTGTTAAATTTAAAAGTCAAAGAAACGGTTGCTTTGCCTTTGCTTGATGGGCGTATGTTGGCGGCTCCTGGCGAGATGATTGCCAATATTTTGCATTATATGTTGGATGTGTTTGCTAGCCATAAACCGCAGGAAGTAATGTTAAGCGCACCGCAAATGCTGGCATTGGAAGAGAGTTTGAAAGATGCAGAAGTGCCTGTGCAAGTAAGTAGCAGTGTATGGCTTCAGCATATGAAAAAGCTTTCGGATTTAAAAACAATTCCTGAATGCCAAGCACCTATAGGGCTACAAGCTGAATTGCGTGATTATCAACGTGAAGGTCTGAGTTGGTTGCAATTTTTACGGGAAATGCAGCTTAATGCTATTCTTGCAGATGATATGGGTTTAGGAAAAACTGTGCAGGCATTGGCACATATTTTAATAGAAAAGGAGCAGGGGCGTTTGGATAACCCTGCTATTGTGATTGCTCCGACCAGCTTGATGTATAACTGGCGACGTGAAGCTGAGAAATTCACCCCAAACTTAAAGGTGTTGGTGTTGCATGGTTCAGAGCGTGCAAGGCATTTTGGCTCATTGCAGCAGTACGACTTGGTTTTAACCACATACCCTTTATTGGTGCGAGATTTTGAAGTATTGCAAACACAACCTTGGCACTTGTTGATTTTGGATGAGGCACAATATATTAAAAATCCACGCTCTAAAATGGCGCAGCAAGTTAGAAAACTTCAGGCAGCGCATAAGTTATGTATGACTGGCACGCCGATGGAAAATCATTTGGGTGAATTGTGGGCGCAATTTGATTTTCTGATGCCAGGCTATCTGTATGATCAGAAGAATTTTATGCAATTGTTTCGTAAGCCGATTGAAAAGGAAGGTGATGCTGCGCGTCAGGAAGCATTAAATTTACGTGTGCGACCATTCTTGTTGCGGCGTAGTAAAGAAGAAGTTGCGGGGGAGTTGCCGCCTAAAACAGAGATGATTCGTAGTATAGATTTGACAGATCAACAGCGTGAAATGTATGAAAGTGTGCGTTTGGCGATGCAGAAAAAAGTGAGGGATGCTGTTGCATCTCTGGGCATGGATAAAAGTCAAATTATTGTGCTCGATGCACTACTTAAAATGCGTCAGGTTTGCTGTGACCCTCGGTTGGTAAAAGGTGTTGTTGAGGGGGAAGTTCCTCAATCGGCAAAGCTGAGCATGTTGCGGGAAATGTTGCTTGAAATGATTGAAGAAGGTCGGCGTATTTTATTGTTTTCGCAATTTACAGGTATGCTCAAGTTAATTGAGGAAGAGTTAAAGGCGCTTGATATTGATTATGTGACACTGACAGGTAAAACAAAAGATAGGCAAACGCCTGTTGAACGCTTTCAGAATGGTGAAGTACCATTGTTTCTAATTAGTTTAAAGGCAGGTGGTGTTGGTTTGAATTTAACAGCTGCTGACACAGTGATTCATTATGACCCTTGGTGGAATCCTGCTGCTGAAAATCAGGCAACTGACCGTGCCCACCGTATTGGACAAGATAAGTCGGTGTTTGTTTATAAGCTTATTACGGAAGGTACGGTTGAAGAAAAAATTCTTGAGCTACAAGATAGAAAGCGTGAGTTGGCAGAGGGAATGTATCAGAAGGGTGGGGCTAGAAAGCAGCTTTGGACACCTGATGATATGGATGCTTTGTTTGCACCGTTAAAATAAAGGGAGCTCGAAAAAGTTACATGGTTTAAGGTGTTTTTAGAGCTGCAATATATGCAAAAATAGGCTAAGTTGTTGTAAATGAAGTGTTTCAAATGTTACCCACATTACCTGTGGATAACTTTGTGGATGACTTTCTTTATTTTGTTTGATTTGTCACATTAGAGTCCTATATGACATGTTGCCTATTATTTAATCAATATAATTTTATTGTTATATAATAAATACTTATGATATTATATTAATATACATTTTATGTAAATTGGGTTGAGTCGAAAATGATCATTATATTGTGGAGAACTTTGTATATTTGAGCTTATTGGGGCTTGCATTGTATTGAATTTTATGTAAACAGAGTTTCCAGACTGGAAAGCTTAGCAGCCTTTTGTCACACTTAGGCTCATGCTTGAAATAAAAGATTTATCATTGTCTGTTCCAATGCAACAAACACCTGTTCAGGCTGTTAGTCATGTCTCACTATCCATAAAGGCTGGGCGCGTTATGGGGCTGGTTGGGGAGTCGGGTTGTGGCAAAACACTCACAGCACAATCCATTTTGCGTTTGGGTGAGCATCAGGGCATCACAAAAATAAACGGTGATATTCAATTGCATGGCGAAAGTGTTTTTGCCATGTCTGAAAAACAATTAAGAAAAGTGCGTGGTGGAAAAATCGCCATGATTTTTCAAGAGCCAATGACGGCATTGAACCCTGTTTTCTCGATTGGCAGTCAGATGCTTGAAGTGATTAACCTGCATTTAGATTTAAACCGCCATGATGCTAAGTTACATGCGATGCAGTTATTGGAAGATGTTGGTTTGCAAGATGTTGAACATCTATTGCAGCAATACCCCGATGCTTTATCAGGTGGTATGCGCCAACGTGTATTGATTGCTATGGCGATGTCTGCCAACCCTGATTATATCATTGCTGATGAGCCAACTACGGCATTGGATGTGTCGGTACAAAAGCGCATTATTGCTTTGCTTCGAAAACTACAACAAGACAAAGGCTTGGGCATGTTATTGGTGACCCATGATTTTGGTTTGGTTGCTGAAATGTGTGATGATGTGGTTGTTATGTATGCTGGTGAGGTGGTTGAAAGTGGCACAGTGATGGATATTTTTGATTATCCAGCTCACCCCTATACACAAGCATTGATGGGTTGCCGTCCTGAAGTGGCGAAAAGCGAGCAAGCTCTGACTGTTATTGAAGGTCAGGTTCCTGCACCTGGAGAATGGTCAGAGGGTTGTCGTTTTGCAGTGCGTTGTCCCTATGCAAATACTGATTGTGAGCTGCCAATAGCTGCCAATGCTTGGCAGCAAGGTGAGCATATTGCGCGTTGTGTACATGTTTGTGTGCGGGATGAGCGGCAGGAAAATATAAAGGCAGACATATCATGTTAGAAGTTCACAACTTAAGCAAAACTTTTCAAGGTGGTGGTTTATTGCGCCAAGGGCAGGCTAAAAAAGCTGTGGATGATGTGAGCTTTCATTTACATGCTGGTGAAACGCTGGCAATTGTGGGTGAATCTGGAAGTGGGAAATCAACGACGGCACGCTTGGCAATGCGTTTGATTGATAGTGATGATGGACAAATATCGTGGCAGGGAAACGATGTTAGCCAGTTAAAAGGGCGAGCTTTACGGGTGCAACGGCATCAGATTCAAATGGTTTTTCAAGACCCTTTTGCTTCGTTGAATCCGCGTATGCGCATTTGGGAAAGTGTCGCGGAAGGCTTAAGGGTGCATCGCCCCGATATGAACAAACAACAGCGTCGTGATGCGGTGGCAGAAGTACTACAGCAATGCGGTTTGAGTGCAGCGACAATGCAGCGTTATCCACACCAGTTTTCGGGAGGGCAGCGGCAACGTATTGGTATTGCCCGTGCTTTGATTGTGAAACCGAAGGCCTTGGTATTGGATGAGCCTGTTTCAGCACTGGATGTATCGGTGCAGGCGCAAATATTGAACCTATTAAAAGAGTTACAGCAAGCATCGAATTTAGCTTACTTGTTTATTTCACATGATTTATCGGTGATTCAACATATTGCAGACCGAGTGTTGGTGATGTTTGATGGTAAGGTGGTGGAGCAGGGCAAGGTTGCGGATGTGTTTGCCAACCCGAAAGATGATTATACGCGTGAATTATTGGCGGCTAGACCTATTACACACCCATCTGAACGCATCAGCCTGTAGCAAGCACTCTTTATGGATGATCTTTTACCCTGGCAATATATTGCCACTGCTCTTATTTTTGTATGGACTGGTTTTGTACGCTCAGGGCTAGGTTTTGGAGGAGCGGCACTGGGACTGCCCTTATTGCTTTTGGTGGTAAATGACCCAATTATTTGGTTACCATTGATTGGTGTTCATTTGTTGTTTTTCAGCTCAATTACGGTGGCTTCAAAGTTAGCTCATGTTGATTGGGTGTTTGTTCGCCACACCTTGGCAGTGATGATTATACCGACCTTACTGGGGGTATTTGGTTTGCTAACCTTGCCAACAGCATGGGTGGTTGTATTTATTTATAGTGTTACGCTGTTTTATGGTCTGTGTTATGTATTGAAATATCAGATTCAAAGCCAAAATGTGTGGGTGGATAGGGTTTTGCTGGTATTGGGTGGTTATATTGCAGGCGTATCGTTGACTGGCGCTCCCTTGATTGTGGCAGTAGCCATGCATCGGGTGAGCAAAGCACAGGTGCGTAATACCTTGTTTGTACTCTGGTTTGTTTTGGTGTCTATCAAGCTATCTGTTTTGGCATATGCTGGGGTGAATTTTTGGTGGTCAGTTCACCTTTGGCTTCTGCCATGTGCTGCCGTAGGGCATGTGATTGGCTTAAAATTACATCATCAACTGATTGCTGGTGATGGGGGATATTTTAAACAAGCCATTGGTGGAGCTTTGATTGTCATTTGCTTGGTTGGTCTTTTAGCTCTTTAAGTCTTAATATAGCGGGCAGTTAAAATAATAGGACTTGGTTAGCTTTAGGCTAGTATTTTTCATAAAAAGAGAGAGGGTGGTATGGACACATCAAATATTGAAGGTTTATTAAACGATTATGTAATCCCTTGGGGCATTAACATAGCAATGGCGGCAGCGATTTTTATTGTGGGCCGTATTATTGCAGGCCTTATTGTTAATGTGATTGATAAACTATTAACCAAATCGGGCACCGATGAGATGCTTGTTAAATTTGTATGTTCGATTGTTAAGGCTGTATTGATGCTGTTTATTGTCATTGCATCATTGAATGAATTGGGTGTGGATACCACATCATTTATTGCCTTAATTGGTGCCGCAGGTTTGGCGATTGGTTTATCTTTGCAAAGTACCCTGCAAAATTTTGCTGCGGGTGTGATGTTGATTGTATTCAAGCCATTTAAATTGGGTGATTTTGTTGAAGCAGGCGGCACTTCTGGTGTTGTAGAGCAAATAAACATTTTCAATACTGTGATGCGGACAGGCGATAATCGTGAAATTATTGTGCCCAATGGCGATATTTACGGTGGAACGATTACCAACAATTCAGCACGTGATACGCGCCGCATCGATATGGTGTTTGGCATTGGTTATGATGATGACATACGCAAAGCAAAAGATCTTTTGAATGAAATTATGGCTGCTGATGAGCGTATTTTTGAAGAGCCAAAACCATTGGTAGCTGTGGCAGAGTTGGCGGACTCAAGCGTGAACTTTAATGTTCGACCTTGGGTGAAAAGCAGTGATTATTGGGGTGTTTTGTATGATGTGACTGAAAAAGTCAAACTTACATTTGATGAGTATAAAATCTCAATTCCTTATCCTCAGATGGATGTTCACCTTAATAAGCCTGAGTGATATTTTATTGGGGAAGATCACCCGATGGGAGGCCCTTACTACAGGGCACCTCGAAAAACCTCGAAACTTCGCCAAACTTGTGCTTTTCACCCCTAGCGGCGTTGAATAAAATGGGCAATAGCGATGCTATGACTCATTTTATTGCGCCTTGCTATGAGTGAAAATCAGCATCGTTTGACTCGTGCGAGGTTTTTCGAGGTGCCCTACAGTGGATGTTTTGTTGAAAAGGTATTTTTAAGTGCTGGAAATACGGTTTATTTTGATATGAATTGAGGAGAGTCAATATGTTAGCTTGCTCTGATCACTCCCAACTAAGTCCTCTTGTTGAGCGAAAGCTCCATATTTTTTTCATTGATGAAACAGGAAGATATTAGAGAGCTGGTTCACCGTATTGTTGAGGGTATCCGAAAAAATACGACGGTGGATTGGAACAAGCGTGATGATGTTAAAGCCAAGCTTAGACTTATGGTGAAGAAATCGCTCAAACGCTATGGCTATCCACCTGATTTAATCTTGATGGCAGCAGATAGAGTGCTTGAGCAAAGTGATTTGCTAGCGAGTGAGCTTTCAAGTTGAAAAGGCTCTGAGAATTGGTTGGTGAATGTGGCTTTCGAGTACGTATTTTAGGAGTGATCTCGTGTGAAGCTCTTGAACATAGCCGATTTCTTTGTAATATCGGGTACAATTCTTGTTGTAAAGGTGAAACTATCCTTAAATTTGTACCCGAACAATTATTTCGCACTGTACCTGAAATTGTGTCCGAACAGGTGTTTTGGGGTAAAAAAGGAAAATATAAGTTGTTAAATCACTTTAAAGTCAATAAGTTATGATTAAGCGGGACGTAGCGCAGCCTGGTAGCGCACTACACTGGGGGTGTAGTGGTCGGAGGTTCAAATCCTCTCGTCCCGACCAATCCTTATGTTATCATACATTACTTTATACCAAATGATTAAGCTTTTATGAGTCTAAACCGTCGTTTTTTATCTTTTGAACGTCCACGCCGCCGTATGGTTGAAGAGCAGTTAATGCCTGCTGGTATTACGGACGCTCGTGTTTTACATGCTATGAACACTGTTCCTAGGCATTTGTTTGTGGATGATGCATTGCTTGGCCGTGCTTACCATGATTCTTCCTTACCCATTGGTGCAAGGCAGACTATATCACAGCCATTTATGGTGGCTCGTATGTCTGAGTTATTATCACTTGAAGGGCATGAGCGTGTTTTGGAAATAGGTACAGGCTGTGGGTATCAAACGGCTGTGCTGTCTTGTTTGTGTCGCCGTGTTTATAGTATTGAACGTATTGCGATATTGCATGCTAAAGCGCGCAAGAATCTGCGTCTAGCCCATCATGCTAATGTTATGTTGAAATGTGGGGATGGTTTACTCGGTTGGGAGGAATATGCACCCTTTGACGCGATCATGGTGACTGCGGGAGGGTTTGCATCTGATGTATGGATGGATCAATTGCGTGAAGGTGGTGTATTGTTAATGCCTGAAGGTGAACAGGGCTCACACCGTTTGGTTCGTCGTAAGAAGTTGAAAAAGGGTATTGAGGAAGAATATTTTGATGCCTGTACGTTTGTACCGTTATTAAAAGGGGAGTTGTGACGTTGACAGAATCAGAACTACCAGTTGCTAAAGAATCATGGTTGCGTCGTGCTTATCATTGGACGTTGGCTTGGGCTGAGCATCCACAAGCCAAATGGGCATTGTTTTTTATTGCTTTGATTGAGGCGAGTGTGTTTCCTATTCCGCCAGATATTCTATTACTAGCACTAGCCTTGGGAAGACCCGACTTGGCACTTCGTTTTGCAGCAGTTTGTACAGCAGGCTCGACGGTAGGGGCAATCCTTGGTTATGGCATTGGTATGTTATTATTTGCGAGCATTGCCGAGCCTGTTTTGCAGTTTTATGGCGCAATAGAGCAATTTCATGTGGTAGAAGGGCTGTTTCTTGAATGGGGTTTGTTGCTGGTATTAGTTGCGGGTTTTTCGCCTATCCCTTTTAAAGTTATTACCATTGCAGCGGGCACCTTTGGTTTACCCTTTATTGGTTTTGTATTTACTGCCTTACTCTCCCGTGGAGCACGATTCTTCTTGGAAGGGGCTCTTTTGCGTTGGGGTGGTGATGATTTAAGGGCTTGGGTTGAAAAGTATTTTGAGTGGGCAACATTGGCTGTGGGTATCTTGGTTGTTTTAGGTTTTTTAGGGTTATGGCTACTAAGTTAAAATATTTTTTCTTAGCCTGTTTCATACTGCTGCTGGCGGGCTGCTTCAAAACGGAGCTGCCTGTTTATAAGCAAAAACATTATGCAAGCACAAAGCATAGCTCGTATGCTTCAACGTATAAGGTTCGCTCTAAAGATACATTATACAGTATTGGTCGCCGTTTTGGCATTAACTACAAAACTTTGGCTCGAAATAATCATATCCGTTCGCCTTACACAATTTATACAGGACAAAGGATTTACTTAAAAGGTGTTGCGCCCCGTTCACGTACTCTGCCAGTCGCCAAGCATCAATATAAAACCAAACGCACAAAAAAGGCTGTTAAAAAAACAACGCGAAAGTATTCGGCAAAAAAAACCACGCGCCACAGTGCCAAATCATCACGTTTGCGTTGGCCTGTGAATGGTGTGTTGACTAGTCACTTTGGTCGTCGAGGAAGCCGAATGCATGATGGTATAGATATTGGTGCAAAAGAAGGTACTGCGATTCATGCAGCAGCAGCTGGTGAAGTGGTATATTCAGATCATCGTCTAAGTGGTTATGGGCGGCTGATTATTATTCGCCATCGACATGATTTGTTTACTGCTTATGCACATAATCAACGCAACCTAGTTCGCAAAGGTGAGCGTGTTAAAACAGGTGATGTTATTGCCCGTGTAGGTCATACGGGTCGCGCAACTGGACCACATCTGCATTTCGAAGTAAGGCGCGGACCTACACCCGTAGATCCCTTGTCATATTTACCTAAAAAACGTTAGTGAGGGCTTTTAAAGTTCTTGCGAAGCAACGTAGTACTTCTTTTTTGTTTTATTTAAAGACTTTTTAACCTCTATAGCATATTTATGCGATATGCGCTAGGTTTATTATACATTATCTTACTGCACATGTTGGAAAGTTTGTCAATGTTGGCATTCGAAGATGGAGGGTGGCAAATGGCTAAAAAACGTAGTGTTGATCCGATGACTATTTATATGCGTGAAATATCGCGTTATAATCTTTTGACTGCCAAGGAAGAGGTGGCGCTTTCACGGCGCATTGCTAAAGGTGATGAGGATGCACGCCAGCATATGATCAATGCAAACCTTCGTTTGGTTGTAAAAATAGCACGGCGTTATATGAATCGTGATTTGCCGTTGGCGGATCTTATTGAAGAAGGAAACATTGGTCTGATGCGGGCTGTGGAAAAGTTTGATGATGCACATGGCTGTCGCTTTTCAACATACGCGACATGGTGGATTCGTCAGTCTGTTGAGCGTGCAATTATGAATCAAGGGCGCACGATTCGCTTACCTGTGCATGTGGGTAAAGAATACAATTCCATGTTGCGATCTGCGAATCATTTGCGCACCATCTTGGGGCGTGAGGCAAGTGAAAGTGAAATTGCGGTACATATGGGTAAGACACCTGCACGTATTCAGGCACTATTAAGCGCAACTGTACAAACAGAAAGTGCAGATACTACATTGCATGATGACGGTGATTTTACGTTATATGATGTTACAGAAGATGTAGGAGCTGAGTTGCCCGGAGATCAGCTGGATGCATCTATTCGTGATGCTATGTTGATGGATTGGATGGAAAAGTTAGGCAAAAAAGAGCAGGAAGTGGTACGATTGCGCTATGGTCTAGTAAGCCATGGGGATCCATGGACACTTGAAGCTATAGGTCAACATATGGGCGTAACGCGTGAGCGTATTCGTCAAATTCAAGTAGTTGCTTTGAAAAAACTGCGATCCTTGATGGATGCAGATCATATTTGTCTTGAGGAGATTGTTTGAACTCATCCAATGCTATAAATTTCCGCGATTTTATTCGCGATATTCCAGATTACCCCAAACCAGGTATTACGTTTAAAGATATTACGCCGTTATTGGCAGATGGTGATGCTTTTGGTGCTTGTGTTTCAGCATTGGCATGCCACGTGCCGAGTGATGCGAGTCTCATTGTTGGCGTTGAATCGCGAGGTTTTCTATTTGGCGCAGCTTTAGCTCAGTTGACGGGTTTGGGCTTTGTGCCAGTGCGCAAACCAGGGAAGCTGCCAGCCGATGTGCATGCGATTGAATATGAACTTGAGTACGGTATGGATCGCCTAGAGATTCACCGTGATGCTTTGGCTCATGGGCAAAAAGTTGTCATTATTGATGATTTGTTGGCGACAGGTGGCACCGCCAAGGCTACATTAAATCTGGTTAACCAACTTGGTGCTGATGTAGTAGCCTGTTTGTTTGTGATTGAGTTGTCCTTTTTGAATGGTCGTCAATTATTGGGCGATACCCCAGTACATCACTTACTTTCCTATTGATATTCACAAAAAAAAGCTCACTTTTTTTATGAATGAAGGTGAATTTATAAAGACACTTTTGTAAGTGTTTTTTTCTTTTTTTTCTTTATTAATTTATTGATTTATATATGTTCAGTAATGTTAAGTCAGTGCGTGCAGGATGCCTTTATTGTGGTTATCATGCTGCATCATTTAGGCGTGCTTTCTTATGCCCTGATGATATTATTTATGCCCTCGTAGCTCAGTTGGATAGAGCGACCCCCTCCTAAGGGGTAGGCCACAGGTTCGACTCCTGTCGAGGGCACCATGATTTTTATTGAGTATGTACACACGGAGATAAAATGGACGAAATACTGAACCCAGCAGCACCAGTTCTGATTGAAGATGAGATGAAACGCTCCTATCTGGATTATGCCATGAGTGTTATTATTGGGCGTGCATTGCCTGATGCTAGAGATGGTTTAAAACCCGTTCATCGTCGTATTTTATACGCCATGCAAGATTTGGGTTGTACCCATGATAAACCTTACAAAAAATCAGCCCGTGTGGTTGGTGATGTGATTGGTAAATATCATCCGCACGGTGATACAGCCGTATATGATGCCTTGGTTCGTATGGCACAGCACTGGAGCATGCGTCATGTGCTTGTCGATGGGCAGGGTAACTTCGGCTCTGTGGATGGTGATTCTCCTGCAGCAATGCGTTATACCGAATCGCGCATGAGTAAATTATCGGCTGAATTATTGGCTGATATTGATAAAGACACCGTTGATTTTGGCCCGAACTACGATGATTCGTTGTCTGAGCCAAAAGTATTGCCTGCTAAATTTCCCTGTTTGTTGGTGAATGGTTCACAAGGTATTGCCGTGGGCATGGCAACCAATATTCCTCCTCATAATTTGGGTGAAAGTATCAATGCGACGATTGCTTTGATTGATAATCCTGATGCCGATGATGATGAATTGATGCAAATCATGCCTGGTCCTGATTTTCCAACGGGTGCATTTATTTATGGTCGCAAAGGCATGCGTGATGCTTTTATTTCTGGTCGTGGTTCGGTCACCATGCGTGCCAAAGCCAGTGTTGAGATCAATAAGCGTACCAAACGAGCATCGCTGATTATTTCTGAATTGCCATATCAGGTAAATAAAGCAAAATTGATTGAAAATATCGCGCATTTGGTGCGAGATAAGAAATTGGAAGGCATTTCTGACCTGCGTGATGAATCAGATCGTGATGGCATGCGTATTTATATTGAGTTAAAACGCAATGAAATTCCTGAAGTTATTTTAAATAACCTTTACAAACATACTCAGCTGCAATGCAACTTTAGCTGTAATATGCTGTCGTTGGTGGATGGGCAGCCAAAACTTTGTGGTGTGCGTGAACTCTTATTGCACTTTATTGATCACCGCCGCCAGGTTGTTACACGTCGTTGTTTGTTTGATTTGAATAAAGCAGAAGCACGCGCCCATATTTTAGAGGGCTTACTCATTGCCTTGGATCATATTGATGCAGTGATTAAACTTATTCGTGCAAGCCAAACAGGTGCGGAAGCCAAACAGGGTTTGATGGACACTTTTGCACTTTCGGATAAACAAGCACAAGCAATTCTCGATATGCGTTTGCAACGTTTGACTGGTCTTGAGTATGACAAAATCAAAGCAGAATTTGAAGAAGTCCAGGCTTTGATTGCACACTTAAAAGCTATTTTAGCAGATGAAAAATTGTTGATGAAAGTGATTCGTGAAGAACTTGAAGAAGTGCGTGATAAATATGCTGACCCGCGCCGTGCTGAAATCATGGATGAAACAGCAGAGCTTTCGGTGGAAGATTTGATTACCGAAGAAGATATGATTGTAACCATTTCTAATGAGGGCTATATCAAGCGTAACGCGACAACCTTATACCGTGCACAACGTCGCGGTGGCAAAGGCAAAACAGCCATGACCACCAAAGAAGAAGACTTTGTGACGCAGTTGATGGTCGCATCAACACATGACTATTTGTTGTTCTTCTCAGATAAAGGGCGTGTATTCCGCAAAAAAGTCTATGAAATTCCGCAAGCAGGGCGTGCAACACGTGGTAAAGCATTGATTAACCTTTTGCCTGTTGAAAAAGATGAGAAGATTTCAGCTACATTGGCGGTTCGTGAGTTTGATGATGAACATTGCATTGTGATGGCAACCAAAAATGGTGTGATTAAGAAAACCAAGCTCTCTGAATATCAGAATATTCGTACCAACGGCATTATCGCTATCAAACTCGATGATGATGATGGTTTGATTGGTGTGGTGAAATCCAGTGGTGAGCAAGACATTATGCTGGCATCCAGTGGCGGTAAGTTGATTCGTTTCCATGAAACGGATGTTCGCACCATGGGACGCAGTACACGCGGTGTGACAGGTATGCGTATGCCGAAAGATAATGAAGTTATTTCTATGACCTTGGTGGCAGAAAAAGCCTCGCTATTGGTGGTTTCTGAGAATGGTTATGGCAAACGCACCTTGGTATCAGAATACAATTGTCAAAAACGCGGTGGGCAGGGTGTCTTCACATTGAAAACAGGCGACCGCAACGGTTCGATGGTGGCAACGATTCAGGTGCTTGATGATGATCAAGTGATGATGATGACCGATACGGGACGTTTGATGCGGATGAAGATGAATGGTATTTCTGTCATTGGTCGTAATACGCAGGGCGTTACTTTGATTAAGTGTGATAAAAAAGAACGTGTGATTGGCGCAGTGCGTGTGGTTGAAAAGCAGGATGAAGAAGAAGCTGAGTTATTTGATGTCAATGGAACTGAAGACTCGGGTAATGAAACGAATAATAATGAAACAAACAGTAATGAAGGTGATGTGAATGATTGATCGGAAGGCCTTTCGTAAAGATTTTGAAGTGATGCAAGAGGCTTTGGCACGTCGTGGCGAAGCTCTAGTAGCAGAGGGTTCTGCATGGGCACGTGCACGTGCTTTGGATACAGCACAGCGTGATGTAAAAGCGCAGTCAGAAGCTTTGCAGGCCGAGCGCAACAGTGTATCCAAACTGATTGGTCAAAAGAAAAAGAATGGTGATGATGCTTCCAAAGAATTGGCACGCATGGGTGAGGTTGCCAAGCAATCCAAACTGTTGGATGTACAAGCCAAAGAAGCTGAAGCCGCATTCTCTGATGCTTTGTTAGAAATTCCGAATTTGCCACATGCATCTGTGCCTGATGGTGCGGATGAAAATGACAATATTGAAATTCGACGTTGGGGTGAGCCGCGCCAAGATAAAGTACCAGCCCATTGGGATATTGGTGAGGCATTGGGTATTCTTGATTTTGAAGCAGGTGCAAAGTTGGCAGGTAGCCGTTTTTCGGTACTACGTGGTGCAGCCGCACGTTTAGAGCGTGGTTTGATGCAGTTTATGCTTGATATGCATGCTGACCAACATGCCTATGAAGAAGTTTGGGTGCCAGCGATTGCCAATCGTAAGACTTTAACTGGAACAGGTCAGTTACCCAAATTTGAAGATGATTTGTATCACCTTGAAGGTGAGGATGCATTTTTAATTCCTACCGCTGAAGTGCCTGTTACGAATTTATACCAAGATACTATTTTAGATGCGGCTGATTTACCGATTCGCCATTGTGCTTATACACCATGTTTTCGCCGTGAAGCAGGCTCTGCAGGGCGCGATACCCGTGGCATGATTCGCCAACATCAGTTTGATAAAGTTGAGTTAGTGCAATTGGTGCATCCAGAGCATGCGTTGGATGGTTTGAATGAATTAACCGGGCATGCTGCGGCTATTTTGGAAGCCTTGGAACTACCTTACCGTGTGGTTGATTTATGTGCGGGAGATATTGGTTTTTCAGCGCAGAAAACCTTTGATTTGGAAGTTTGGTTACCAAGTCAATCTTGCTACCGTGAAATTTCATCATGCTCATCATTCGCCCAGTTTCAAGGGCGGCGTGCTGGCATTCGTTTTCGCTCTGAAGGAGGTAAACCAGAAGCAGTAGCAACCTTGAATGGTTCAGGCTTGGCGATTGGACGTACCTTGGTGGCAATTCTTGAAAACGGTTGGCAGCTTGATGAACATGGCAATGATTCTGTTGTTATTCCAGAAAAATTACGACCTTATGTCGGTGGACTAGAGCGTATTGTTGTATAGGGCACCTCGAAACTTCGCCAAACTTGTGCTTTTCACCCCTAGGGAGGCGCTAATCAACTCAATAAATGATGCCTATACGCCCAAAATTGCCAGCACCTGCGTTAGTCTACTTAGCAATAGCGGGGCTATTGCTTGCGCTTGCTGTGTTGGTGATTTTGAATCGCATATCCACTCATTCAGAGTTAATCAGCACCTCCCTAGCTTCGTTGAATAAAATGGGCAATAGCGATGCTATGACTCATTTCATTGCGCCTTGCTATGAGTAAAAATCAGCGTCGTTTGACTCGTCCGAGTTTTTTCGAGGTGCCCTATAGCCCCAAGCTTATTTCCTCGCTTGTTATTATGGGCGGGGTTATTTTTTATGTCTTCTATTTTATTCCTTAGATACTGATGTTGTAATGCTTTTGAGGGTTTCACTTATTTTTGAGATTACCTTTTTACAGCCTTGAAGGTGATGCCTATTTTTTAAATAACTAATATCATTGTATGAAATCCATACCTTATTATTTTCATCTTTCCATATTAAAGCTTTTTGCGGCAGATCTATAGCGATACTTTGCTGGCACTTCATAAGTGGACTTCCTGCCTTTGGATTACCAAATATAATCAACACAGTTTCACGTAATTGAATGCCAGTTTTAGAAGCATTTTTTGAATGGTTAATTCTGTTAAAGAGAATCATTCCTTTTTCATTTAATATTTTTTCAAATCTTTCAGCTGTAGCAGTAACACTGTATTGACTCTCTACACTTATCATCCCATCAGCTGCATTAGCTGTGAATGAAATAGATAGCACCAAGAGTAATATAAATATTGTTTTTTTCACTTCATTCTCCTTTTGGGTAGAAGGCTCGAGTTAAAGGCTTTACGGAAAATTTCACTTATGACTCCCATGCTTAATTGCCAAAGCTGTAGAAACACCCCATATCCAGTTGAAAAATATTACAAATAATGGGGTAAGAAGCCCTACATCAAGTCCTGCCATACCTTTATGAGCCATCATAGGGAATACAACAAACAATTGAACGGCTGTGGGGAATAGGCTTAGAACTGCTCCTTTGAGCAATAGTTTTGATTGCAATATAGGCAATATAAACAGTAGTCCCCATAGGCCTCCCCATACAATGCGAGGGTAGAGCCAATCAGGTGATAAGGGTGGGGCGATAGCAACACCCAGTGATGCCGTGATGCCGTAGTAGCCAAACGCCCATACAGTAAGGCTATTGGCCAATGCACCTACAGAGCCTGCGGCAAAGAAAATGAGCAGTTTTTTCATATTTTACTCCTGAAAAAAGTAATCTTCATAATTGCTCCCCCTTGTATAAAGCCTATATTAGTTTGAACCTATTAGTTTGAATGGTTATGCAATTTGTTCATGTTATCAACAACTCAAAATTCGCTTTTCCTATAGAAATACCATTCACGATGATTTCTAATGTATGCAAACCTTGATAATACTTGCGCGTACTTATCTTTTTCATCATGTGTTTTTTTGCAAAGGTGAGAGTTTCATTTGGGGCTAATTTTTTAATACGCCACTTGAATACCTTGGGTGATGTTGTGCCATTGGCTTTTTGATGGTGAATAATATAATCAATCATCAAGCTCTGCGTATGTGTGGCATTTGAAATAATTGAGGTGTTGAACTGCAATGCTGTGCCAAAGGTGACCTTGGGGGTTTCAATTTGTATTTTCACTTGTTTCAGCTTAGGCGAATGATAACCAAAGACCTGCAACACTTGGTTGTTACCTTGTTTGAGTAATGTTCTGCAAGCGTGGCGGATAAGCTTCTTTCGTTCCGTACTGGCTCCAGACATCCATTGTTTTGCAATGTTTGCTACAAGCTCGGGATGATCTTTGGCAATATCATTTAAATTGTTTGCGACCGAACGCCGCACATATTCTTCATGATCATCTTTAAGTATTTCCAATATCTCAATGACAGGGTAGGGATCGTTGATAAAAGCAGGCAACTGCATAGCCCAAGGCAATCTTGGACGAGAACCTTCTGATGCCAGTCTCCGTACATGCCTATCTGCATCTTTAGCCCACTCTTTCATGGTAAGCAGTGTCTTTTCAGGATACTCTAAAAGAAAAAAACGAATGCCAAACTCTGAAGAAAAGCGTTTGGTGCATTCTTTGAATAAAGTCATGGATAAATCAAAATGTTTTTGACCATATAAACCCACATAATGTGTGATGGGCATAATCGCCCAGCCCGCAATACCTTGTTTATCCGTCGTGACACCAAAAATATCACCCTCACGTGCAGGGCTCAGGCTTTCTAGAATAATTTCACCAGCTTTTGCGAAATCATTGGGTAAATATTTGACCATTGCATACATGATTTGTTCAGAACGCTGTTTTAATTCAAGCGCATCCAAGCCTTCTGACGCAGCAACGAAAAAACCTTTGTTATCAAACCCAGACCATTGCTGATGAAATTGTTCAGCCATCGCAAAAATAAGCTCGGTGTTAAATGCGTTTTTAAAAGGTTCGACCATGAAATATCCTGATTTATATTCTTTAAATCATTGCTGTCCGATGAAACAATAAAGGGCAACAAAAAAGGTCTGAATTCCCAAGTGATTATGTTAGATTTGTAGTTGCATAGACAGCAAATCAACAGACTGGAGAATTCAGACCAT
>Ga0256829_1000502_pt1 | contig 38987 bp, 36 predicted proteins | sample 131447metaG_FD_185979 | JGI IMG/M metagenome (GOLD analysis project Ga0256829, IMG submission 185979) | Hydrothermal vent microbial communities from Lau Basin, Pacific Ocean - 131-447 | ecosystem: Environmental > Aquatic > Marine > Hydrothermal vents | place: Pacific Ocean: Lau Basin | collected... | reverse complement strand
CGGCGGCGGTCATCCAGGTGCTGGAGCGTAAGCCCCAGGGTGGCGGACAGGTGTTGCAGTAGATCGGGCCAAGGCGGGGTGGAAAAGGTCACTATACGACGGCTGACAACCGTCGCTGTTGCCACGATTCCCGCGGGGTTGCAAAGGGGTACTGCCGCCGAGGAGCGCCAGCCGGCCCGGGCGCGGGGTTCGTCCCAAGGAGTGGGGTTCTTGTGCCGGGCCCAGTCGTCCATGATTTGTATCTTGCCGCTGCGCCAGGCGCGACCGCTGGGGCCCTGGCCTTCGGGGCTGTCATCCACCCGTACCGTGATGGTGTCGAGGTACTCCGCCATGCCTTCACCGGCCAGGGCTTCAAAGACCATCTTTTTGCTTTCGTCCGGGTGTCCCACCCAGGCCCCGTCCGCACCGGCGAAGAGTGCCCAGTCCACCAGGATCTGGGCGAGACCCGCCCGATCCGTTACCGTGGCCAGCCGGCAGTCGAGGTCGAGGATCAATTCTGCGAGCCTGGACATTATCGATATGTTTTTAGATGATTTCCTGGATGCTAAGGTAAATGGGCGCTAAGTAGCAAGGTTTTTCGCCCGGATTATGCTGTATACCGGAACCCATGAACCAAGCCGTCTATAATCCTAGCACGATCCTGAAGGAACAATCCGACCGATGATTCCCGTTATTCTTTCCGGCGGTACCGGCTCGCGCCTGTGGCCGTTGTCGCGTGAGCGCCATCCGAAGCAGTTCCTGAAGCTGCACGACGCGGAGCAGACCCTGTTCCAGGCGACCCTGTTGCGCCTGGCCAGTCTGCCCGAGATCGAGCCGCCGCTTGTGGTCAGCAGCGTGGAACACCGCTTTCTTGCCGCCGAGCAGTTGCATGCCCTGGGGGTCAAGCCCCGGGAGTTGTTGCTGGAGCCGGTGGGACGCAATACCGCGCCGGCGATCGCTGCCGCGGCACTGGTGGCCGGCGGGGGGGAGGATCTCCTGCTGGTGTTGCCGGCGGATCATGTTATTGGTGACGTGCCGGCTTTTGCGCGCGCGGTTGAGGCTGGCAGCCAGGCGGCGCGCGAAGGGGCCCTGGTTGTGTTTGGCATCGTTGCGGATCGGCCGGAAACCGGATTCGGTTACATTCGTGCCACGAAGAAATTAGCGAATGGCGCCCCGGTACGGGTCACGGAGTTCGTGGAAAAACCGGATGCCGAACAGGCTCAAGGCTACATTGATTCCAGCGAGTATTTATGGAACAGTGGAATGTTCTTGTTCCGTGCCGACCGTTATCTTGAGGCCCTGGCCCGGTATGCACCGGCGGTGCTGGAGGCGGTCGAGGCGGCGGTCGAGGTGGCGGAGCGAGACCTTGATTTCTGCCGCCTGGCGAAGGCGCCGTTTATGGAGGCGCCCGATATTTCGATCGACTATGCGGTGATGGAGCACACCCACGAGGCCATGGTGGTTCCACTCGATGCCGGCTGGAGTGATATTGGTACCTGGGATGCGCTTGCCGCCGTGCAGCGGTCCGACGGCGACGGCAATGTGGCCAGCGGGGATGTGTTGCTCGAGGATGTACATGGCAGCTATGTGCGCGCCGAGCATCGACTGGTGGCGGTGCTGGGGCTAGGCAACCAGATTATTGTCGAGACTCCCGATGCGGTTCTGGTCGCGGATCGAAGCCGCGCGCAGGAGGTCAGAAAACTGGTTTCCCGGCTCAATGCCGAGGGACGGCGGGAATCGCTGTTTCATCGCCGTGTGTATAGGCCCTGGGGATGGTATGAAGGCATGGTCGAAGGCGAGCGGTTTCAGGTCAAGCACATCGGCGTGAACCCCGGTGCCACTTTGTCACTGCAGATGCATCATCATCGCGCCGAACATTGGACCGTGGTCAGCGGTACCGCCGAGGTCACGCGCGGAGACGAGGTGTTTTTTCTGACCGAGGACCAGTCGAGCTATATTCCGCTTGGAACCCACCACCGGCTGTACAATCCAGGACGGATTCCGCTCGAGCTGATCGAAGTCCAGACCGGGAGTTATCTCGGTGAGGACGACATTGTTCGGTTTGAAGATGTTTATGGACGCAAGGGAGATGAGGGGACGAAATGAGCCAATCCAGCCGCGCCCGCACCGGGGCACTCGCCGAACCAATCCGGTGTTTCAAGGCCTATGATGTGCGGGGACGGGTGCCGGAGGAACTTGATGAGGTGCTCGCCTATCGTATCGCCCGGGCCTATGCAGAATTTATTGCCGCGCGTGAGGTTTGCATGGGACGCGATGTGCGCAATTCCAGTATTGCGATCGCCGATGCCGTGGCCGAGGGATTGATGGATGCCGGCGTGCGGGTTCGGGATCTCGGCCTTTGCGGCACGGAGGAAACCTATTTCGCCACCTTCGATGGAGGGTTGGATGGGGGCGTGATGATCACCGCGAGCCATAATCCCGCAGACTATAATGGGTTGAAGTTTGTCCGCCAGCAGGCCCATCCGTTGAGTGCGGACACCGGGCTCATCGATATCCGCCGCCGCGCCGAGGCCGGTATCTTCGTGGCCCCGCCCGCGCCGGGAGAGCGTATCGAAGCGGGGGACAAGAGCGCGTATCTTGATCATCTTATGAGCTATGTGGACCCGGCTCGGCTCAAACCCCTCAAGCTGGTCGTCAATGCCGGAAACGGTTGTGCGGGAACCATTGGAAAGAGGCTTGCCGAACGCCTGCCGTTCGAGTTTGTGACACTCGACTTCGAGCCCGACGGCGATTTTCCCAACGGGGTTCCCAACCCCATGCTCAAAGCCAATCGGCAGCGTACCGCCGAGCAGGTGCGCGCCGTGGGGGCGGATCTTGGGATTGCCTGGGACGGCGATTTCGACCGCTGTTTTTTCTTCGATGAAACCGGGGCGTTCGTCGAGGGATACTACATCGTGGGACTGCTCGCCGAGATCTTTCTCGACCGGCATCCGGGTGCGAAGATCCTCCACGATCCACGCCTGACCTGGAATACCATCGATATCGTTACCCGCCATGGTGGGACTCCGGTAGTGGTAAAAAGCGGGCACGCGTTCATGAAGGAGAAGATGCGTACCGCGGGCTGCGTTTATGGCGGCGAGATGAGTGCTCACTATTATTTCGAACGTTTCGGCTATTGCGACAGCGGGATGATCCCCTGGTTGTTGGTGGCGAGCCTGATAAGCACCAGCGAGCGGACATTGGCGGAACTGGTGCGCGAGCGCGAGGCGCTCTATCCGGTAAGCGGCGAGATCAATCGCCGGGTCGAGGATGTCCCGGGGGTACTCCAGGCCGTGGAACGGTATTATGCCGCCCGGAAGCCGAAAATCGAGCGCATGGATGGCCTGTCGATGGAGTTCGATCGCTGGCGGTTCAACCTTCGTCCCTCCAATACTGAACCCTTGTTACGCCTGAACGTGGAATCGCGCGGGGATCGTGAGTTGATGTTGCACCAAACCGGTGAACTGCTCGGGCTGATGGGTGGGAAACCGGAGTAAATCCGCCGGGCCGGGATCAGCCCGGGCGTGGCGGATTCCAAGCCGGAAGCAGGGCGGCGAACTTGCCTTGGTTTACGGCTTGCGCAAGGGCCGCGATTTCCCGATCATGGCGGCGGTCGTTTTTCGCCTCCCCCACCTGTGCCCGTACCGTGCGGTATACCCGCTGGAGTTCGGTGGTGGTGGTGAGCGGTTTCTGGTGATCGAGCGCGGCGCTGGCGGTGAGTAACTCGATGGCCAGAATATGGGCCACGTTATCTGCGAGTCTTAACAGCTTCAGGCCGGCCCAGGGCGCCATGCTCACATGATCCTCCTGGCCGGCGGAAGTGGGCAGGGTGTCCACGCTTGCCGGATGGGCCAAGGTCTTGTTCTCCGAGGCGAGCGCCGCGGCGGAAACATGGGCGAGCATAAAACCGGATTCGAGTCCCGGCTTCCACGCCAGAAATTCCGGCAAGGCGGGGTTGATACCCCGCATGAAGGTGTCGATGCGCCGCTCGGCCAAGGCCCCGATCTCGCTGAGCGCGATACTCATGAAGTCGGCTACCAGCGCAATCGGTTCGGCATGGAAGTTGCCACCCGAAATCACGTCGTCTCCAAACACCAATGGATTGTCGGTGGCACCGTTCGCTTCGCGCTCGAGTACGCCGGCGGCGTGGGCGAGGGTGTCCCACACGGCACCGAGAACCTGCGGTTGACAACGGCTCGAGTAGGGGTCTTGCACCCGGGTGCAGGACCGATGCGAGCGCCAGATTTCACTGCCGGTCAACAGCGAGCGAAATGCCCTGGCCACGGCGATCTGTCCGCGTTGGCCGCGGGCGGCATGGATGCGGGCATCGAAGGGGGTGTAAGAGGCGGCCAACCCCTCGACCGCCAGGGCTCCGGAGACGATGGCGCTGGCGAGTAGGCTTTCTCCGGTAAACAACCCTTCGAGGGCCAGTGCGGTGGAAAGCTGGGTTCCGTTCAGCAGCGCAAGCCCTTCCTTGGGGGCCAGTTCCAACGGCTCTAGTTCGGCCGCGTGCATAACCTCGGAACCCTTGAGCAGCTCGCCGGCGCGGGTGGCTTCACCTTCCCCGATCAGGGCGAGCGCCAGATGGGCGAGGGGAGCGAGGTCGCCCGAGGCGCCGACCGAGCCACGCTCGGGAATGCGCGGGGTTACGCCGCGGTTGAGGAGCGTAAGCAAGGCCTCGACCACGACCGGGCGGACACCCGAAACCCCGGTTGCCAACGCGTTGGCTTTGAGTAACAACATGCGGCGCACGATGCGCTCGGGTAAAGGATCGCCGATGCCCGCGGCGTGGCTACGTACTAGGTTGTATTGCAGGCGTGCGAGATCGCCGGGCTCGATGCGCCGCGAGGCCAATGCTCCGAAGCCGGTGTTGATGCCATAGACGGCGACATCCTGCTGCAGGACCCGCCCGACCGTGTCTGCCGAGCGCTGCATCGTCTCCCGCGCCTCGGCGTCGAGTACCAGGGTCGGCGGTGCATGGTCGAAGCGTGCTAGTGCCGCCAGGTCAAGATTTTTCCCATTAATCCGAGTTTCAGGCATCCTGTTTTCTCCCGTCGAGGTAGATGGCCCGCGGCGCAAGACCGCCAAGGCGGTAACTGAGAAACTCCGGCCCTGGAATATCCCACAGGGTAAAATCGGCTCGTGCGCCCGGTCGGAGCGTGCCGATTTCGCCCCGGCGTCCCAGTGCGCTGGCGCCATGCCAAGTGAACCCGGCAAGTGCTTCGGCCGGGGTCAGGCGAAACAGGTTGGCCCCCAGGTGCAACGCCGCCAGCGGGCTGGCGATGGGGGAACTTCCGGGGTTGAGATCGGTGGCGAGTGCCATTGGCACCCCGGCCGCACGTAAGGCGCTGACGGGAGGAACCCGGCGCTCACCGAGAAAATAAAACGCTCCCGGCAGGAGCACGGCAACCGTATTGTGCGCGGCCATCGCCGCAATGTCATCCTCGTCCGCATACTCCAGATGGTCGCAGGAAATCGCTCCAAGCTCAGCGGCGGCCCGGGTGGCGCCCTGGTGGGTGAGTTGCTCGGTATGGGCGCGGCAGGCCAGGCCCAGCTCACGGGCGCGGCCGAATACCGCGCGCATCTCCTCCACCGTGAAGGCGATGGATTCGCAGAATACATCGACGCACTCGGCCAGTCCTTCCGCGGCGACCGCGGGAAGGGTTTCGTCAATGACCTGGTGCAAATAATTTGTGCGCTTGACCCCCGGCGGGATGGCGTGGAGGGCCAAGTAGGTGGCGACGATGCGTACCGGGGCCGTCTCGCCGAGGCGCCGGATCGCGCGTAGTTGTTTCAATTCCGCTGTCGGCGTGAGGCCGTAGCCGCTCTTGATCTCTACCGTGGTCGCACCCTCGCGGGCGAGGGCGGCGAGTCTCGGCAGACTCTGGTCCACGAGTTCTTGCTCGCCGGCCGCCGCGACCGCAGCCACGGTGGCGCGGATTCCGCCGCCGCGCCGGGCGATGGCCTCATAGCTCGTGCCGCCCAGGTATGCCGCGTGTTCCTCCATGCGGTTCCCGGCGTAGCACAGGTGCGTGTGACAATCGACGAAGCCCGGCAGGATCACCGCCTGGGCGGCATCATGGCGCGCCCTTGCCGGCGCGGAAGCGGGCACGTCGAGGGCGGCAATGCGCCCCGCCCGCACCGCGAGGCTGGAGGCCGGCGTGCCCAGGTGACCCTGATCCAGGGCATAGACACGGGCGTTTTCCATCACGAGGTCGTACACTGCCATGACCGTTTGTCTAATCTATTCAGCATAACAGCGAGAAGAGTTCTTATGCTTGAGGAAAAACGACTGACCTTTCGATACCTGCTCACTCCGCAGGGTTGGCTTCGCGATCAGGCGCTGGTAGTGGACGCCGAGGGAATGATCCGGGATATCGAGCCGGCCTCCGGCCCATGGACCGGGACGTTGGCGTTACCGGGGATTCCGAACGCGCACAGTCACGTGTTCCAGCGCGCCCTGGCCGGTCGCGGCGAGGCCCACCGAGGGGGGGATTCCTTCTGGAGTTGGCGCCGGGAAATGTACCGGTTGGCGGCGAGGCTGGATGCCGAGGACTTGTATGTGATTGCGCGTTACGCGTACGGTGAAATGCTTGCCGCGGGGTTTACCTCGGTGGCCGAGTTTCATTACCTGCATCACGCGCCGGATGGCGCGCGGGGGCCGGAGATGGCCGAAGCGGTGATTGCCGCGGCCCGGGATGCCGGGATTCGGTTACGGCTGATACCGGTGCTCTACCAGCGCGGTGGATTCGACCGGGTGGCGCAGCCGGAGCAGGCCCGTTTCATTCACTCCCGGGTAAAAGAGTTCCTCGATCTGCTTGCGGCTCTCGCCCCGTATCGGCCGGGGCTCGGCTTTCATTCCCTGCGTGCGGTGGCACCGCAGACCATTGCGCAGGCCTTGCCGGTGGCGCGGCGGGTGATCGGGGATTCGGTTCCGGTACACATCCATATTGCCGAACAGCGGCTTGAGGTCGAGCAGTGCCGCAAGGCGAGCGGGAATACCCCGGTCGAGATTCTTCTCGACGCGGTGGCGGTGGATGAACGCTGGGCGTTGGTGCATGCCACCCACGCCACGGCCGCGGAATTCGAACGGCTCGCCGGGCGTGGGGCCTGTGTGGTGATTTGCCCCATCACTGAGGCTTGCCTCGGTGATGGGGTGCCCGGCCTGAAGCCTTGGATCGAAGCCGGCGGTGCGCTGGCGCTCGGCTCCGATGCCAATACCCGTCTCGATGCGGTGGAGGAGATGCGGTGGTTGGAATATGGTCAGCGTCTTGCCCGTGAGACCCGGGCCTGCCTGGCCGACGGCACGGGCCTGGGCGCGGCGCTGTGGCGACGCATCGCCGCGGGTGGAGCCCAGGCGCTGCAATTGCCGCTGGGGGCGCTGGCACCGGGACGGGCGGCGGACCTGCTCGTACTAGAGGCCGATGCCACTGCGCTGCGGGGACACGCGCCGCCGGGGTGGGTGGATGCGCTCGTTATCGGTGGTTCGAGGGCGGATGTGGCCGCGGTGTATGTCGGGGGGCGGCGGGTGGTCGAGGGAGGGGCGTGGCCGGGGCAGGGGGAGGTGACACACCGCTATCATGATCGGATGATCCAACTGTTGGAGAGTCGATGAAGGCTTACACGATTCGGGAACCCGACGAGAACTTGGCTTTACCGGTGGTGGCGAGCATCCCGCACGCGGGAGTGGGCCTGGTGCCGGGGCTGCGCCGGCGCCTGGCCGGCGATTACATGCGCACCCTGCCGATGACCGACTGGCATCTGCCTCTCTTGTTCGATTTCCTTCCGGCGCTGGGGGTGACGTTGATCGTGGCCGAAATGAGCCGCTTCGTGATCGACCTGAATCGCCCGGCGGACGGGCGGGCGCTGTATCCGGGACGGTTCGAAACCGGGCTGGTGCCGCTCACGGGATTTAACGCCGAACCGGTATTCGACGTGCCACCCAGCGAGGTGGAGATCGAACGGGCCCGACATGAAATTTATGCCCCATATCATGCGGCGCTCGATGCACTGCTTGAGCGGCGTCGCCGGGGAAGGCGGGTGGCGTTTTTCGATCTGCACAGCGTGACTTCGGAGCCGACCCGGGTCAGCGCGACGCTACCGGCCGAGATAATGTTGGGTGATCGCGACGGGCGCAGTTGTGCGCCATGGTTGCGCGAGACCACGGCCGCAGCCTACCGGGAAGAGGGCTTTTCGGTGATCGCCAACAACCCTTACAAGGGTGGGTGGATCACCGAGCGGGTGGGAAAGCAGGAGGGGACTGAGGCGTTACAGGTCGAGATGAGCTGGGCAGCCTACTTGGATCCGGCGGATCCAGCCGCCGCCCCCGCTACGCCTCGCTTTGCCCGGGCCCGGGAGCGGCTCAGGGGGGTGTGGGCACGGTTGCTCCCGGACGTATGCGGGCGTCTGCGGTCAGCATGAGCCAGGCAAGCGCGTGGCCAAGCGCCCAACCGGCGATAATGTCGGCGAGAAAGTGATAAGAGGTCAGGATGAGGGTGAGTGCGAGTGCGAGCAGCACCGCTACGCCGAGCGTCCGCAGCCGGGGCCAGACCGCGACCACCAGCACCACCAGGGTTGCCGCGACCAACATGTGGCCGGATGGAAAGCCCCTGAACGGGCCTTGCCCCGCGAACCAGTGGAAGCCGTCGAAGCCAGGGTGATACAGGTACACCCGGATGGCAATGCGCCCAAAAGTCCATTTGGCCAGGAGCTTCGTGGCAAAGGCGAGCGGGGCACCAAGACTGAGTAACGGCCCCAGGCGGGCAAGTCCCGTGAGGGCATGACGATAGGCAATCCAGGTAACACCAAGGCCCAGCAGAGAAATGGCGACGACGAAGGATCCGAGTAGATCGGGCAGGGTCGAGGCGATACGTCGTGCGGGCAGAAGACGATTGACGGCCTGGGCGAGTGGATGGTCGATCCACACGTATGCCGCGGCACAGCACAGTCCGGCGCCCAGTTGCAGCAGAATTTCCCTGGAGGCCGAAATACGGGAACCACGGGCGGGTAGGTCCCGCCAGTCGGCTAGGCTATGCGACAATATGCAATTTGGTGAAAAATTCGGTGAAAACAATGGCGGCTCCGGCTCCCTGCAGTGCTATACCAAAAATTCCAGTTCATCTTGCATTCGCGTGAAGGGATTACCCCGCGAATGTTCGATCCCGGCTTTGAGGCCAAGGCGTCGCGTCGCGCGAGCATCTTCCCGGCTCCGCACCTGCCGTGGGCGGGAACGGTACCCGCTCGCGGCTATGGCATCGCCAGCCCGCCACAACATCATACGGAAATCGAGATTACCGGGCCCCAGGGCGAGTATGGCCGGGGTTGTGGAATGCCTCCCGTACCGGCCCCGGGAGGCCGGGCAGCGGCGACTGGCCTGGAGCCTGCCGTATGCCTGAAGTTGCTCGGATTTTCTAATTATCTTTGTTCGGTGCGAGAAATATGTCTTCCTTCATTGAACCAATGTTGACACCGGTACAACCGGATATTCCACGGTCGGTCTTCTTTGTTTCCGACGGTACCGGGGTCACGGTCGAGACCCTGGGCCATAGCCTCCTCTCACAGTTCGAGACACTGAGTTTTGGCTATGTCATCATCCCGTTCGTTAATTCCGAGGAGAAGGCCCAAGAGGCGGTACGGCGCATTGATGCCGAGGCCGAGCGCTGCGGCTTGACGCCGATTGTCTTCTCCAGTTTGGTCGATGAGCGATTGCGCCAGATCGTGGACTCCGCCCAGGCGCTGACCCTGGATTTTTTCTCCGCCTTTATGCACCCATTGGAAGAGGCGCTTGGGACCGCATCCAGCCATGCGTTGGGGCGTGCGCACGGAATGCGCGATTCGGCCGGCTATCTACGCCGTATCGATGCGGTGAACTTTGCCTTGGCTGCCGATGACGGATTGAACACCGAGCGCTACCATGAAGCGCAACTGATTTTGGTAGGACTCTCGCGGGTTGGCAAGACGCCGACCTCCCTATATTTGGCCTTGCAGTACGGGATTTTTGTTGCCAATTACCCCCTGGATGAGGACGATGTCGGACGCGAAAGCCTGCCCCGGATTCTGCAAGACTACCGCGACCGGCTGTTCGGACTCACGGTCGATCCGGCCCGCTTGGTGCGGATTCGCAGTGAACGTCGCCCCGGCAGTGGCTATGCCGATCCCCAGCGGGTACGCCGCGAGGTTGAGAAGGCGCAAGCCCTGCTTCGGGCCAATGGGGTGACCGTGCTCGACAGCACGTCCATATCGGTTGAAGAGATCGCGGCAATCATCCTCTATCAGACGGGGCTCAGCCCTGCCCTCCCGTGAGAAATATGGTGTTTGGCATATCACGGTAGCACTTATGTTGAGCTTGGCACTTCCCGGACTGCTGGAGGCAGGATCTGTTCCAGCCGCGTGGTTTGATATGTTGATGAGTATTCATAAGTAAATTCCCGATGTTTATTGCGATTGGCGGGTGCTCCGGCGGGGCACCATTCTGCTCTATTCCGCACCTACACCAATCGCCACCCGAAAAATAGCTGGATTATTGCCACGAGGAAACCCGGGTTACGTCGCCGGTGGGAGTGGGCGGAGCGTAATTCCAGGGGGGTGAATACGACATAGAGTAGCAACAAAAGCCGGATCGTGCCATGATGCTCCTAGCTTGGGCATCAAGGAGAGATGAATGGCAAGATGGTGGGAACGCCTGGGTTTCGGTAGCCGGGAGATGAAGCGTTACCGGGAAGATGGGCCACTGGAACGGGACTGGTCCGCACATGAGGCGGAAGTGCGTAGGGATCGTGAGCAGCATGTCCGGCAAGAGGCTGCGGTAGCGGGGATCAGCGACGCAGAGAAACTGGCCCAGATGAGATCGGATCGGGATCGGCTCAAGGCGCGGATCGCGGCGCTCGAAGCCATTATGGCCGATCCGGAGAAGGGACAGAATGCGATTTTATATTTTCGTCTTCGGGCGATCTGGTCGATGTGCCACCGTGATCTGCAGGTATTGTCGCGGCAGTTTCGCGAAAAATACATAAGTGAGTCCTGGGTCGCGCCGCCGGTTAATCCCGGGCTGCAGGCTGCCGAGGCCGAGGCTGGGGAACTGCGTAAGGAGATTGCGCGGTTACAGTATGAGCTGCATGAGCGGGAGCGGCCTTTCCGCAAAGGGGAGCAGGGAATGCTCCATGCGGCCCTGATCGAGACCGAGCGCCGCCTCACGGAGGCCGATGTGCGGCTCGGAAATCTGCGCCGGGAGATGAGGCTCGAGGTTGCCGCCCCGCAGGGTGGAGAATTGTCCTGTAATACCCGGCGGGCTATCAATACCCTGCTGATTGCTCTCGCCCAGCATTTCTACCTGCTGTATCGGGAGGATCAGATCGCCGAGGCGGCGCTGAGTGCGGCACGCAAGCCGGTTGAGGAGGCCTATTTCGGTCTTGCCGAGGAGTGTTTGCGCATGGAGCATAAGGTGCGCGAACTCATCGCCGCGGCGGGTCGAGAGGAAAAACGTCATGAAATGGTACGCCGCCGTGCTGCCTATCTGCATACCCGGTTGCGTTATGCCGATGCCGCGAGTGCAATCCCGGTGGCGGAATCGCTGAGTACATTGCCGACCCGGGTGGGAGCGGCGGATGAACCCTTGTCGAGCTATGGCGAAATGCTGCCGGTGAATATCCTTACCCGCGATTATTGGGACTTGAGCCGAACGCTGCTGCCCTGAGAAGCGTGGTGTTGTGCGCTCCCGGGCTCATCAGGGTCGGTGAGAGCCGCGGCTTGCCCAGCCGCTCGAGTTTGTTGTTGCGGATCAGCTGGATCACTCGGCTGGTATAGAGGATACGGTGCTGGGAGTAAGCCACCAGGGTGGCGGCCAGGATGAGCGGATCCAGTGGTTTGGCGGTTGCCCGCATGAGCGCTCGACGGGCGCGAAACCGGCGATAGGCAAAGCCGACGTTCAGGTTGTAGAGGTAGTCCTCTACCGAGTGTGCCAAGTCGGGGTAAACACGCACGAGATGGGTCGCACCTTCAGCGCGCCCACGCGGTACTACACCGGCCTCCGGTTTCCAGGTCCAGATTCCAAATAAGTTGTTCGCACCGCGAGCGAATTTCGACGTGCCCCAGCCGCTTTCCTTGGCGGCCTGGGCGAGGATAAGGCCGAGCGGTACCGTGTCGCAGCGGCGGAGCAGGCGGATCCGTCCGGCGGCCGTGCCCAGGGATTGACTAACTTGATATTTCCGGGCAAGGCGTAGTACGCGTTGCGGCAGATGGTCACCAGGGACATCGTTTAAGCGGGGAAGAATACGGCGCAGGTAGCTTCGTTCCCGGCGGATGCGGTTGTTGGCGGCAATCGCCAGGGGCAGGATCACGCGTAAAAAGAGGGCTTTTTTCTCCGTGATAGGTAAATGCTCCAGCCCGGCGGGGAGATTTTTAAGCCCGAGAGGAGGAACCGGCGCTTGCGGTGGCCAGGAGTATTTATAGAACCGGAATAGATGCGTCAGGCCGCGGGGGGTGGTCGCCACGACCGGCACCAGGCGGGTATGCCACTCGAGACCCGCCAGAGAATGCTGTGCCACCCACCAGGACAGAGCGATGGCAGCGGCCGCAGGAGTCAGAATTGCCGCAAGCAAAACCGGTGTTTTTTTATTCATGTGTGCCATCGTAGCTGAAATGCACTTCGCGCACTCCGGGCAGATGGGGCAGCGTGGCGAGCAGCGTATCGACTTCGCGCTGTCCTGGAGCGGCGAGACTTAGACGCAGGTGGGCTATCCCCGCCTGGCTGTTGGCAGCCATCTGCCGGATGGTGGCACCGTTCCGGCTCAGGTAGGCAGTCAATTCGGCAATCAGACCGGGGCGATCTTCGAGTAATAGGTTGAGGTCGATTCCCTCGCCGCTCCAGTGTGCCTCCAGTACTTGGTCGGGAGTGCGCGCCGCGCTAATGCGAAAACTGGCGCAATCGAAGCGATGTATGCGAATTCCGCGGCTACGGGTCAGCAGGGCGGCAATACGTTCGCCGGGCCGGGGCTGGCAGCAGCGGGCCGACTCGGTCGCCAACTCCGGCATTCCGGCGACAATGGGAGTGGCGAGTTGGTTGGCCGATTTGCGGTAGCGCCGTACGGGAGCGGGTTTTCTGGGTGCAGTGCTCGCCGGTGCGTTTATTGCCGGGGCCGAGACTTGGTGAAACCAGGCACGCAGTTTGCGCCGTGCCCGTCGGGTGACGGCATAACCGGCCTCGGGGCGCAGCCAATCGGGGCTGGGACGGGGTTCGGTGCGGGTGAGAATCTCGACGGTATCACCGGTGGAGAGGGGGCGTGTGAGTGGCACCATGAGTCCGTTCACCCGGGCACCGATGGTGCGATGGCCTAATTGGGTATGCACCCCGTAGGCGAAATCGAGTGGGGTTGCCCCGGGAGCCAGGTCGATGATTCGTCCGCGTGGGGTCAGTGCGTAAACCCGTTCACCACCGAGTTCGGTGGCGATGCCGTGGGCCAGGTCCGCAGTATCTGCGGAGTCCTCGCTCAACAGGCGGCGGAGCCAGCCGATGCGCTCCTCGAGTGCCGGATCATGGGTGATACCTTCCTTGTAGCGCCAGTGAGCGGCGATACCCAGTTCGGACTCCTGGTGCATGGCCTCGGTCCGGATTTGAATCTCCAGTGCCTGCCCGCCGTCATCGATCACGGCGGTATGCAGCGAGCGGTAAAAGTTGCCCTTGGGCACGGCGATGTAATCATCGAACTCGTGGGGGATGTGACGCCAGTTTCCATGAACGACTCCCAGGGCGGCGTAGCAGGCAGGAATGTCGGCAACGATGATTCGCAGGCCCAGCAGGTCGTACAGATCTTCAATGGTAACGTCTTTGCGCTGCATCTTGCGGCTTATGCTGTAAATATGCTTAGGGCGACCGCTGAGGCGGGCCTGGATTCCCGCTTCGGTGAGCAGTTGTTCCAGGCGGTTTCGTGTCGCCGCAAGCCGGGCCTCCCGGGCCGCGCGACGCTCGGTGAGCGCCGCGGCGATTTCGGCATACCGTTCGGGTTCGGTGGCGCGAAAGGCCAAATCCTCCAGTTGCCACTTAAGTTGCCATATTCCCAGACGGTTGGCCAGCGGGGCATAGAGTAGAAAGACTTCATGGGCAAGCGCCTTGCATTCGGCGTCGTGGTGGTCTTTGATAAGCATCAGCCGGGCAAGCGGTCGGGCGAGTACCAGGGGGACGATGCGGATGTCGTGGATCAGGGCGAGGAACAGGCGCCGGAGGTTTTCCTTCTGGGCCGGGTCTTGCGTATGCAGGGCCTCGCTCGCGGCCAGATTCGGTTCCGGCAGGGCGGAGATTTGGGCGGCCAGCTCGCGTACCCCGTCACCGGCAATGGTCGCAAGAGTTTCCGGTTTGATTACCCCTGCGTTCAGCAGGGGGGCAGCCGCCGCAGCGAGGCGCCAGTCCTGGGGGAGATCGAGGCCCTGGAGGATCTCAACAATGGTTTGTGATTGGGCGGCCAGCGGGGGCGGCGCATGCGTCAGCAAGCGAGCCAGAGTGATGTTTTCGGTAACTTCCATCGCGATGCCCAAGGCACATTACAGGATAGGTTATCTTATGCTCATCTTTGCCAATCAAGAGGGTTGACCAGCATGAAGATACGACATTTGTGGGTGAGCGGACTTCTGGGGCTTGCGGCCGTCACAGCTTGGGGTCAGGGTAGTGGACTCGACATCAATGTGAGTAACAATGCAGCCCGAGTTTCCTATGATTCCCAGATCGGCTATTCGGGACTCGATTTTTTGTTTCAGGGGTTGCATAATACCGATGCCGGTAATATCGCTGGCATCGGTTTGGGCCTGCGGGCCAACGCCAACCCTGGTGGGGCCCCCATCACCGCGATTTTGGGCGCCAAGGCCTTGTGGCTGGATCCTAGTTATACTGGGATTTCCAGCGGTTATGTAGTGGCCCTGGGTGGGGGGGTGGAGTTTGCCCTGCCGGCCTATAATCGCCTGGTTTTCGGTGGATATCTGTATTGGGCGCCCAATATAACGAGTTTTTCCAATGCCGACCGGTATCTTGCTCTGGAGGCCCGGGCGGGATATCGACTGATGCCGAACGGGACGATCTATCTCGGATACCGTCATATGACCGCAAGATTTAAGGGAACCGATTCTCTGGTCATGGATAACGGGTTCAATATCGGCTTTTCCATCCGGTTTTAAAATCATGTCCGGACACAGTAAATGGGCTAATATCCAGCACCGTAAAAACGCTCAGGATGCGCGTCGCGGCAAGATTTTTACCCGCCTGGTGCGCGAGATTTCCACCGCCGTGCGCACGGGCGGGGCCGATGCCGCGGCCAATCCCCGGTTGCGTCTTGCTCTCGACAAGGCCAATGCCGCCAACGTGCCCAAGGATAATATCGAGCGGGCGATCAAGCGGGCCAGTGGGGGGATCGACGGCCAGGCCATCGCCGAGGTTCGCTATGAAGGGTATGCTCCCCATGGGGTGGCGGTGCTGGTGGAGTGCATGACCGACAATCGTAATCGTACGGTCGCCGAAGTGCGTTATGGTTTCAGCAAGTATGGTGGTCATCTCGGGGCTGATGGGTCGGTGTCCTATCTATTTAGCCGGGTGGGGCAGATTCGCCTGGGAGCCGACCAGGATGAGGAAAAGGTACTCGATATCGCCCTGGAAGCGGGGGCTGAAGACGTCGAGCGCGACGAGGAAAACGCCTTCGAGGTAATCACCGATCCGGCCGATTTCGAAGCTGTGCGGGATACCTTGCGGGCCGCCGGCCTTGCCTTGGAAGAGGCCGAGATTACCCAGCGACCCGCTACCTGGGTGGAACTGGATGTGGCGCAGGCGGAAAGTGTGCTCAAGTTGCTTGATGCGTTGGAGGATCTTGACGATACCCAGAATGTCTATTCCAATGCCCATTTCCCGGCAGAGACCTTTGCCTAGCCCCAAGGTACCAAGGCATAGGCTGGTGATTCTTGGTATCGATCCGGGGTCTTACCGGACCGGTTATGGAGTGATTGCGGTGGAAGGCCGGCGGCAGACGGTTTTGGCTCAGGGGGTGGTTCGCGCCCCGCGCCGCGGTGGACTGGGCGACCGGCTGCGCACTATTTACACCGGAGTTGCCGCCCAGGTCAGGTGCCATGTTCCCGATGAGGTCGCGGTGGAGCAGGTCTTTGTAAACCGTAATCCCGCCACGGCACTGATTCTGGGCCAGGCGCGGGGGGCCGCTTTGGCCGCCGCGCTGGTCGCGGGATGTGTGTTGGCCGAATATACGCCGCGTGCGGTCAAACTGGCCGTGGTCGGCTCGGGGGGGGCCGATAAGAGGCAGGTCGCGCATATGGTGCGTCATCTTTTGGGGCTTGCCGCCCCGATTGCCGAAGATGCGAGCGATGCCCTGGCTGTGGCGTTATGCCATGCTCACAGCCGCGAACTCGGCAGCAAATTGGTGTTAGGCGCGTGATCGGCTTCTTGCGCGGGCGGATTATTCATCGGCGACCGCCACGGATTTTGCTCGATGTCGGTGGGATTGGCTATGAACTGGAAGCCCCGCTCTCGACTTTTGCCGCGTTGCCCGCCGGCGACGGGGAAACACGCCTTTATACTCACCTGGTGGTGCGCGAGGATACCCTGCAACTTTATGGCTTTGCCGCTGAACGTGAGCGGGAATTGTTTCGGGCGCTGATTCGGGCGAGCGGCGTTGGCGCCAAGCTCGCCCTAAGCATTCTCTCGGGGTTAAGCGTCGAGGAGTTTTCCCGCGTGATTGTGGAACGCGACGTGGCGAGGCTCAAGCGATTACCCGGTATCGGTCAGAAGACCGCCGAGCGGCTGGTGGTGGAGATGGCGGATCGGGTGGTGGCCTCTGCGGCCGCGGCCGCGAGCATACCGGGTAATGTGCGCGGTGAGGCCGAGTCGGCACTCGGTGTGCTGGGCTACAAGCCACGTGAAATCGCCACCTTGCTGAGCGGCGTGGAAACCCGAGAACGTACCAGTGAAGAGGTGGTGCGAGAGGCCCTGCGACGGGCACTGGGAGGGGATCGATGAGCGAACGACTGGTGGACCGGGAGGTTGTCGCCCCCGAACTGCACGATGAGTTGCAGCTGCGCCCCGAGCGGTTGGCCGATTACATTGGCCAGGATCAGGTGTGTGCCCAAATGGAGATTTTTATCCGTGCCGCCCGCGGCCGTTCCGAGGCGCTGGATCATTGTCTGATTTTCGGTCCGCCCGGATTGGGCAAGACCACGCTCGCGCACATCATTGCTCACGAGATGGGTGTCGAGTTGCACCAGACCTCGGGGCCGGTGCTGGAACGGCCGGGGGATCTGGCCGCACTGCTCACCAATCTGGCCCGTGGCGATGTGCTTTTTGTCGATGAAATTCACCGGCTGAGTCCGGTGGTGGAGGAGTCGCTGTACCCCGCACTCGAGGACTATGCACTTGATATCATGATTGGCGAGGGTCCGTCGGCACGCTCGATCAAGCTGGACCTGGCCCCGTTTACGCTGGTGGGGGCGACAACGCGCGCGGGGCTTTTGACCTCCCCGCTGCGCGACCGGTTCGGTATCGTTGCGCGCCTGAATTTTTACTCTCCCGAGGCGCTGGAGCGCATCGCGGTGCGCTCGGCGGGGATTTTGGGGGTCAGCTTGCAGAGGGGCGGGGCTCGCGAGATCGCGCGCCGCGCCCGCGGGACGCCACGAATCGTCAATCGCCTGTTGCGCCGGGTGCGAGACTTTGCCGAGGTGCGCGCCGATGGGGTGGTGAGTGAGGCGGTGGCGAATGAGGCCCTGGATTTTCTGGAGGTCGATCAGCGTGGATTCGATGCCTTGGACCGGCGGCTGCTCGCGGTGATTATCGAGAATTTCGATGGGGGGCCGGTGGGCGTGGACAGCCTGGCCGCGGCGATCGGAGAGGAGCGTGGCACCATAGAAGATGTGATAGAGCCTTTTCTGATTCAGCAGGGATTTCTTAAACGAACACCCCGCGGGCGGATGGCCGGGGCGCGGGCCTGGCGTCATCTTGGGCTGATTCCTCCGGAAAGGGATCTCGACCTGTTTGACGGGGGGGAGGACAATGGCCGCTGAACCGGATTCTATCTTTGTCTGGCCGCTTCGGGTGTACTACGAAGACACCGATGCAGGGGGGGTGGTCTATCACGCACAGTATCTGAAATTCCTCGAACGGGCGCGGACCGAATGGTTACGGGCCCATGGGATCGAGCAGAATGAGCTGGCGCAAGCCGAGGGCATCGTTTTTGTCGTCACCCGGGTCGAAATAAGTTATTTGCGTCCGGCACGTTTCAACGATTCCCTGAAGGTGACGGTTCATCTGATTTCCCGCCGGATCGGTCGCATGCGGTTCGAGCAGAACATCGTGCGTACCGACGCATCGGATGAACCCTTATTGGCGGCGCTGGTCGAAGTGGCTTGTGTGGATCGACGGCGTTTTCGTGGGCGTCGAATCCCAGAAATCATCCTTAAGAAGTTGGGCTTATGACTACCAATTTTTCGATTTATCACATGGTTGCCGGCTCCAGCATCGTGGTGCAGGCCGTACTGGCCCTATTATTGCTTGCATCGATTGCATCCTGGGCTGTTATTTTTCGTAAAGTCAGTGAGTTAAGGCGGGTTTGGGCCGATACTGATGCTTTTGAAAAACGCTTTTGGTCCGGGGTGGATCTGAACGAGTTTTATCGGCGGCTCGAGCAGGATGCCCCCGGCGTGGCCTTGGGGAAGATCTTTCGCGCCGGATTTCGTGAGTTTGTGCACTTGGCGCGTCGCGGCCACAGCGGTGCCAACGTGTTGCTCAGCACCCGCCGGGCCATGGATGCGGTGCGTTCGCGTGAACTGGAGTCCTTGGAGCAAAGCATGGGGCTGCTGGCTACGGTCGGCTCCACCGCACCCTACGTAGGGTTGTTCGGAACCGTGTGGGGTATTATGGGGGCTTTCCAGGGCTTGGGCAATGCGGAGCAGGCGACGCTGGCACTGGTGGCACCGGGTATTGCCGAGGCCCTGATCGCTACCGCAATGGGGCTGTTCGCCGCCATTCCGGCGATGATTGCCTATAATCGGTTTGCGAACCAAGTCGATCGGCTCGATGCCCGTTTCGATGCCTTCAGTGATGAATTCAGCAACGTGCTCGAACATCAGCAGATGGAACGCGGCGGGGGCGCCAAGACGACGTGAACCGACGCCGGCACACACGGCGGTTGATGGCCCAGATCAATGTTGTGCCCTACATCGATGTGAGCCTGGTGCTGCTGGTTATCTTCATGATCACCGCGCCGCTGTTGACCCGGGGAGTGCGGGTTCATCTGCCCCGGGCCGCGGCGCAACCCTTGCCGCAGAATAAACGCCAACGCCAGCCGGTGGTGCTTACGGTGAAGTCCGATGGCAGCTTATATCTCAATATTGGTGAACATCCCGACAAACCGGTGGCGCCGGCCCTGGTCGTGGCCCTGGTTGAGGTGGTATTGAAGGCCCATCCCCGGACTCCGGTGTTGGTTCGAGGAGCGGCCCGGGCCCGCTATGCCGCCGTCGTCCGCGGAATGAGTTTGTTACAGGCCGCCGGGGCGGAAAATGTTGGCCTAATCACCCGTAACCCCAAGGAGCCTCTGGTCAGGAAACCCGGCCGATGATCCGTGTCATACGCATCTGGTTCCGTGATCGGGGTGTGTCCCTGGGGCTTGCTTTGCTGGTGCATGCTTTGGCGGGCGTATTGCTGATATGGGGGACTTCCCTGTCTGTGGTCAGCCCGCGGGCGGCGCCCGGTACGGCCCGGGAGCGGCAGCCGATCGAGGCGACGGTGGTCAGTGAGAAAGATTATCTGAATGCCGAGGCCCAGATCCGGCGAGTAAACCAGGCCCGTGCAGAGCGGCTCACCCAGTTGCAGCGCCGCGCCCGGGCCGCCCAGGCGGCGCGCAAAAAGGCCCAAACTGAACTCGCCCGGTTGCAGCAGCAGCGCCAGGTCGCGTTGCGGCAGGCGCAGGCACAACAGTTGCAACTGAAAACCAGGCAACAGCAACTTGCCTCTGTGGAGGCCGAGGCCAAAAAGGTTCGGGCCCAGCGTCGGCAGGCCCGGCAGCAGTTGCTTGAGCTCCGCGCCGCGGCGGTTGCCGCAGCCAAGGCACGCCAGGCCGAGCAGGCACGCCTGGCCAAGCTTCAGGCCGAAGCCAGGGCTCGAACCAGGGCCATTGCTGCGGCAAAGCGGGCCGCCCTGGTCCAGGCCGCGGCCGCCCGCAAGGCGCAGTTGATGCGCCAGCTTCGGGCCGAGCAGGTGGACCGAAACCGGCGAGCACTCGGCAATTGGGTTCGGGCTATAGAACTTCAGGTGCAACGCAATTGGATCCGTCCTCCCGATGTGGCTACCGGAATTAACTGCCGGGTGCGGGTCACCCAGTTGCCGAGTGGGCAGGTGGTCAAGGTCGAGATGCTATCCTGCAATGGCGGATCGGTGGTGGTTCAGTCGATTATCACTGCTGTGAATCGTGCCTCGCCATTACCGCAACCTTCGGATCCGACGATTTTTCAGCGGCGGATAACTTTTGTGTTTCAACCCGGTCCAAATCAGTGAGGCTTCCATGCGAATAAAACTCGTCAATGCAGCTTTATTGGTCGTCGGTCTTGTCCTGGCGGCTGACGCCCGCGCCGACTTGGTAATCAAGATTACCCAGGGTGTGAACCAGCCTACCCCGATCGCGGTTGTCCCGTTCGGCTGGGGCGGCAGCGGCGCTTCTCCGCTCGATGTCGCCCGGGTGGTGCGTGATGATCTTGCCCGTAGTGGCTTGTTCGCGCCCCTGCCGCCGGCCAAGATGTTGGCGCGTCCCACTACGGCGAAGGCGGTGCATTTCGTCAACTGGAAGGCGGTGCGGGTGAATGATCTGGTCATCGGTTCGGTAACGCCCACTCCTTCGGGGTATAACGTGCGCTTTCGACTGTACAACGTTTATACGGGACGGCAGCTATTGGGTTATGTCCTTCCGAGCGCACCCGATGCCTTGCGTTTTACCGCGCACGTGGTGAGTGACATGATCTACAAACAGCTCACCGGAATCCCCGGCGCCTTTGCAACCCGTATCGCCTACATTAAGCGTGTGACCGCAGGGAAGGGGACCCGCTGGGAACTTGTGGTAGCCGATGCCGATGGGGCGAATGCCCGGGTGGTCGTCAAGTCCCCGGGACTCTTGATGTCACCTACCTGGTCGCCCAATGGTCGGGAACTTGCGTATGTGGAGTTTGCGAGCAGCCGGAGTCATATCTATATCCAGAATATCGCCACCGGGCAGAGGCGCCTGGTGTTCGCCAGGCCCGGCCTGAACAGTGCGCCGAGGTTTTCGCCGGACGGTAAGCGTCTTGCGGTGGTTTTGTCTTCTTCACCCGGTAATCCCGATATTTATATTCTCGATCTTGCCAGTGGTAAGCTTATCCGGGTAACCCACAGTCCCGCGATCGATACCGAGCCGGCCTGGATGCCGAATGGCAAGGCGATTGTCTTCACCTCCGGGCGGGGTGGTTCACCCCAGGTCTATGAGAAGAATCTTGACACCGGGTCGGTACAGCGCTTGACCTGGCAGGGTGGCTACAATGCGCGCCCGGTGGTTTCTCCCAGCGGCAAGAAGATCGCTTTTGTGCATCGTGAAAACGGTGCCTTGCATATTGCACTGATCAATCTGGCGAGTGGCAATATGCGATTGCTGACTAATGGTCCCGCGGATGTCTCACCAAGTTTTTCCCCCAACGGGGCCATGATCCTTTACAGCACCGTGATGGGGAGACGCCAGATGCTGGCTACAGTATCGGTAGACGGGCAGGTGCGGCAGGAACTTTTCGGGACGGCGGGTACGCTGGTTCAGCCGGTCTGGGGCCCTTTCCCGCCGCATTTGGCACATGCCGAGCAGGTATCTACGCCGACGCCGTAAAACCTTGTTAAAATCTTCTATCTAAGCCGATGGGGGTGTTGATATGGGAACCATGAAATGGATCGGGATCGTGGTGGTTGGCTCCATCACCTTTGCCCTGGCAGGCTGCCAGAGTCCACCTTCGAAGCCCATTCCGGGTTCGACTCAAGTTACAACGACCGGTGCTTCGACCACGAGCGCCGCCAGCATGAGTACGGGCAGTGGGCGGAGTTTGAGCGCCGAGATACCCCCCCCGGTGGCCGGACCGAAGAGCAGTTATAAAAATCGGACGGTATATTTTGCCTTCAATAAGTCCATTATTAAGCCCGAATATTTCCCGCTGCTGAAAAACCAGGCGAACTATCTGCTTGCACATGCGAATGCAAGGGTTCTTCTGGAGGGTTATACCGATGATCGCGGCACCTGGGCGTACAACATCGGGCTGGGATCACGGCGCGCGGCGGCGGTAGAGAACTTCCTTCTGCTCCAGGGAGTGACCCCGGGTCAGATCAAGACCATCAGCTACGGCGAGGCCTATCCGGCGGATCCGGCTAATAACCCTTTGGCCTGGGCTAAAAATCGGCGTGTCGTCATTAACTATTCCGCAGGCAAGTCATCATGAAGCCTCGGCACTTGCTTATTGTTACCGGCTTGTTCACCCTGGGTACCCTGGCGGGCTGCGCGACCCAGGTTTCGCCGAATGATCCAATATATCATCGGCTCGGCGCGCTCCAGCAGCAGGTCAGGCGCATGCAGAAGATGGTAGAAGGACAGGGGTTGTTGCGCATGGCCTCCCGGCAGCAACAACTCGAAAGCCGGTTGTCGAGCCTGCAAGGGCAGTTGCAAGAGTTACAGCATCAATTGCAGCAATCCGGTCAGCGTCAGCAAGCGGTCGACCAAAGTTTTGATCAGCGGCTTTCGGCCCTGGAGCAGGGCGTCTCCGCGGTGGGAGGCGCCGTGTCGGGTAGTGGGAAACGGGCGGGCACTGCTCGCAATGCTTCCTCTGCGACCGCCAGCGGCGAGGCCGCGGCGAAAAAAGCCTATCGTGCTGCCTTTGACCAGCTTAAGGCCGATAATTTTTCTGCGGCGATTGCCAGCTTCAAACAGGTTATTTCCCAATATCCGGACAGTCGTTACGTTCCGAGTGCCTGGTACTGGATGGGGGAGACGAACTATGTGAATGGAAATTACCGGGAAGCGATCAGTAATTTCCAGAGCGCATTGGCTCGCTTCGGAAAATCTCCCCGGGCGCGCGATGCCTTGCTGAAAATCGGCTATGCTCAGGCGGCTCTGAAGAATTTCAGTGCGGCGAAACAAACTTTCCGGATGGTTATCACCCGTTACCCGGGCACAACGGCGGCGGAACTGGCCAAGCAACGCCTGGCGCGAATGGGTTCGCAAGGCCGGTAGATCTTGACTGAAATTACCGGGAGAGAAATCCGGGTATCACCGGTTCAATCGGCACCGGAGCGGCGGCTTCGGGTGAATGAAATATTTCTCTCGATCCAGGGGGAGGCCGCCGATATGGGTCGTCCCAGCGTGTTTGTTCGCTTGAGCGGTTGTCCTTTACGCTGTCGCTGGTGTGATACCGCTTATGCATTTCATGACGGGCAGTCCTATCGGCTGGAGGATATTGAAGAGCGGGTGGCCGCGTACGGAGTGCAACTCGTGTGCCTTACCGGGGGTGAACCGCTGGCACAGAAATCCTGTCGCGAATTGGTTGCCCGCTTAGCCACCCGGGGGTACACGGTATCCATCGAAACCAGTGGAGCTCTCGACATCGGCGGACTGGATCCGCGCGTGCGCATCGTCATGGATGTCAAGGCACCGGGCTCGGGTGAGAGCCGGCGTAACCGGATCGAAAATATCGGACACTTGCGGGAGCAGGATCAAGTGAAATTCGTATTGGCCGATCGCACGGATTATGAATGGTCACGGTCCTTCCTACGCGAACATACACCGGGCTTGCGGGCGGAAGTTCTATTTTCTCCGGTTGCGGGAGAACTTTCTCCCCGGGCGCTTGCCGAATGGGTCATTGAAGATCGTCTGCCGGTTCGAGTGCAAATTCAGCTTCACAAGTTGCTTTGGGGCAATGTCCCAGGGCACTGATGATGTACGCCTGGCGGTGGTGCTGGTGTCCGGGGGACTCGACTCGGCCACTGTGCTTGCCTATGCCCTTTCCAGGGGGTGGAATTGCCATGCCCTTAGCTTCGACTATGGCCAGCGCCATCGTTCCGAACTCGATGCGGCTGTTCGGGTGGCGCGCACGCTTGGCGCATCTTCACAGCGCCGGATCCGCATTGATTTCGGTGCGATTGGGGGCTCGGCTCTGACCGACTCCACCATTGTCGTCCCGGAACGGGCGGCGGGAGAAGCACCGGAAAGTAATGTTATTCCGCCAACCTATGTGCCGGCACGTAATACAGTATTCTTGGCGATGGCCCTCGGTTATGCCGAAGCAATCGGCGCTCGTGACCTTTTTATCGGCGTCAATGCAGTGGATTATTCCGGGTACCCAGACTGCCGCCCGGCATTTATTCAAGCCTTTGAGAACCTGGCCCAGGTCGCGACCCGGATCGGGGTTGAAGGGGGGCGTTTCAAGGTGCATGCCCCGCTGATTAAAATGAGTAAGGCCGAAATCATCCGGTGCGGGATACGGCTTGGAGTGGATTATTCGCGGACGGTTTCCTGTTATCAGGCCGATGCCGGCGGTGCGGCTTGCGGGCGCTGCGATGCCTGCCATTTGCGCCGCCAAGGTTTCCAAGATGCCGGTGTTCCCGATCCCACGCGGTATGCGCCGGGTGCATCGAACCGCTAAGTCGGTTAAAATTTACTCATGGATCTTATGGTGCCCGTGTAGTGGACGCGTCGGCATGTTCCATGGAGACGGTTTACCGTGGGCCGTTAGCTCAGTTGGTAGAGCATCGGACTTTTAATCCGCTGGTCGCAGGTTCGAATCCTGCACGGCCCACCATAAAAAGCAATAAGAGATCTTGAAAACCTGCTTTTCAGTTCCCGCGTGTTCGGACCTGCCATACGGAGATACGCACCTGCGCCCTTTGATCGTGTCGGCAACCCTCCGCGCACTCTTCTTCATGCGTCCTTTGGTGCATCCTCTTTGTTATACTTAAATTATTCAACGATCTGCCACGGGTACCGGTAGCCTTGATTCGGGTCGGCATAGGAAGATTTGGGTCTTGACCAGGCTGTGTTTTTACGGCAAAATATATCGCTTGCTCCCGAGGAGGGGTACCCGAGTGGCCAAAGGGGGCAGACTGTAAATCTGCTGGCTTACGCCTACGTAGGTTCGAATCCTACCCCCTCCACCAGGTGGATTATGTTGAATGATGCGGGTGTAGTTCAGTGGTAGAACCTCAGCCTTCCAAGCTGATTATGTGGGTTCGATTCCCATCACCCGCTCCAGTTGGAAGGCTCAGGATCCGGGCCCATATAGCTCAGTCGGTAGAGCACTTCCTTGGTAAGGAAGAGGTCGCCGGTTCGAATCCGGCTGTGGGCTCCATTACAAGGGGGCCGTGGTTTTTTACTACGGCTGAAGTATCGGTTGGTTTTTAATTACCGGGAGGCCGGTGGCATGTCCAAGGAAAAGTTTGAGCGTACGAAGCCGCATATAAATGTTGGGACGATAGGTCATGTGGATCATGGGAAGACGACATTAACGGCGGCGTTGACGAAGGTAGCGGCGGAGCATTTTGGAGGGGGGGAGTTTGTAGAGTTTGACAGGATAGACAATGCGCCGGAGGAGAAGGCGCGAGGGATAACGATAGCGACCTCGCACGTGGAGTACTCGACGGACAAGAGGCACTATGCGCACGTGGACTGTCCGGGGCATGCGGATTATGTGAAGAACATGATTACGGGTGCGGCGCAGATGGATGGGGCGATACTGGTGGTATCGGCGGCGGATGGGCCGATGCCGCAGACGCGCGAGCACATATTGTTGGCGCGCCAGGTAGGGGTGCCCTACATTGTGGTGTATTTAAACAAGGCGGACATGGTAGATGACGAGGAGCTGATTGAGCTGGTTGACCTGGAGGTTCGGGAGTTGCTGAACAAGTATGAATTTCCGGGGGATGAGACGCCGATTATCAAGGGTTCGGCGCTCAAGGCGCTGGAGGGGGATCGCAGCGAGATTGGGGTGCCCTCGGTGGTAGAGTTGCTGGAGAAGATGGATGAGTACATTCCGGTACCGGAGCGCCCGGTTGATCAGCCGTTTTTGATGCCGATTGAGGATGTTTTTTCGATATCGGGCCGAGGGACGGTGGTGACGGGGCGTGTAGAGCGTGGGATAGTCAAGGTAGGGGACGAGGTTGAGATTGTTGGGATTCATGAGACGGGCAAGACCACGGTGACGGGGGTAGAGATGTTTCGCAAGCTGCTTGACCAGGGTCAGGCGGGGGATAACATAGGGGTGTTGTTGCGTGGGATCAAGCGGGATGAAGTGGAGCGGGGTCAGGTATTGGCCAAGCCGGGAACGATCACGCCGCACACGGGGTTTGAGTGTGAAGTCTATGTATTGGCCAAGGAGGAAGGGGGGCGGCACACGCCCTTTTTCAAGGGGTACCGGCCGCAGTTTTACTTTCGCACCACCGATGTGACCGGGGCGGTGGAGCTTCCCGAGGGCACCGAGATGGTGATGCCGGGGGACAATGTGAAATTAAAGGCGACATTGATTGCCCCGATTGCGATGGAAGAGGGACTACGCTTTGCGATTCGTGAAGGCGGGCGCACAGTGGGCGCCGGCGTGGTAACGAAAATATCTAAATGAACCGGTTTGGTTTAAACGATTAGGAGTCGTTACCGTGATGAGAGTACAGGCCAGTAGCTCAATTGGTAGAGCAGCGGTCTCCAAAACCGCAGGTTGGGGGTTCGAGTCCCTCCTGGCCTGCCATTTGCAAAAAAGGCAAGGGTAATGGCGGCAAAGCCTGAAACCGGAGCCCGAACCAGCATACTGGATTTTATCAAGTTGGGTGTGGCGGTAGTATTATTGGGCTTTGCTATCGGCCAATTTTACTATTTTGGCGCTCATCCCTTGATCTATGGTGGCACGGCACATCAAGTCCCGGCCGCTATTCGTTTGGTGGTTCTGCTCGTCGCGCTCGCTCTTTCGGTCTTAGCGGCGCGGTTTACAGCCCTTGGCGCTGATTCTTGGCGTTATTTAATGAGTGCGCGCGGGGAGGTCCAACGTATGGTTTGGCCTGGTCGGCAGCAGACGATACAGGCAACGATAGCGGTAATTGTGTTGGTAGTGGCTCTCGGGGTGTTTATGTGGCTGATCGATTTGATCCTTCAGTTTGCCTTGCGGGGTCTGACTGGGCAGTAGCAATACAGGTAGCCGAACGATGGCAAAAAATTGGTATGTGGTTCATGCCTATAGCGGATTTGAACGTCAGGTAATGCGGGCACTGACCGAGCGTATTGAACGCAGCGGCATGAAAGAAAAATTTGGTGAAATCCTGGTGCCAACCGAAGAAGTGGTTGAGATGAAGGATGGGCGGCGTCGCAAAAGCGAACGCAAGTTCTTCCCGGGATATGTTCTAGTCGAGATGGAGATGAATGATGAGACCTGGCATCTGGTAAAAAGTGTTCCGCGTGTTATGGGGTTTGTAGGAGGAACCAGTGACCGGCCTACTCCTATACTTCGGCGGGAAGCCGAGGCTGTGATGGAACGTATGCGTGAGGGTGCGGAAAAACCACGACCTAAAATATTATTCGAACCCGGAGAGATGATTCGCGTTATCGATGGCCCTTTTAATGATTTTAATGGGGTGATCGAGGATGTTAACTACGAGAAGAGCCGTTTGCGTGTGGCTGTGCTGATTTTTAATCGCTCAACTCCTGTTGAGTTGGATTTCAATCAAGTGGTTAAAACTTGATTTTTATTTGCAAAAGAGATGGTGAGATTGATCGGCTGGTAGTTTAATTTTAAAGTGTGGCCGGCTATGTGCCGGCTCTACTTGGGCTGACAACGGGGAGCCGATAGGTATTATCGGCGTTACTACCCAAATAATGAGGTGAATTATGGCACGAAAAGTCAAGGCGTACATTAAGCTCCAGGTTCCGGCTGGACAGGGTAATCCGAGTCCTCCCGTAGGGCCGGCGCTAGGGCAGCACGGCGTGAACATCATGGAATTCTGTAAGGCTTTTAATGCGCATACCAAAGGCATGGAGCAGGGTCTTCCGATTCCGGTGGTTATTACGGTTTATACCGATCGGAGTTTTACTTTTATCACCAAAACTCCACCTGCATCGGTACTGATTCGCAAGGCTGCAGGGCTGGCTAAGGGTAGTGCGGTGCCAAATCAAAATAAGGTGGCTAAATTGACACGTGTTCAAATTGAGGAGATTGCAAAGATAAAGGCGCCGGATCTTAGTGCCGCCGATCTAGATGCAGCCGTACGCACGATTGCCGGCAGTGCCCGCAGTATGGGTGTTGATGTGGAGGGATTTTGATATGGCCCGAGTGAGCAAACGCCGGAAAATTATCACGGAAAGAATTAAACCGGGATATGTGTATGATGCTGTCGAGGCCTTCAGTTTGCTTAAATCCTTGCCGCAAGCAAAATTTACGGAGTCCGTAGATGCCGCGGTAAATCTTGGTGTTGATCCGCGCAAGTCGGACCAGGTTGTCCGTGGGGCGACGGTGCTGCCGCATGGAACCGGTCGGGAGGTACGTGTTGCGGTTTTTGCACAGGGTCAGAATGCCGATGCTGCCCGGCAGGCGGGCGCCGACATAGTGGGGTTTGATGACCTCGCAGAGCGTATCAAGGCGGGGGAAATTGATTTTGATGTTCTCATAGCCGCCCCGGATGCGATGCGATTTGTCGGTAAATTAGGGCCGATCTTAGGACCTCGGGGGCTAATGCCAAACCCGAAGGTGGGTACGGTCACAGCAGATGTGGCCAAGGCGGTGATGCAGGCAAAATCAGGTCAAGTTAGATACCGAACTGATAAGTCAGGGATTGTTCATTGCCGAATTGGCAGTGTGGAATTTGATTCTGGTGCGCTTAAAGAAAATCTGGCGGCGCTGATGGATGACTTGATTAAGGCAAAGCCTGCAAGCTCAAAGGGTATCTATCTTAAGAAGGTGACGGTCTCTACTACTATGGGGCCGGGCCTTGTAATTGACCACGCATCATTGTAAGGCGTGGTAAAGATGCGGATAATTCCGCTGCTATCGGCGTAAGTTGATAGGTCGAAGACCGCAGGTGCTGCTTTTGATCACGGGATGGCTCGTGGTTGCTTTTGCAAGTTGACGTAAGCATCGAAGGATGAAAGATTCTCGGGCTTATAAAAAAGTGAAGTGGCTTAATGGCCTGCGTAGACGGCTTCCCGGTGTGTTTTCCGGTATGTCGTCGGATCCCTACGGATCCACGGGTGGCCCTTTACGGAGGGTTAAATGTATGTGTCTGGGCTCAAACTGGAGAGTAGCTTATGCCACTACGGCTGGAAGAAAAGAAGGCACTGGTTGCAGAGGTTAAAAGCGTCGCCGAGCGAGCGTCTGCCTGTGTTGGTGCGGAATATATCGGCTTGTCGGTCGAGGAGATGATGGGACTGCGAAAACAGGCGCGTGCTTTGGGTGTTTATCTTAAAGTCATGAAGAATACACTGGCTCGCCTTGCCGTTTCCAGTACTGATTTTGAGTGTATGCAACCGGTGTTTCATGGACCATTGGTGCTTGCTTTCTCGACCGAGGAGCCCAGTGCTGCTGCACGAATCATCAGGAGTTTTGCTAAAGAAAACGATAAACTCAAGGTCAAGGCGCTTGCCTTTGGCGGAGTTCTACTTTCTGCGGCTGACCTTGATCGCTTAGCGGATCTGCCGACGCGAGATGAAGCACTTGCCAAGTTGGCGGCAACATTCAAGGCCCCGCTGACGAAGTTCGTGCGTACACTGGCTGAGCCGCAAGCGAAGCTGGTGCGTACGGTGGCGGCGATTCGCGACCAAAAACAGGCGGCTTGAGAGCATATCAAGTCAAGAATTTAAATTGATACAGTAAATTGTAAACCGGGAGACGAAGATGGCAGTTTCTAAAGATGATATTCTGGAAACCATTTCTAATATGACGGTTATGGAAATTGTGGATCTGATTTCCGCAATGGAGGATAAATTTGGTGTCTCAGCCGCTGCGGCCGTTGCCGTAGCGCCCGCAGGCGCAGCAGGTGATGGTGGTGCTACCGCCGAGGAACAGACCGAATTTAACATTGTTCTAAAGAGTTATGGCTCGAGCAAAGTTTCGGTTATTAAGACGGTTCGTGCAATCACCGGGCTTGGGCTGAAAGAGGCCAAGGATACGGTCGAAGGTGCACCGACGACACTTAAGGAAGGTGTTTCCAGGGAAGAAGCGGAAAAAATCAAGAAGGATCTCGAGGAAGCAGGTGCAGAGGTCGAAATTAAGTAATTTCGATTATAGTTTGTGCAACGTTATCCGTACGGAAAAGGCGGGTTAGCCTAAAGGCCGACCTGCCTTTCCGTGTTTACCCGGCGTGAGCCTAAGCTTGCGCCAGCATGCCGCGCAAAGTATATGGCGAGGTGATTCTGCATGACGTATTCATTTACTGAAAAAAAGCGTATCCGCAAAAATTTTGGCAAAAGTCAGAGTGTTCTGCCTGTGCCTTATCTGTTGGCTACTCAGCTTGATTCGTATCATCAGTTTTTGCAGTTGGATAAGAAGCCGGAGGATAGGCAGGATGTTGGATTGCATGGTGCGTTTACATCAGTGTTCCCCATAGAAAGCCATTCGGGGAATGCAGCACTGGAATATCTCGGTTATAAGATCGAGGAGCCGGTATTTGATGTTCATGAATGTCAGATTCGTGGGCTTACCTATGCGGCGGCGTTAAAAGCGACCGTTAGTCTGGTGCTGTATGAGAAGCAAAGAGGGGGCACGAGGCGCGTTAAAGACATGCGGGAACAGGAGGTCTACCTAGGAGAATTGCCATTAATGACCGATAATGGCACATTCGTCATCAATGGAACCGAGCGTGTCATTGTCTCCCAGTTGCACCGCTCGCCGGGCGTGTTCTTTGATCATGATAGAGGGAAAAGTCATTCTTCTGGAAAATTACTTTATTCGGCACGGATCATTCCCTATCGCGGATCTTGGCTCGATTTTGAGTTTGATCATACCGATAAGGTTTTCGTGCGCATTGATCGACGCCGAAAAATTCCGGTAACCATATTACTCCGGGCTCTGGGATATACCAATGTTCAGATGCTTGAGATGTTTTATGAACATAATGTTTTTCACCTGCAAAATGGCGAAATTCGGCTGGATCTGGTTCCCGAACGCTTGCGAGGAGAAACTGCAGCTTTCGATATAAAGGTAAACGATAAAGTCATCGTTGAAGAAGGCCGAAGGATTACAGCTCGGCATGTACGTGAGATTGAAAAAGCCCAGGTGGACTATTTGGTGGTTCCACTTGAATTCATGGTCGGAAAGACAATTGCGCAAGATGTGATTGATGACCAGACTGGGGAGGTCATTGCCAATGCCAATGACATTATTACTGAGGAACAGGTTGCGGCCTTTATCAAAAATGACATTAACGAAATTCACGTCTTATTTACTAATGACTTGGATCAAGGTCCCTATATCTCCGAGACTATACGGGTTGATCCTACTGCCACGCAATTTGAGGCGCAAGTTGAAATTTATCGCATGATGCGTCCAGGTGAACCTCCAACCAAGGATTCAGCAGAGAAATTATTTTCCAATCTTTTCTTTAATCCTGAACGCTACGACCTTTCCGCGGTTGGGCGGATGAAGTTTAACCGGCGCCTTGGGCGCGAGGAGCATATCGGATCATCTATTCTTTCTTGTGAAGATATTATTGGTGTTATTAAGACGTTAATAGATATACGCAATGGTCGCGGTCAAACGGATGATATCGACCATCTGGGTAATCGTCGTGTGCGCAGTGTAGGGGAGATGGCTGAAAATGCATTTCGCGTTGGGTTGGTTCGAGTTGAGCGTGTAGTCCGGGAACGTTTGGCCATTGCAGAATCCGAAGGTTTGATGCCGCGGGATCTGATCAACTCAAAACCGGTGGCCGCAGCGATGAAGGAATTTTTTGGCTCAAGCCAGTTGAGTCAGTTTATGGATCAGAATAATCCACTATCTGAGGTGACTCATAAGCGTCGGGTGTCGGCACTGGGTCCAGGAGGATTGACTCGGGAGCGGGCTGGTTTTGAGGTGCGTGATGTTCATGCAACCCACTATGGGCGTATCTGCCCGATCGAAACTCCCGAGGGGCCGAATATTGGTCTTATTAATTCCTTTGCTGTGTTTGCACGCACTAATAAATATGGATTTCTTGAAACTCCCTACCGGGTAGTCAAGAATTCAATTGTGGGCGATGAAATTGTCTATTTGTCCGCGATTGAGGAAGGTCGATATTATATCGCACAAGCCAATTCTAGGCTGGGTAAAAAGCGTGAATTTCTGGATGATCTGGTTACTTGCCGGTATCAAGGGGAGTTCATGTTGGCAGCTAGAGATAAAGTTGATTTTATTGATGTGTCTCCTATGCAGACGGTTTCTGTAGCCGCCTCGCTGATCCCTTTTCTGGAGCACGATGACGCAAATCGGGCGCTGATGGGTTCTAACATGCAACGTCAGGCGGTCCCTACTCTTAAGGCGCAAAAACCGCTGGTAGGAACTGGGATGGAACGGGTTGTTGCAGTTGACTCCGGGGTAACCATTATCGCCCGTCGAGGCGGATGTGTCGATTCCGTAGATGCATCCCGCATTGTAATAATGGTTAATGAAGATGAAACTCATCCTGGAGAGCCTGGTGTAGATATTTATCGTATGACTAAATACATGCGATCAAATCAGAATACCTGCATAAATCAACGGCCATTGGTTAGAACGGGTGATACAATTACTCGTGGGGATGTATTGGCCGATGGATCCTCAACCGATTTGGGTGAGTTAGCGCTGGGGCAGAATTTATTAGTGGCTTTTATGCCGTGGCATGGGTACAATTTTGAAGATTCGATCCTTATTTCTGAGCGGGTGGTGGAAGAGGATCGATTTACTAGTATCCATATTGAAGAGCTTACTTGCGTTGCCAGGGACACAAAACTGGGTCCTGAAGAGATCACCAGTGATATACCGAACGTGAGTGAGAGCGCACTCGCTAATTTGGATGAGTCGGGTATTGCATTCATCGGTGCCAAGGTAAAGGCCGGCGATATTCTTATTGGCAAGGTAACCCCCAAAGGTGAAACCCAACATACTCCGGAAGAAAAACTTCTGCGGGCGATTTTTGGTGAAAATGCCTCGGATGTGAAAGACACTTCCCTCCGGGTTCCCCCGGGTATGGATGGAACTGTTATTGATGTTCAAGTATTTACACGGGAAGGTGTTACCAAGGATGCTCGTGCGCTTTCTATTGAGGGGGCCGCTCTTGGGAGGGTGAGTAAGGATCTTAACGATGAGAGGCGGATCTTAGAAAATGATATTTATCAGCGACTCGAGCGTTTGTTGGTTGATAAGGTTGCTGAGGGCGGGCCAAAAAAACTTAAGGCTGGCTCAAAAATAACCCGGGAATATCTTGCCGGACTTTCCCATGATAGATGGTTTGAAATCCGTCTTCGTGACGAGAAAATTAATCGATTGCTCGAAGAAAAGCAGGAGTATCTTGAGCGGCAAAAACAGGTTTTAGCGGAACGGTTTGAATACCAGAAACAAAAGCTCACTGCGGGGAATGAACTTCCGCCTGGTGTACTTAAGATGGCCAAGGTGTTTCTTGCGGTTAAGCGTCGTATTCAACCGGGAGATAAGATGGCAGGCCGCCACGGAAACAAGGGTGTTATTTCTCGTATTATCTCGGCCGAAGATATGCCATACATGGAAAATGGCATGGTGGTGGATGTTGTGCTTAACCCACTCGGAGTGCCTTCGCGCATGAATATCGGCCAAATTCTGGAAACCCATCTTGGCTGGGCGGCAAAAGGGTTAGGGAAAAAAATTGACCGACTGTTGGAACAGCAGGAAGAGATTGCAAAATTGAGAAAATTTCTGAATTCTATATATAACAAAACCAGTGGGTCCAGAGCCGATATCGACTCGTTAAGTGATAAGGAAGTTCTTGAGCTGGCAAGTAATCTTCGAGATGGTGTTCCGATGGCAACTCCGGTTTTTGATGGCGCCGATGAAAATGAGATCAAGAATCTATTACGCCTGGCTGGTCTGCCGGAAAGCGGCCAGACTATTTTGTACGATGGCCGTACCGGTGATGCTTTCGAGCGTGAGGTGACAGTCGGCTATATGTATATGCTCAAGCTGAACCACTTGGTAGATGACAAAATGCATGCTCGTTCTACCGGACCCTACAGTTTAGTTACCCAGCAGCCGCTGGGCGGGAAGGCGCAGTTTGGTGGGCAGCGCTTCGGGGAGATGGAAGTCTGGGCATTGGAGGCCTATGGAGCTGCGTATACGTTGCAAGAAATGCTTACCGTTAAGTCAGACGATGTTAATGGGCGTACTCAAATGTATAAGAATATCGTTGATGGCGAACATCGTATGGAGGCGGGGATGCCTGAGTCATTCAATGTTTTGGTTAAGGAAATCGAGGCCTTGGGAATTAATCTGGTTTTGGAGTCCGCCAAGGATAACGCTGAAGCCCATTGATTAGGGATTTTCTGAGTTTTCCAACTGCTCGATCCTTTAGTGGATAGGAGAGGTCATGAAAGAGCTTTTACAAATGTTCAAACAGCCTGGTCAGTCTCCGGATTTTGATGCGATTCGCGTACGCCTGGCGTCTCCGGAAACGATTCGTTCGTGGTCTTATGGTGAGGTAAAAAAACCGGAAACTATTAATTATCGCACCTTCAAACCGGAACGCGATGGGCTATTTTGCGCCCGTATTTTTGGGCCTATGAAGGATTATGAATGCCTCTGCGGAAAATATAAACGCCTTAAATACCGTGGGGTCGTATGTGAAAAATGTGGAGTGGAAGTCACTTCAGTAAAAGTGCGCCGGGAACGAATGGGGCATATTGATCTTGCGAGTCCTGTGGCCCACATCTGGTTTTTAAAATCTCTGCCTTCGCGTATTGGGCTGATGTTGGATCTCACGTTGCGTGAGCTTGAAAGAGTGCTGTACTTCGAGTCCTATATTGTTGTTGACCCGGGGATGACTCCGCTGGAGCGGGGACAATTGCTTACCGAGGAACAGTATTACGATGCAATTGAGGAGAACGGCGACAGTTTCGATGCCTGTATGGGTGCCGAAGGAGTCCGCAAATTGCTTTCCGGGATTGACCTGAAGAGCGAAATAGTAAATTTGAGGCAGCAACTTGCATCCACAAACTCGGAAACCAAGTCCAAGCGTATCGCCAAGCGACTCAAGCTTATGGAGTCGTTCCTCGAGTCGGGAAACAAGCCCGAGTGGATGGTCTTTACGGTCTTACCGGTTTTACCTCCGGATCTTCGACCCTTGGTGCCTCTTGATGGCGGACGTTTTGCAACATCGGATCTTAATGACCTCTATCGGCGTGTAATCAATCGTAATAATCGTTTGCATCGATTGCTCGAATTAAAAGCCCCTGACATTATTGTCTGTAACGAAAAGCGTATGTTACAAGAGTCGGTTGACTCTCTCTTGGATAATGGGCGCCGTGGACGTGCGGTGACCGGTTCCAATAGACGGCCGCTAAAATCGCTCTCCGATATGATCAAAGGGAAACATGGACGCTTCCGGCAGAACTTGCTTGGCAAGCGAGTGGACTATTCCGGGCGTTCGGTGATTGTGGTGGGTCCCACCCTAAAACTGCACCAATGTGGATTGCCGAAACGTATGACGCTTGAGTTGTTCAAGCCTTTCATTTTTTCTAAGCTCCAGCTGCGGGGAATGGCAACAACCATCAAGCAGGCTAAACGTCTGGTTGAGGATGAAGTAGCGGAAGTATGGGATATTCTTGAAGAGGTGATTCGTGAACATCCCGTGCTTTTGAATCGTGCACCTACATTGCATCGCCTGGGAATCCAGGCATTCGAACCGGTACTGATTGAAGGTAAGGCAATACAGCTACATCCTTTGGTATGTACAGCTTTTAATGCCGATTTTGATGGCGACCAGATGGCTGTTCATGTGCCGCTTTCAATAGAGGCGCAACTCGAAGCGCGTACATTGATGATGTCTTCGAACAATATTCTTTCTCCGGCTAATGGCGAACCTATTATTGTTCCTACCCAGGATGTTGTACTTGGGCTTTATTACTTAACCCGGGGGAGGATTAATTCTCGGGGAGAGGGGATGGTTTTCACGGATGTTTCCGAGGCTCATCGTGCCTATGATTCCGGGGTGGTTTCTTTGCATACCTGGGTTAAGGTTCGAGTACAGGACTATATTGAAGATGAATCCGGGGAGTTATATTCTCGGTTGCGCTTGGTGAAAACTACGGTGGGACGCTCTTTATTGTCCGAGATACTGCCGCGGGGAATGTCGTTTGACCTGATTAATCGTGACCTCACCAAGAAGGCCATAGCCGGGTTGATTGATGAATGCTACCGTTCTCGTGGATTGAAGGCAACGGTTGTGTTTGCCGATCAGCTGATGTATACCGGCTTTTATTATGCGACTCGTTCGGGAGTTTCAATCGGGGTGGACGATATAGTTATTCCGCCTGAAAAAGCTAAAATTCTAGCCGCGGCAGAAACCGAGGTTAAGGAAATAGAAAATCAGTACTCATCGGGGCTGGTTACAGTCGGAGAGCGCTACAACAAGGTGGTTGATATCTGGTCGCGCACGAATGACCAGGTCGCCAAGGCGATGATGGATGGGCTCGGTAGCGAGGAGGTGGTTGATGCCGAGGGAAAGCAGGTTCGCCAGGCTTCATTCAACTCCATTTATATGATGGCCGATTCCGGGGCTCGGGGTTCTCCGGCTCAGATCCGCCAGCTTGCCGGAATGCGTGGTCTTATGGCTAAGCCGGATGGCTCGATTATCGAAACGCCCATTACCGCGAATTTCCGAGAAGGGTTGACCGTGTTGCAGTACTTCATTTCTACTCATGGAGCGCGTAAAGGACTCGCCGATACTGCGCTCAAGACCGCTAATTCAGGTTACCTTACCCGACGCCTGGTTGATGTGGCCCAAGATTTGGTGGTTACCGAAGAGGATTGTGGCACGGAGGAAGGGCTTGAAATGAAGCCCATCGTCGAAGGGGGGGAAGTACTGGAGCCTTTGCGCGAACGCGTACTTGGCCGAGTTGCGGCACAACCGATATTAGTTCCGGACACTGGCGAGGAACTTGTGCCTGCGGGTACGCTTCTTGACGAAAATTGGGTAGGACGGCTTGAGGAGGCTGGTGTGGATCGGGTCGTGGTACGCTCACCAATTACCTGCCGGACCTCCTATGGAATTTGTGCCCAGTGTTATGGGCGGGACCTGGCGCGGGGGATGCGCGTTAACATTGGTGAAGCGGTGGGGGTGATTGCAGCACAATCGATCGGTGAGCCTGGGACGCAGCTGACAATGAGGACCTTCCATATTGGTGGAGCCGCTTCACGTTCGGCTGCCGTGAGCCATATTGAGGTTAAATCCAAGGGTTCAATTCGTTTACAGAACTTCAAGTATGTGGAGAATACTGAGGGCAATCTTGTGGCGATTTCACGTTCAGGTGAACTGGCCGTGGTAGACGATGTGGGTCGTGAGCGAGAACGGTATAAAGTGCCTTACGGGGCTATAGTGACGGTGCGTGATGGTACGGCGGTTAATGGAGGGCAGGTGGTAGCTACTTGGGATCCACATACCCATCCCATCGTTACCGAGGTCAAAGGTCGGGTGCAGTTTAGTGATTTCTTAGAGGGTCTGTCCTCACGATTGGAAGTGGATGAGATTACCGGTTTGTCGAGCATTCGTGTGCTTGATTCCAAGCAGAGGCCTGCAGCTGGCCGGGATTTAAAACCGATGGTTCGAGTGCTGGATGCCGAGGGTAACCCGCTTAATCTTCCGGGTACGCAAGTACCCGCCCAATATGCGTTGCCTGGAGGTGCCATCGTAACTCTGGAAAATGGTGATGAGGTTGGGGTTGGTGATGTTATCGCGCGTATTCCCCAGGAAACTTCAAAGACTCGGGATATCACCGGTGGCTTACCACGTGTGGCGGATTTATTTGAGGCTCGTCGTCCCAAGGAACCAGCAATTCTTGCCGAAGCCAGTGGAGCGGTTTCCTATGGCAAGGATGCCAAGGGAAAACAGCGGTTGGTTATCACGACCGAAGATGGGGAAGAGGTTGAGATGTTGATTCCCAAATGGCGGCAGATCAATGTTTTTGAAGGCGAGCATGTCGTTCGAGGAGATGTAATAGCAGATGGGGATCCCGATCCACATGATATTTTGCGAGTTCTTGGAGTGTATCCACTGGCAGAATTTATGGGTCGTGAAATTCAAGATGTCTATCGCTTGCAGGGTGTGAAAATAAACGATAAACATATCGAAGTGATCGTTCGCCAGATGTTGCGCAAGGGGATAATTACCAAGCCTGGTAATACTTCTTTTCTTAAAGGAGAACAGGTTGATTGGGCGCGCATAGTGGCGGCTAACGAGGTGGCGGTGGAAAAGGGATTGCAGCCGGCAAGCTGGGATCCGGTTCTGCTTGGCATTACCAAGGCGTCATTGGCCACGGAATCATTCATTTCAGCCGCATCGTTCCAGGAAACAACCAGGGTTTTGACGGAAGCATCCGTACGAGGGGCCATTGATCATCTGCACGGGCTTAAAGAGAATGTCATAGTTGGAAGATTGATTCCTGCGGGAACTGGTCAAGCCTACCATCGATTACGCCAGGGCATGTCAGGGGCCGAGAAGGCGCGTAGTGAAGCCGAGAAAGCGCGTAGCGAGGCTGAAAGCCTGTTCATAGGCGTCGCAGATGCTCAAGCCAATTCGGCGGCAGCCGAGGGAAGCGCAATCGAATCGGGCAAGGCGGTATCTTCCAATCCATAAATGGATAGGGGGAGATGCCGACAAGGTATTTCCCCGACCGGTTTTCGTGGGATATCTCTTAGGTAAGCTCTGATTAATTCCCCTGATTTGGGATAATACGCGTTATGGATTTCTGCTGCACGGAGTAATCGGGGATGCGCCAACAGAGTCTGTCCGAGGAAGGGTTCGAGAAGTATCGCAAGCC